>Ga0181580_10002833_pt1 | contig 14106 bp, 10 predicted proteins | sample 071ome_23_FD_132413 | JGI IMG/M metagenome (GOLD analysis project Ga0181580, IMG submission 132413) | Coastal salt marsh microbial communities from the Groves Creek Marsh, Skidaway Island, Georgia - 071403BT metaG (megahit assembly) | ecosystem: Environmental > Aquatic > Marine > Intertidal...
CCCTGAATGTCAGTCGCGAGCGCGTTCATCGGAATCTCACGCCGCCCGTCGCCGTCGCGACCGCCCGGCGAGGACGTCGACGCGGTCGAGGACGTCGACGCGAACGCGCGCGCGGTGACGCCAACGGTGGTCCCACCGCGGCGGCGCGCGATGGACGCCACCGCGGTGCGTAACATGTTTCGGTCGGTTCGTTCGTTCTCGCGCGCGTTTGTGAAGACGAGAATCAATCGCGAATGGATTACGTCGTTCGTCACACGACGACGCGCGTCCTCGCCCGCCTCTCGCCCGGGTCGGGGCGATAAGAGCGACGTTCGAATCGCCAGGGTTTTTTCTCCGTCTCTCCGTCTCTCGCGAAACGCGCGCGATGTCGACGGGTTGGATTGTTGAACGAGGCTCCATCGTGGTCGCGTCGACCTCGACGTCTTCGTGTCGCCCTCGTCGACGTTCGTCCGCGCGCTTTAACAGCAGAGGAAGGAACGACGCATCGCGTTCGGTGGTGCTGGCGCGCGCCGAGGGTAAACCCGCGGTGGACGACGGGTCGTCGTCGCGTTCGATGGATGAGATTTGGGCGGCGGCGCATCCAAAATATTTACAAAAGAACGCGGCGGAGGAGGCGTTTTGCGAGGACATCGATCGCGCGGATGACGAGGCGAGGCGAAGGGAGGCTTTGCAGATTGGTGTGGACGGGGGCGAGGCGTCGGAGTCGTCTTCCTCGTCGTCTTTGGCGTCGAGCGGTGGGGATTCCGTGTGGGAGGCGATTCGCGAGGAGGCTCGGAGAGACGCCGCGGAAGAGCCGATGCTTTCGAGTTACCTGTACGCCACCATTCTCAGTCACGCGTCGTTGGAGCAGAGCTTGATTTTTGTCTTGGCCAACAAGTTGGCGGATAGCACGCTTTTGCCGACGCAACTGATGGAGATTTTTAGCGACGTGCTCGTGGAGGATAAGAGCGAAGCCGGAACGACGTTTCGGGAGGCTTTGCGCGAGGATATCGCTGCGTTTAAGGAACGTGATCCGGCGTGCGTGGGATACTCGCACGCGTTGTTGCTGTTTAAAGGATTTCACGCGCTCGAGGCGCATCGAATTCAGCACGCGCTTTGGAACCGAGGGCAAGATTTGATGGCGCTCGCGCTGCAGAGCAGAATTTCTGCAGTGTTTTCGTTGGACATTCATCCGGCGGCGCGTTTGGGCAAGGGTATTCTCATCGATCACGGCACGGGCGTCGTCATCGGAGAGACTTGCGTCATCGGTGACCACGTGAGCATTTTACAAGGCGTCACGCTCGGGGGTACGGGTAAGGTGAACGGCGATCGTCATCCAAAGATTGGTTCGCACGTCTTAATCGGAGCGCACAGCACCGTGCTCGGCAACATTCAGGTTGGCGCTGGATCGATGATTTCCGCCGGCTCGCTCGTGCTTAAGCCCGTGGACCCGCACACCATGGTTGCGGGGTCTCCGGCCAAGGTGATCGGAAAGGTGCGCGATACAAAGCCGGCGCTTCTCATGGATCATCACATCACGCCGGTGGCGCCGACGTTCTGCGATGACTTGGAGGAAGCTGTGCGTCGCCAGGTGGATGCCGAAAACGAAAAATGGCGCAATCTCAGCGCGGAAAAAATTAAAACGTACGTCATTTCCGCGGATGAGAAGCGTAGACGCAGACGCGACGGGAACTGATGTTCCTCAGAGAGGCGGGAGGGGACACGGCAAATGTAAAAGTAGAAAGAAAAAGAATCGTCTCACGATTGCAAGCTGCACTATTTTAATTGTACCGTAAGTAATCACTGAATTTATCTCCTTGCGCCGTCATCCGTTCGCGAACGCACACAATTCGCGTGACCCGCGTGTTGACTAATCGAACGGATCGATGCGAGGATCGTGCTCCGTAGCGAGCGCCATTCCCGTGCAAAGGCACGACGTACACATCACCTTGGCCGTGCCGCTGCAAGTCGGGCAAATGCATCGAGACTTGGTCGTCGGATCAATCAACCGACCCGGACGCTCACTCACCGAGCACTCGGCGCACTGCAAATAACCCGTCCCCTTGCAATACATGCAAATCTTCTTGCGTTGCTCCTTGACGTTTTGAATCTCGATTACGAAAAACGCGGAAATGGCTCCCACCGCTCCACCCGTGAAGGATGCGACAATCGGATCAACCTGGGCCAACTGCGCCGGAAGGTGCACGCTATCTATGAACTCTGCGTACGACGTACCCCCGAGCCCGAGTTTCACCTCAGCTATCGGCGCAATCAACCCGCCGAAGAGCAACAACAAACCGACGGCGGCGCCCCAATAGATGCGATAATCCTTCACGCTATCCTCCGTGAGCACCGGAAACCCTGGAATCACAGACTCAAACTCCCGCGGCGGCTGTACGTCCTCATCATCGAGTCCAATCGTCTTCACCCGCTGCTGCACCCGCAACCTCCGCAATTCTTCCATGAGAAGAAACACTCGCTGCCGACGGCTTTCGATATTCTGCGCGATCTCCCCAGCTTGCATATCCGCGAAATCAATCACCGAATTCCGCCCTTCGATGATGCAAAAGTTTTCCGGAAGCGCCGTAGATTCTGTCACCGGCGCCGACGCCACCGCATTCTCCGCTGTCGACGATTCCCCCGCATCGCCCTCCGTCGCCGCGACGCGAGCCGCTCTCTTCGCCGGCGTCGCGCCGCGGTTGATTCTCACCCGTCGCACCGTCGTCACCGCCGTCCGTTCACACGCGCGAACCCGCGTGGACGAAGAAGCACGCATCGTCAACATTTTCAGCCGTCGTCCGACGCGCGCACCACACCGTTCGTTCGTCCGTTATCACCCGGTCGTTCGAGTAAAGCGCTTTTTACCCTTATCCAAATCCTAAATTCTTTGTCGATTCTCACCCGTCGACACGAATCGAACGCCACGAAATGAAGCGCGTGCGGTGCGCGATCGTCCACGCGTACCTCTCGCGCTCGACTGCGGTTCGCGTCGTCGACCGTCGACCGCGCGCGCGCGTGTGTCGCGACGGACGTGCACGAAGTTTGAGGTGTGTGTTTTAAATTTACATTGGTGGTGGTATGATTACAACGTCCGAAGGTTGGACGCGTCGGACGACGCTTCGTGGGCGACGAGGGCGGCGCTCTTCCTGCGCCTCGGATTTCTCGGCGCCGCGGCCTCGGCTTCGAGCTGGTTGTCGATCATCGCGTCGAAGGCGTCGGCGACGAGCCACGCTCGAGAGCTTTCGCCCTCGAGGGCGACGAGCGCTTCGGCGACGCACTCGGCGGTGCTCAGACATCCCGGGGCGGGTTGTTTGCGAATGCGGTAGTTGCTCTCGCCGCGTTTGGGTGAAATTTTGTACTTTTTGAGCTCGGCGAGCCAAGGGATTCGGTAGTACATCCCTTTCGCGCGGTGCCAGGTGGAATCTAATACGATCAACGCGTCCAACTGCGTCGTCGGCGTCGTCGGCGCGTCGGCGGCGGCGTCGGCGGCGTAACTCCCCTCATCCCGCGCCACCGCAATCTCGGCGAGATCCACCGCGTCATCGTCCGGCCATAACAGTCCCATTCTCGCCATCTCCTCCTCCCCAGGTCTCCTCGGCCCGGGTCCAAACTTGACGTCGTACCACTCCACGTCGCAGTTTTCCAACGCCAAGTCGCACACCGCCGCGCTTCCCAACGCCCTAAAAAACTCGTGTCGGTCCTGTAAAATCCACACCCGCGTTTTGTTCTGAATCTTCCCCCTCGCCCCGAGCGTTTTCTTCACCGCGTCGCACACGCACGTCGCGACGGCGCGTCGGCAGTGCGCGCACGTGCGTCGCTGCGGGCGAATCGTCGCGGCATCTTGTGCCCTTTTTCGCGCCTCGTACGCCTGAACCGCCGCCGATTTACCGCCACGGGGCGCCACCGAGGCCGATGAAGACGCCGATGAAGACGCCGCCGACGGTCGCATCGCGCGCGCCGCGGTCGTCGTCGGCTCGGCGTCGTCTGTCGTCGCGAGGGAGAGGCCCTCGTCTCCAAAAAGCGCACCATGGGTGTACTATGTCACTTTTAGATCTATGTAGACCAAATAGAGCATTGTATTCCAAGTACCAGACCCTCTTTAGATGGCTTACGAGACCACAATATACGTGTTGAGTGACGCGACAGCGACGGATCGAGCGAAACCGGATCGCGCGGACGCCGGCCCGCGCGCGCACACCGGCGCGCGACGCCCGTTCGTCGCCCGAAAACGACGCGCGCGCATCGCTTCGCATCCGATCTCGCTTCGCGTCGTCCTCGCTCGTTCGCCCGCAAACGACGCGCGCGGTGAGAGGAAGAGACGACGTCAGTCACGATGGCGGCGCGCGCGACGCCTGACGTCGGCGTCGCTTTAAACGGCGGATACCGCGCGCGATGGGCGTCGAGACGACGAGGAGACGACGCGGGAGGACGGCGGGGGATGCGCGCGCGACGACGAACGCACCGCGCGGTGGCGGGGACGGAGGAAGACGCCGGACGAACGACGATGATGACGACGGAGGACGCGGCGAGCGGAGGACGAGCGCGCGCGAACGAAGCGGCGAAAACGATCGAAGCGAGCGGGGAAACGACGGCGGATAGACTCAAGGCTTTGATTGTTATCGCTAAAAAGGCGTCGTCGTCGTCAATGTTGGAGGAATCGAAGCGGACGTCGAAGACTCGGGTGATGGGGTGCGCTTCGGCGAGTTGGATCGAGGCGCGCGTCGACGCGACGAGCGGACGCGTGTACGCGGCGTGCGCGAGCGAGAGCGACGTTACCCGTGGGTTCGGGGAGGTGTTGTGCGGGGTATTGTCCGAGTGCACGGCGGAGGAGGCTTTGGGGATCGGGAGCGAGTTTGTCGATGCCATGGAGATTGGCGCGGGGAGTAAGACTGAAAAGTCGCGCGCTAACGGGTTTAAGAATATGTTGGAGACGGCGAAGAAACAGATTCGAGCGGCGATGAACGGAGACGCCGCAGGTGGGAACGACGACCCGTTCCCGAGCCTCATCGTGAGCGCGAACGAAGTTCGGGCGAGAGGATCTTTCGCGGCGTCGCAGGCGACGTATTTGGAACCGGATGAGGCCAAGGTGAGCGCGCTGGTGCGAATGCTCGAGGAGAAGAAGATTGGCATCGTGGCGCACTTCTACATGGATCCAGAGGTGCAAGGGATTCTCATGGCGGCCAAGGCATCGTACCCGCACATCGCCATCAGCGATTCGCTCGTCATGGCGGATCTCGCGGTTAAGATGGTTGAGGACGGGTGCGAGACGATAGGCGTTCTCGGCGTGGATTTCATGTCTGAAAACGTCCGCGCCATTGTCGACGAAGCGGGACACACAGAGGCCAAGGTGTACCGCATGGCGGCGGAGGACATCGGATGTTCCCTTGCCGAGGCTGCGCAAAGCGTGAGCTACGACAAGTACCTCGAAGAGGCGAGCAAGACGAAGAATGCCGTGCACGTCATTTACATCAACACCGGACTCGACACCAAGGCGGCGGCGAACGCGAAGATCCCCACCATTACGTGCACGTCTTCCAACGTTGTCGCCACCGTGTTGCAAGCCGCGGCGCAAATCCCAGACGTGTGCGTGTACTACGGACCGGATACGTACATGGGTGGCAACCTCGCCGAGTTGTTGCAACGCATGACGACTTGGGACGAGGAGGAAATCAAGGCGCTTCATCCGGCGCACGATAGAGAAACGATCAAGTCTCTCTTGCCGCGATTAAAGTACTTTGACAACGGCACGTGCATGGTGCACGACATGTTCGGCAAGGATGTGTGCGACACCGTTCGAGCGTACTACGGCGACGCGTACCAGACGGCGCACTTTGAAGTGCCAGGTGAAATGTTCAAGCTCGCCATGGAGGCGAAGGATCGAGGCTTGGGCGTCGTCGGCTCGACGCAAAACATTTTGGACTACACGTGCGCGCGCGTGGACGAGGCTGTTGAACGCGCGTTGCCGCAAGGAGAGAGGTTACGTTTCGTCCTCGGCACCGAGACGGGCATGGTGACGAGCATTGTGCGCGCTGTGCAGAGCCGGCTTCGAGCGGCGCGCGACGCGGGCGTACACGACGTCGTGGCCGAAATCGTGTTTCCAGTCTCATCCGACGCCATCACGGCAACGGGCGAGACGGACATGCCCGTGGTCCCGGGTGTCGTCGCCGGCGAGGGTTGCTCTCTCGAGGGTGGATGCGCTTCGTGCCCGTACATGAAGATGAACTCGTACGACGCCCTCATCAAAATGTGCGAGCGCGTCGGCACGCAAGCCGGGGAAGCCATGCTCGCCGCGCAAGAGCCGCGCAAGTACGAGAGCGAGACGGGCGAGGGGCCGTCTATCGCTGCGCAAGGGTGCGTTCCAATCTTGCACATGCGCCACTTCCAAAAGAACAAGGTGTTCTCGGACACCCTGGTTGAGGACATCAAAACGCGTTGAACCAACCACCACTAGTAGACAACACAACACGCACGCCCGCGCGAACGCGACAAATATTCATCAATTTACGTTTGAAAGAGAGAAAGGGGTTTTTAAATACAAAAAACGTGCTTTAACTCATCAATCCACCCCGGCGACGCCTCGCGTAATGGGATCCTTGGCGACGCTCAACAATTCCATGTCGAGCGTAACCGTCGCGTTGGCCGGAATCTCCATGACTTCATTCGGACCGTACGCGTACTCGGGCGGGACGATCATTCTGCGCACCGTGCCAACACCCATACCTTTGATGCCTTCGTTGAACGCCTTGATAAAAGGTCCGCCTGGCTTACCCGCGGGTTGTCCGACGGTGAACCCGATCGGGTTTCCACCCGTCACGCCGGCGCCCTGACGCGAAGTTCCGACGGTGATCGATCTAAACTTCAAATCGTAATGCACCGCGACTCTCGCCCCGTTTGGCACCCCACCGGTCGCGCCGCTCGCGCCCTTCAAATCGTAATACAAAATCGGCGGGTTCGTTCCCGGAATCTGTTTCGCAAAGCGAAGCGCCGCGCCAGCGATTTTTATTCGTCAGTCACAGTCTGTTCAGAGCGTGCAGTGCCGTCGTTCTTCTTCAACGCCGTCGAACGTCCTGACACCGCAAACGAACGGTGATGACGACACCATCTCAAATAAAATGCCAACATTTCACTAAATCCCTAGACGTAAACACACAGACGCGAAAGAAAACGCAGACGCTTGTTTTGGATATCCATCCACTCACCGGCACAAAGTTTTCGATCGGAATCCCACCCGTCGGTCCACCACTCAACCGCGCCTCGGCGCCTCGCGGTGTCACCATCGATACCGCCGCGATCGTCATCGCCGCGCGTCGACCGAACGACGACGACTCGCGCGTCGGGACGACGTCAACGGCGTCGTTGTTATCCAGCGTCGTTGCTGAGTCACCATCGCTCAAGGCCTTTGTCGTCGTCGTCGCGTGTCGTCGAACACGCGCGAGCTTCGAGGACGGGCGACGAAACGCGACGCGCGTCGTCGGTGTCGTCGTCGGTGTCGTCGTGAGCGCGGCGTGCATCGCGGTGATTCGTTGGTTCGTTTGATCGTGCGAGGCACGGTGTGTGGAAGGAAGTTGGTTTCCAAATTAAGAATTTCGTCAGTCGCACGCGCGCGCGCGCGGTTCGTTCGAGAAGAGACGGAACATTCGCGCGAGGCGGCGTCGACTCGGGAGAGACGAGACGCATCGATCGCACGCGGGGCGCGGGGAAGGAAGAAAGGCTCGGCGACTCTTGTGACCAAATTTAGAAACCAAGTTTAGAAACGAACCGACGAATGGGTTTGGACGGCGGAACCATCGCATCGCGGACAGATATCCTCCGCGGATCGTCGTGGGACGTCGCGAACGCATCGCAAGGACGCGGGGCCAAGGCGTCGAGTCGGGGCGGGGCGATCGGGGCATCGTACGTACACAAAGGGGAGCGCTTGGAGAGCGGCGACGCGCGCGCGTCTCGAAGCGCGGCGTGCGCGTTGACGGGTGAGACTTTGTCGGATGACGTCGTCGCGTGCGAGCTCGGTGCGTTGTATAACAAGACGGCGATGTTGGAGTTTGTTCTCGCGCGACAAGGGCGGTTCACGTCGGCGGAGGCGACGTATCGGTATGCGAATTTGAAGTCTGGACATGACGAGGCGACGAGGCACTTGAAGTCGTCGCGCGACTTTATGGATGTGAAGCTGACGCGCGCGAGCGAAGGCGATGGGAGGTTTGAGTGTCCAATCAGAGGTATCAAAGCGGGTGGGAAGTCGAGGGTGGATTTCGTGGCGATGCGTCCGTGTGGGTGCGTGTTGAGCGCCGCGGCAGCGAAACTGGGGGGCGAGACGTGCGCTGTTTGCAACGCAGAGACGACTGGGAAACCGCAACCGATTTTACCAGAGGACGAGGAAACGATTAGAGAGTTGAGAGAAAATTTGGAACAGCGACAAGAGGCAGATGCGAGCAAGGAAGAGGCGAAGAGATTGCGAAAGAAGAATCGCCGGAAACTCGATCGATGGGCGGCGGATGAAGAATCGCGGCGGGTGAAGAAAATCGTAACGGCGGAGGTCGCGGGCGAAGACGTGGGCGAGACGAGCGGTTGAGAGGTGATGCGTGTACTACCAGAATTAGGAGAGTCATGTTGTAATACTACCGTACTAGAGTACTAACACGACAACGAATGATGTAACAACTACTGATAGCAGATCTCAAAGGGCTCAGGTTCATCGCCGCCGTCGTCCCGAATGCGCTTGTTCGGATTCAATGGTCTCTCCGAACCGAGTTCTTCTATGGAGAGCGAGCTGCTCGCCTTGTTGATTTGCCCGCGCTCTCTGCGAAGCTTTCGACGCAGTTCATCGTAGCGTGCGTGATCAGACTTGCTGACGGAAGGCTGGACCTTTGTAAAGGCTTCCTCGAAATGCGACATGGTAACCATTGGCGTCGAGTCAATTGACATCGATTTGAGCGCCGCAACGCACGCCTCGCGCACAAGCGACGCCAAGTCAGCACCGCTGAATCCTTCGCACGCGCCACTGAGCGCAATTTGATCGACGCGAACGTCCGAGGCGATCGGGGTCTTTCGTGTGAGCGTCCTGAGAATCGCGGCGCGTCCGTCTGGCGGAGGCAGAGGCACGTACAACAGCTTGTCGAGACGCCCTGGACGAAGCATAGCTGGGTCAATCATGTCCGGTCTGTTCGTTGCGGCGATCAAAAACGTGGCGTTTCTCGCCTCCAAGCCATCCATCTCTGTGAGAAGCTGGTTGACAACGCGTTCAGCCGACGTATTGTCGCCGCCGCTGCCTCTGCGAGGCGCTAAAGAGTCCATCTCGTCAAAGAAGAGCACGCACGGACTCGCTGCACGAGCGCGTTGGAACAGCGTCCGCACAGCGCGCTCGCTCTCACCGACGTATTTGTTCAGCAACTCGGGTCCCTTGATTGAGATGAAGTTGGCCATCGCCTCGTTCGCCGTAGCCTTGGCCACGAGCGTCTTACCGCAACCGGGCGGACCGTACAGGAGAACGCCAGTGGAAATGTTGAGACCCATGGCTTGGAATCGTTCGGGGTGCGCGATCGGCTCGGCGATAGAAAACTTGAGTTCCTCACGGACGTCGTTGAGAGACCCGACGTCGTCCCACGTCACGTTCGGGGTGGTCGTGAAGCCCTCGCGCTGGGCGGACGGTTGCACCTTGGTGAGCGCAATGTTGAAATCGTCCATGCTAATGGCGAGGTCAACCAACTCATCCTCCGTGAGCGGACGAGGATCAGCGAGACGACCCGTCGCGAGAGCGCCGTTCGTCTCTTTCTTCTCGCCGTCTTGAGACATGGGGGCGTCGGCACCGCCGGCTTCTTCGCTCTCAAGCTTTTTGAAGATTCGCGTCACTGCCGAAGCCGCCGCTTCCTTTGCCAGCGCGGAGAGATCAGCCCCGACGTAACCTGGCGTCTTCTTAGCAATCTCGCGCAGATCCAAGTTTTCGCTAAGTCGAAGTTTGGTCGCCTGGACACGCAGGATGCGCTCGCGCGCAGCCTCGTCTGGGATTCCGAGCATGATTTCTCTGTCGAATCGTCCCGCTCGGCGCAGCGCCGCGTCCATGCCGTCGGGTCTATTCGTCGCGCCAATCACCGTTACGTGACGGCGACATCTCGCCAGTCGGTCTACGGGATCGGACCCAACAACAGTGGACTGTAGCTCATCCATGGAGGCCAATAATTGCGCCACGATTCTTCTCTCCATCTCCCGTTGCGCGCTCTCGCGCTTCGGCACGATGGCGTCAATCTCATCGATAAAGATGAGCGACGGCGCGTGTGCCGCAGCAGTGAGAAATAACTCGCGAATCTTCGCCTCGGACTCACCGCTCATGCCGCTCACAATCTCCGTCGCCGCAATGGAGAAGAAGGGCACCTTTGCCTCTTGCGCGATGGCGTGCGCGAGCGTCGTCTTGCCGCAACCCGGCGGCCCATGAAGTAACACACCTCGCGGCGGGTCCACGCCGAGCCACGCATAGAGCTCGGGATGCATCAACGGCGACAAAATGAGTTCCTTGATCGCGTGCAGCGAATCCTCGATCCCACCCAAGTCTGAAAGCTTGACGGCTCGCGGCGACGTCATCTGCGCAAACGCTTTGGCCGACGTCTGCCTTCCGAATTCATCCTCATCCAAGCTCTCGCTCTCGCTCCCACCATCCCCGCCGCGCTTCCTCCTGTGACCTTTACCTTTTTTACCCTTCTTCTTCTTCTTTTTCTTCTCGTGCTCTGCGCGCTCGATGCGCATTCCTCTCTCTTGCAAACGCACCGAGTCGCCCCTCGATCTCGCCTCCGCCACCACTCTCAGCGCCTTTTCGTGCGCAGACTCCGTCTCTCGCCCGCTCTTCGACGCAACCGCCGCTTTTTCTTCCTCTTCCATCTTCAACGCGCGTTGTGCCGCCGCAGCGACGGCTTCCGGCGCTGCGAACGCCGGCTTGGCCGTCGCCGGTTCCGCGTGGCCCGTCGCTTTCGCTTCAGCGGCGTCCATAGCCGCGTCTTCCGAATCCGTTTCGTACGAAGACGAAGACCCCGCCGCATCTTCCGAATCATCGTCGTCATCATCGTCATCGTCATCCGACGAACCCTCGTGATCGCTCGACCCTTCATCCTCCATCCTCCCGAACGCGTCGTCGTCCTCCTCTTCGCTCTTCGTCGGCGTCGGCGTCGTCCTCGCCCACTTCCCCCGTTTCCGCGCCTCTTCGATCGCCTTATCCACGCTCTTCCGAAACGGATTCATCGGTTTCCTCCCGTACTGCGCGTACGTCGTTCGCAGGTGTTCGACGACCGCGTCGACGTCGCGAAACGGATCGGCCGCCGCATCGGTCGCGCGCAATCCGCCGCCAACATTCGTCGTTTTCACGCGCGCGCGTCCGTACGCCTCGATCCGCGGGAGCAACAGCGGGTCGCACGTCGCGGTTTGCGTCGCGCCGCCGCCGCGGAGCGCGGCTCGCGCCGCCGCCGCGCGGTTCGAGGCGGGTTTCGCGTTCGGCATGAACGAATTTGGGCGGGCGGGCGGGCGGTGTGTGAGGATGGCGCCGGCATTTGACCGAGGAGGCTCTCGAGTCGGTTGTCCAAATGTTTAATGTGAATTGATTTTTGGTTTACATGACTGACGACCGAAACGAACGAACGGGTCGATGCGATTCTATTGTCTCCCCGCTCGTCGTCGGCGAAGATGTCTGGATTGGACGGACAAACGTCGCGATGACGACGACGACGATTATCCGCCTTCGGAAACGTTGCCGAGGAGCGACATGCCGGAACGATCCTCAATCTCTTCCCAACCGGCGCCGCGGGGCGGGTTGGGGGGGATTTCGCCGAGTAGATCGCGACGGTCGAGGATGACGTCGAGGTCGGCGTCGGAAATGTTGGCGCTTTGCGGCAAATCTTCGTCGTTGGCGCCGGTTTCGCCGCGAAGGAGCTGAATGAGCTCGTCGGCGCTCATGCTCGACTCCTTGGCACCCTTTTCTTGCCTAAACTGGCCATTGGTGACGACGAGCTTTTCGAGGGCGAGCTTGGAGGCGGCGCGCTTGAGCATTTTCCCTTCGACCGACTTGGCGGTGGCGAGACGGTAGACGTGCACGGGTTTGGTTTGACCAATTCTGTGCACGCGGTCCATCGCTTGCAAATCTTGGTGCGGGTTCCAATCTGAATCGTAAATAATAACCGTGTCGCCGCCCGTGAGGTTGATACCCAAGCCCCCGGCGCGAGTGGACAAGAGGAAAATGCCGTACGACGGATCGGTGTTGAATCTGTGAATGAATTCACGACGGTCGTCTTGTTTGACCGAGCCGTCGATGCGGCACACAATCTCGCCGCGCTGTTGAAAGTACGACTCGAGCAAGTCCAACATGCGCGTCATCTGGGAGAAAATCAAAACCTTGTGACCGCGAGACCGCAGCTTTTTCATCAGACGATCAAGGATTTGCATCTTGCCGCACTGTTCGACGAGCTCATCGGCGGACGGGAACATGATTGAGCCATCCAAGCCGCCGGTGATCAAATCGGGATGATTACAATTCTTGCGCAACTGCATAAGCATGTTGTTCACCGCCGTGTGGCCGACCGGGATCGCGCTGTTGCCCGCAAACTTTTTCAACATTTCTGTAATCGTCTTGTTGACCAAGGCATCGTTAAACTTGCGCTGCTCTGGAACCATTTGCGCGTAGAGAAGAATCTCCTTCTTTCTCGGCAACGACAATTCGACGTCACCCTTGAGACGTCGGAGCAAAAACGGTCTGAGGATACCGTGCAGCTTGGTCACGACCCGGGCGCGGTGCTCTTGCTCCGATCTATCGACGCTCTCCTGTTCCTCGGTCTCCTCCCCGATGTTCTCAGCAAAGTCAAACCAAGACTGAAACTGGGACAACGAGCTAAAGACGTCGGGAAGCAAAAAGTGCAAGAGCGACCACAACTCTGGAAGGTTGTTTTGCAACGGGGTGCCCGTGAGCAACAACTTGTTCGCCGCCGGGATAAACTTGAGCTCTCGGATGAGTTTGCAGTCAAAGTTTTTCAATCTGTGCCCTTCATCCACCACCATGTACTTGAAGTTGTACTTTTGTAAAAACTTTCGATCCGCCATGACGACTTCGTACGACGTGACGATTACGGGAAATTCTGGCTTGATTGGCGTCGTCGTCGGCAAGTGCATCATGCGCTTCTCCGCGCGCTCTTGCTTGGTACCGTGATACAAGAGCACCGGAATCGACGGCGTCCATCGCTCAAACTCGCTCACCCAGTTGCTAAGCGTACTGAGCGGTCCGATGACGAGGTACGGGCCGAGAATCCCCTTGGAGCGAAGGTGACTCAGAAAACCAATCGTCTGCACCGTCTTACCCAAACCCATCTGATCCGCCAAGATTCCATTCAAACCGTTTTGATAGAGCGAAATCATCCATTTCACGCCTTTGAGCTGGTAATCCCGCATCGACCCACCCTCCATGAGCGGCAACAACGCCTTGGTCGCCTCGAGCTCTTGCGCCTCGGTCATTCGTTTCCTCTTCTTCGCCCCGCCTTTATTACTCCCCTTCCCACCTTTACCTTCCGGCGACTTACCGCTCCCATCACCACCCTCCTCTTCATCCAACGTATCCATCTGCTCGCTCAAAAACTGCGAGTAAATCGTCGTTTGATCCAACAACGCGTCGAGTTGTTTAAACTTTTTATCATCCAACTTTTCCTCTCGTCCTTTTTCCTCAACCTCCTCGCCCTCCTCTTTTTTCTGTTGTCCCGTCCGTTCCTTCACCAGCTCCGCCTCGGCTTCGATCGCGTGCGCGTCCAATCCCGTCATCGCCGCCCCGGTGAGATCATCGTACGACGTTTCCGCCGACGCGTTCGCGTTTCCCAGTCCCGTGACGGACGACGCTTTTGAATCTTCAGCCACGTCCGCGCCATCGCCTTCCGTGTTCGTCTTTTTCCCATTCTTCACCGCGCCGTCCGACGCGCCGACGGGATTCTTTTCCGTCGTCGTCGTCGTCGTCGTCTCGCCGTTTTTCGCCCGTTTCGCGTTCGGCGTCGCCATCGTCCCCCGTCGCGATCTCGCGCGGCATTCATTCATTCATCTTGCGTGTTCATGTCTATAGCGGGTATGGGGTAAACCATGAGTCACGACTCGTCAAATGGGTTACGTTTGAATACTCCAGGA
>Ga0181580_10002834_pt1 | contig 14105 bp, 10 predicted proteins | sample 071ome_23_FD_132413 | JGI IMG/M metagenome (GOLD analysis project Ga0181580, IMG submission 132413) | Coastal salt marsh microbial communities from the Groves Creek Marsh, Skidaway Island, Georgia - 071403BT metaG (megahit assembly) | ecosystem: Environmental > Aquatic > Marine > Intertidal...
CATTCCATCAAGGGCCGCCTCTACGTCCGCTCGTCGAACCCAGGTGATTCGACGTTGTGGTACCATGCTTCCTTGCACCTCCAACTTGAACCAATCCGGCTCAGACCAACTCCCCCGCCTCTCTTGCCATGCATCCAGGGTAGCCGGAAACTCCCGGGCTGCGTAGTAATGCTCCTGGACATAGTCTTCCAGATCATCGAGACCAAGAAAGCCCCTTTCCACCGACTGGTCGAAAAGGGTCTGTAGATGACTAGATGGCATGCCGCCGATACGCCTGGGATCCTGAAGGAGCCACTGTCCATCCCGGTTGATCAAGAGACCTGCTGAGACGGGATCCTTCGCCTCGGCGCCGGAAATACTGCCAACGTAGAAACGCAGTCGACGCTCTGCATTTCCTCCCTCCAAGACAATCGGCAGGTACCCAGACTCCGCCCCAAGGGAGCCGTCCACAGATGGCGTGGCATCTTTCCCAGTACACCCGGTAATAATGATAAGGGAGGCCAACGCCCCATAATGGAATATGCCGGTTGGAAATGGCATGCTTACCCAATGGTTTACTGAAAACGGTATAGCGGCCCGGACCCTGCGGCCGGGACGCTCCCGTTGAACTCTCCTTCCAAGCGGCGGGGGCAGCAGGTTTTCGATGCCCATTACAGCCAAACCCCCTCCTCTCGACGACTCTTATACTACGTCGAGGGGGATCGTAGTCAAATCTCGAAACGCGCCTATGCGTTCCATTATTTGAGCGCGGGTCAAATCATACAATCCTTCGGGACCGAATTTCTCGACCGTGAAGGATGCCACGACAGAGCCATAGACCAGGGCGTTCTTGAGCGCATCCAGTGTAATGCTGCTGCAACCAGACAGATACCCGGCAAAACCACCCATGAAGGCATCCCCTGCACCCGTCGGGTCCTGTATATCCTCCAGTGGATAGGCTGGCACGGAAAACACGGTGCTCTCCACGAACATGAGGGCCCCATGTTCACCCTTTTTTATGATGAGGATGCGAGGACCCCGATCCCGGATCTTTCGAGCCGCCAGGATCAGATTGGGCTCTCCTGCCAGTTCCCGAGCCTCCGAGTCATTGATAACGAGACAGTCCACTCTCCCGAGTAGCTCATCGAGGGCGTCAGGGGTGTTCTCGATCCAGAAGTTCATGGTATCGCACAACACCAGGTCGGCAGACGTGGTCTGATCCATCACGTGCGCTTGCACACTTGGATCCAGGTTCCCCAGGCATACAATCTTGGCGTCGGTGTAATGCCCCGGGAGGGTCGGATGGAACTCGGACAGCACATTCAGGTCCGTAAAGAGCGTATCCCGGTTATTGAGGTCGAAATGGTAGCGTCCACCCCAGGCAAAGGTCTTCTGGTCGGCACGTCGTTCCAGACCGTCCAGGTTGACATTGCGGGAGCGCAGTACCTCCACGTATTCCTCTGGAAAATCGCTGCCGACGACAGCAACCAGATTCACGGCATCCGTCATGAACCGGGATGCAAGGGTCAGATAGGTGGCACTGCCACCCAAGGCTCGATCGCGTCTGCCGAATGGCGTTTCAATCTGATCGAATGCGACGGTTCCGACGGCTAGTAGACTCATGGAGGGGAGGCGCGTGGAGGGAGTAGGATGACATGAACCGTCGACAAAGATACCAAGAGATTCCGCCAGTTTCCGGTGTGCACCCTGCCATACCGCGCCTTAACCGCGTATTCAAAGGATCAAAGGCCCTCCGAGCAGGAAACGTACCAGGTCGAAGCGGGTTATGGCCCCATCCGGTCGCCGCGCATGACTCCCCGCTCAGCGGCCCAGTCGGCAGCCTTGATGATTGAGCGCTACCTGGCCACCCCACAAGCAGGCATTTTACCAAGCCCCCCTTCAGCCGGTCCATGACTCTCCCCTTGCGCGGATTGAACACCTTTTTAACTGCAGGTCGTGCTGCCTACACGGTGGCTGCTTCCACTGTCACCGGGCTGATCGTGCCGCTGTTCTTACTGGCGACGACCGCTCTGGCCCAACCCGCGGACCAGGCAATCCAGGACCAGTTTGAACAGGCGTTGACCCAGTTCAACAACAACCTGTTCGCCGGTGCGGCTCGATCCTTCCACACTCTAAGATCCTCCTGGCCAGATCATGTGATTGCGCCGGAGGCCATGTACTATGAGGCGGAGTCGTACCTGGCGCTCGGACGTGAGGAAGAGGCCATTGCCCTACTCACGAGGTTCGACGAGCAACACCCCCGACACCGCTTCGCCTTCGGAACGCGCCTGGCTCTTGGGGCCTATTTTTTCGAGCAAGCTGCCTTCGAGCAGGCCCTCCGAACACTAGGACAGGTTCTGGAAGGCTCTCCCACGCCTGATCAGGCCTCCCGGGCCCTGTATTGGATGGCCGAGTCCGCCTTCAATCTGGACCGACCAGACGAAGGACTGGGTTACCTCGAACGTATCATTGTCGAGCATGCCCAAACGGAGGTGGCAGCAAAGGCTGCGTATGCCGTCGCCTACCGACTGGTCGCGCTGGAGCGGATGGAGGCAGCAGCAACCGCCTTCGAACGATTGGACCGCCAATTCGGATCTTCCACCCATGCGCGCGACATGGGACTGGCCCTTGCCGAAGTCTACTATGCCATAGGAGACTTCGCCCGCGCTTCCGAGGACATCGAGCGCCGCCTCCCCAATGTGACCGGTTCAACCCGTGACCGTGCCATGTTCCTCCTGGCCGAAAGCCAGAACCAGTTGCGTCGCAGTGACCAGGCCATTATCAGCTACCGCTATTTCACCGAAGGAGACCCCTCTTCCCCCTATTATGCCCGCGCCCTCTACGGGCTGGCATGGAATTATCACCACGAAGGCGCTTGGCAGTGGGCCGCGGATACCTTTGCCCGGGTCATAGATGAGGAAGATACCGTCCTCGCCGCCTCGGCAGCATATTACAGGGCCGTCAACCTGAGGCGCGCAGAGGACCTGCCTGGAGCCGTCGATGCCTATCGTGCATACCTCAGGAGTTATCCTGACCACCGCTTGGCGGACCGAGGGCAGTTGGAGCTTGGCATAACCCTCTACGAGCTTCGGCAGTGGCAACGCGCTCGGGATGCCTTTGCCGAGCTTGTGGAAACCTACCCGGACTCCGACGTGGCAGGTGAGGCGTGGAAGCATCTGGGCAATACTGAGATTGCCTTGGGAAATTTCGATGCTGCCCATGAAGCATTCGATGCCGCCATTGCGGCCGGTACAGCAGATCCCTCGCTGGCAATGGAGATCATATTCCAGCGGGCCTGGCTCAACTACCGGACGGCCCGCTATACGGAGGCAGCCGAGCAGTTCATGGCGCTGTTCGAACAACAGGAGGGCATCGAGGCCGGAGAAGCCCTCTTCTGGGCTGCTGAGAGCAATTTTCAGCGGGGAGATTACGCTGCCGCTGAGCGGCTCTTCACCGATTACATTGCTGATTTTCCGGCCGGTCAACATGCTGAAGCTGCTCAGTATGCCCTCGGGTGGACCTACTTCCGGCAAGGCCAGTACGCCGCGGCTGTTCCCCGTTTCGAGCAGTTCCTGGACTCGTTCAGGGATGAGACCGGAACGATTCCGTACCGATCCGACGCCCGGTTACGATTGGCGGACAGCTATTTCGCGCTGAAGGAATATCCTGCGGCCGTGCGTGTGTACGGAGGGATGGCCGCTGCGGGTGACGATTATGCCCTTTATCAGATCGGCCAGGCCTACTCGAATACGGGTGACGCCTTCGAGGCCATGTCCACCTTCAACGATCTCCTTGCCGAATACCCTGCCAGCGAATGGCGTGAGGAGGCTCGGTATCAGTTGGGCTACCTCTTTTTCATGAATCAGGAGTATGAGCAGGCCATCCGGGAATACGAAACACTGATTGCGTCCTTTCCGCTGGACCCTTTGGCGGCAAAAGCGCAGTACGGGAAGGGAGATGCGTATTTCAACGCTGGAAACAGTGCTGCGGCTGTTCGGGAGTACCAGACGGTGCTGACGGACTATGCCGACAGTCCTTTCGTAGCTGATGCCGCCGCTGGCATCCAGTTCGCCTTGATGGCCGACGGTCAGAACGATCGCGCCGATGCGCTTGTAGACTCCCTCGCAACGGCTCTCGAAGGGACTCCGGCAGCCGATCAGCTCCGGTTCCGCCAGGCTGAAGCCAAGTATCAGGCTGGTCTCGTGGATGCCGCCATGCTCGATTTCCAGCAATTCCTTGAGCAAGCGACCACATCGGACCTGATGGGGCATGCGCATTATTACTTGGCTGAAGGCCATATGTCCAGGGGCGAAACCGAGCAAGCCATGGCGGCTTACCGGATTGTGGCGGAGCGCTATCCAGACAGTCCCCGGCAGGTTGCCTCCGCCGGTGCCCTCGGTCACTTGCTCCTGTCTGCAGGCAACATCGAGGAAGCGGAACGCTTTTTCAGGCTCATGGAAGACTCTGCCGGCGATGATGTGCGAGCACGGGCCGAGGGACGGTATGGACTCTCCTTGGTGCTCGCTCGTCAAGGGCGCACCGACGAGGCTGAGGAATTGTTACGGCAAACCGTTTCCGACATTCCGCCGGGCGATGCGACCTACCCGGCATGGCTGGGGTTGGCACGCATTGCCGAGTCCAATGGAGACCTTACCGAGGCGATGCGTCTTTTTGACATGGTTGCCTCCCAAGCTCGAGACGAGACAGGAGCCGAAGCCCTTTTCCTGCTCGGAAAGATCCACCTGGATGCAGGGCGTCTTGATGAGGGCATTGAAACCCTGTCCCGAATGCAAGCCCTCTTTGCCGGCTATCCTGTGTGGGTAGCCAGGAGCCTGCTCACCCAGGCCAGTGCCTTTGAGCAACAAGGAGAAGTGGGGCAGGCGATCGCGTTATATGAGACCATTGAAACCATGTATCCGGACACCAACGAGGCGATGACAGCATCCGAGCGCCTGGAGGTTCTCAGGGGATGAGCATCACTAGACTGTGCACCATCAGCTTCGCCTTTTGCCTTTTCGCATCCACTGCTTGGGGGCAGCAGGATACCGTCCTTCCCGATCTTGCTCCCAGGGAGGTCGAAATAACTGGGGATCTTGCTATATCCTTCCCTGCCCTGCGCCGCCAACCCATTGCAGGATTCAATCCACCTCCACGCGTGCCGGACATCCCGGCCGATCGTGAGCCCTACACAGAGGCGTATACCCAACGGAGTGCAGCGCTTCCTCCCTCACCCCTCATCCCGCCTGATCCGCCTCAGATCTCTGGAATGGCCCAACGCACCCCGGCTGGCGGACTGATTGAAGCCCGCATCGGAGCGTTCCTTGACCGTCGCATCGCCGCTCAAGCCACGTTGGTGCGTACCCGAAAAACCACCGCGCTGTTGGACGTTGATTATTTTGGTTCGGACGGACACGATGTGACCGTTGGTGGAGCAGACGCCACCTCAGGAAGGGATGCATACCGTGGCGGCCTGGGTCTCGAGCATCGCACCGGGGCGCTCGTGATGAATCTGGAAGCGGAGGGTTTTCGCCGGTCCTACGGCCTCTTCGGAGCCGTTCCGGGTGCAGCTACCATTTCCCGGCCCAATCCTGCCAGGAAATTCGGTGGTTATGAAGGTCGCGTGTCCTTTGCGTCTGCTCCGGATGCCGCAATCCAATTCCGGTGGGAAACCAGGACGGGACGCAGCCACGTTCAAACCGACCTCTTCGACCCTGCCCTCCGCCGCGATCCAGCCACGAAAAGAGAAGCTGGTTTCGCAGGGACAACCTTTCGCGTAGATCTGCCAGTATTTGATGGCAATCTGCGGCTGTCAGCAGATGCCATCGGAACGGGGCTTGATGAGGCCTCTTTCCCTGGTGGCACCGTTCGATCCGGGTTGTTCTCAGCCGAGTTCAGCCGCAAGGTCTCTGCTCGATTGTCGGCAGGCGCTGGGGCAACCATCCTCGGGTTCGACAGCCGGTCTCAGACCGGTCGGGATCCGGCACGACAATTGGCCTACGTAGCTCCCATTGTGGACATAGCATACGCAGCATCCTCTACCGTTACCGTAGAGGCAGCGGTGCGATCCATGATGTCGTCCGGGTATCTGAGGGACATAATGGAAGAGGTCCCTGTCGTGATGGATGAACCGGTCATGCTGCCCTCCATCGCAACGCTTGACGCGCGCCTGGGCGTGCATTTCGAGTCCAAGGTGGCCTCCGCACGGGTCTCCGGTGGGTGGAGGGATCAACCTTTCCACAGGTTAGCTGCTGAGCCGGATGCTCCGCTGCGTGGTTACACGGAGGGTTATCCGGCCCTGTCGTACCGGTCGGCCGATGTTCTTTTTTCTTCCGTGGACCTGTCCATGTTGCCCATGGAAGGTCTGCAGATCGGGCTTAACGCACTGTGGCAGGATGCAACGCTGGCCTCAACGGGTAGCTCGGTTCCGTATGTATCCCCACTGGCCATCGGAGGGTTCATCTCCTTGAATCTGCTCGGTGGAGATCTGGAGTCCCGGCTTTCCCTGCGCTACGAGGCAAGCCGTACGGCCGATACGGCAGGCACCATAGATGTCCCATCCGTGACCCGAATCAATGCACAGGTGGCCTGGTTCTTCCATAGCAATTACAGCATCATGACCGGTGTAAGGGACCTGGGACCGTCGCAGGAGTTCTGGCGCAATTACGCCTATGAATCCACTGCCTTCTTCCTTGGCCTGAGATACCGTTGGTAACCATCTCGTACCAACCCTTATCTTGCCGTCGCTCGTTACATCCCGCCACTTTCGACTCGAACGCCCCCATCGTGAAGCAACGCGTATCCATAGGACGGATATTGGCCAAAGCCCTGCTTGAGGGGAAAACCGTGCACATCGAGGGTATGGGCATACTGGCACCTCAGAACCGAGCCTCCGACGTAATTGAGGCCGGAGGCCGACGCGTCTGGACCCCACCCGTCAACGGGATCGCCTTCACGTCAGACACCCAGACGTGGGATATGCAAATGAATCAGAGCCCTCGTGAAGATGACTGAGGGGAATCGACAGGATCCCATTACCCTTGCCGACCTGATCCGGCTGGAGTCAGGCCTTGACGCCCGGGAATCTACCCGCCTGGCGGATGCATGGGTTGACGAGATCCGCAGGGAAATCGGGACCAGCGGTATCAGCATCATTAAGGGACTGGGCACCTTCACAACCAGCGGGGACGGACTTCGCTTCGAACTGGACAGCGACTTTCCGGTAGTGTACGACTTACCGGAGGTCGAAGGGTTTGTCCGAGGGACTCAATCCGAAGATCTGGAGCCCAGCAATAGTCAACCTGTCGCATCGGAGGAACGTCTTTCCAAGGAGGCCATAGTGCCCGCCGACGAAGCTGGTAATGAATCCAGCGACGTTACCACGGACGATACGGTGGACGCCAATGACGGTACCACCGAAGCAGCGCCTGCTCACGTACCCGCCACGCCGGATACCGCGCCAGGCATGCCGCCGGGCACCCTGAAGGGCCTGACAGCCGACACTGGGGTAGAACCCTCCCCTGCACCTCCATCAACGAGTCCCTCACATCGGGACAGGCGACTACAACGATCGTCATCAACACGTGCGGGATGGGTTGCGCTGGCCTTGCTTCTTGTCGTTTCAGGCGCTGTCGTTTTCAGCCTCGTGCAAGGGGACGACACAGATCCTGTTGCAATTACATCTTCGCCTCCTGAACCGGCCGAACCATTCTCGGAGGAAACCGCTGGACCCACCCCCGAGGAGGTACAAGCCGGGTTGCCCGACGATAAGGACATTTCCGAGGAAACAACCCCAATGAAGGAAATTCCGATAGTCGAGGCTCCTCACGCCATGATCCCGGGCTCTACCGAGGACCAGGTGGATAAAACACGCGTGTCGATCAGTCAAGGTATGGGCGGATATACGCTCATTATCGGCTCGGCACTGCGTCAGGAAAGGGTACAATCCCTTCTCGCTTCCTACGAAGCGCTTGGCTGGCCACAGGGGATCCTCAGATACGAATCCGAGAATGGCATTCGTTACCGAGCTGCGGTAGGCCATTTCAGCACCGCGGCCTTGGCTGATTCAGCCAGAACCCGATTTGCTTCCGACTTGCCAGACGGGACGTGGGTCCTCTCTGTGCGCTGACCACCTTGCACATCATCCAACCACGATCAACCGAAACAACCTCCATGCGGCTCCACGCCTTGCAAGACGCAGACGTCCTGCCTGTTGACACGCTTCAGGCCCTGACCGATGTCCCTTCCGCTACCCAGTTGGATATCATTTTCCAGGCGGGCTGGATCATGGTACCTATACTGTTGCTGTCGCTCCTTACCGTCTATCTCTTGGTCGAGCGTCTGACAACCATCCGCAAGTCGGCTACGGACAAGCAGGAGATCATGGGTCGCATACGCGATTTTGTGGCCTCAGGTAATGTTGACGGTGCCCACGCTTTTTGCGAGGTCAATGACAAACCGCTTACGCGCATCCTGAAACACGGTTTGGAACGGCTCGGGCGACCGATTGCCGAGATACAGGACGCTGTGAATGCGGCGGGTAAGCATGAGGCTTTCGAACTGGAGAAGCGGATGGATATCCTGGCATCCATTGCCGGTATTGCTCCGATGCTGGGATTCCTTGGCACGGTTACGGGGATGATTGACGCCTTCCAGGAAATCCAGAGCCTGCAGGGCAACGTCAACCCGAGCGTCCTTGCCGGAGGAATTTGGGAAGCGCTCATTTCCACGGCTGCTGGACTCGTGGTCGGGATTCTGGCCTACTTTTTCTACAACTACCTTTTGGGCCTGATCAAAAGGCTGGTCAATGACATGGAGCAGTCCGCAACGGAGTTCATCGACCTCCTGCAGGCCCCAGCCCCGAACACCCGGTCGTCGACCGACTACACCTCGCACTTCTAGGATAAACGGACGCATTCCGGCACAGCATGCCCCTCAATTTCTCGACAGAGCGCAAGCCACTGATGAGCTTCAGTCAGGCCGGTCTGGCTGATATCGTCTTGTTGCTGCTCATTTTCTTCTTGCTTACCAGCAACTTCATCCCGCAATTCGGGATCCAGGTTACCCTGCCCAGAACGCAAGCAGCGTCGCCGACCGCTGGCCAATATGTATCAGTGGCCATCACCTCGGAGGGCACCTTCTACGTTGAGCAGCGCCAGGTAAGCAGGGACCAACTCATTCCCTCCATCCAGGATGTCCTGCAGGGACGCAACGCCCTTGTGTTGCGGGCCGACGAGGACGCGTATGTGAAGGACCTGGCTGATGTGGCCTCGGCTGCGCGCGCGCTCAACCTGCGGCTACTGATGGCCACGGACCAGCGCCTTACCTCGGGTGTCCGGTAAAAAGGGCACGTGGCCGTCAGATCAGTCGACTGTGTCCACCGATCCGAATGGCCTCGGCCATGTGGTCACGCTGGACCCGGTCGGCCTCCTCAAAGGCCGCTACGGTCTTGGCAATGCGTCTGATACTGGCTACGGTTCGCATGGAAACTCCGAGCGAAGCGACTGTTTGTATAAGCACCTGCTCCTCAGTCTGATCGATCACAGGTGGTTCCTCGACGAGCCGGGTTGAAGCCCGGTCTACGCGCTGCGCCCAAGCGGACGATGACACCGGATCCCTGTCGATGTGGCGCGCCGGGTCAACTCGACCGACTGGAATATGCATGTCAATCCGATCCAGCAACGGACCGCTTATCCGTGCACGGTACATCTTTCGTCTGCGATCCGTACACGAACAGCGCCGATCCGGACTGTCAGCAAAGCCACACGGACACGGATTCATAGCGGCCACAAGCTGAAAATTGGAGGGATACTCCTCTACACCGTTTGCACGGGAGAGTGTCACCTTACCCTCCTCCATGGGCTCCCGCAAACCCTCGAGGGCACCCGGGTGAAATTCGGGTAACTCATCGAGGAAAAGGACACCCCCGTGGGCCAGTGATACCTCACCCGGCCTTAATGGCGTTCCACCCCCGAGCAACCCGGCCGTTGAAACGGAGTGGTGAGGTCTTCGGAACGGTCTACGTTCCAGCAAGGCCATTCCCGGGCGCCTCAGAGAATGCAGACACGTGGCTTCCAACGCCAAGGACCGGGACCAGGAAGGCAGAATGCCCTCCATACACCGGGCCATAAGGGTTTTTCCGCACCCCGGGGGGCCTGTCAGAAGTACATTATGGGATCCTGCAGCTGCCAACGCCAAGGTGCGCACACAGGCTTCCTGGCCGATGACTATCGCAAAGTCTGGTGCGGTTGTTGGCAACGGTGCCTGAGTCAGATTCGTTATGGGCTGAATAGCCCGCGCTCCTTCCAGGATGTCAACGGCCTCTTTCAGACAACGAACGGCCCCCACGTGCATTCCCGGAAATGCAGATGCCTCGGGCATATTGCCCCGGGGCAGGATGACATTGGAGACGCCCTCTTTCCTGGCGTCCAGAATGGCCGGCATGACTCCCTCTACCGGTTGAACCCGTGCGTCCAGGGTCAGCTCCCCCATGATCAGCCACGCAGCCTGCTGCAACGCGTCAGTCCTCATCTGACCATCTGCCGCCAGAATACCCAACGCGATAGGTAGATCGAATGCAGAGCCGTCCTTGCGCGTATCCGCGGGAGCGAGATTCACAGTAATGGCTCCTCGTGGAAAGGTTTATACAGCCCCTCCGAGGGCAGCCCGGATTCGATCGAGTGATTCCTTGACCGCTCCCTGGGCCAATCCCACCACGGTATGCCGAGGTATGCCCGGGGTGATGACAATCTCGACGGTAACGCCCGGCGAGTACAGACTCGATGGGTTGGCACTTTGAATCCTGAAATACCGGGTTCTATTCGGCATGTACTGGTCTCAGATGTAATGTATTCTTGCTCTTTACGTGCCCTGCCAATTCGCTGCGTATAATGGACCCGGGGTGCGAACAGGCGTAACCTCTGCGGAACGGCCCGGGAGTGTCCTCGTAACCCGGTTTCCCAACGGACTCAACCCATGCGTTTTGGAATAACCGGCAACGCCGGCAAAGACTCTCTGTGGAAGGCCCTCACGGATGTGATCAGGATTCTTGATCAATCGGGCTATGCCTTTGTGCTGCATCGGGATATGGCTGATATGCTCGTAACGCATGGAATGGCTCCGTCCGAAGAGACAGTGGCTGCCAGTAACAGCGCATTCATTGCAGCAGCCGATATCATTCTGTCTTTCGGTGGCGACGGTACCCTTCTGAACACTGTGGCAGCCTTTGGGCAGGCATCAAAACCTATTCTTGGCGTCAATCACGGCCGGCTCGGGTTCTTGGCAAACGTCGAGGGCTCCGAACTGTCGAGTCGCCTCGATCTGCTGCGTGACGGCACGTTCATCGTGGAGGAGCGCCTCGTTCTGGAGGCGACGTGTACGTCCGGCTCGACCCTTCCCGTTCGCTTTGCCCTCAACGAATTCACAGTCCAGCGCTCAGGCGCTGCCGGGCTTCTCGGGATCCGCGTTCTGGTAGATGGCAGGGAAATGAATACCTACTCCTCAGACGGCCTTATCATTTCCACACCCACGGGCTCCACGGCTTATTCCCTTGCGCTCGGAGGCCCCATCATGGCGCCCGGGTGCGGATCGGTCCTGATCACACCCATCGCGCCGCATACCTTGACAGTCCGGCCTGTAGTGCTGCCGGAGACGGCGGAAATCCAGATTGAGGTCGTTGACATGGACCGTCCCTACATCATTACAGCGGACGGAGTGAGTTATAACGGCTCTGATTTCCCTGGCCCCATCCGCATAGCGCGGGCGGAGCATCGTGTCCGGCTGGTGCGATTCAAGGATCAGGATTACTTCTCGACCCTGCGATCCAAGTTGATGTGGGGTGCCAGGAAGCAGCATTGAGCCGCTTAGTTGTCGGCATTGTGTATTCCCGGATAAACGAAAGGATCTTCCTACCCCGGGCTGTTTCCGGTCGAAGAGTCCAGTGATTGTCAACCTCTGGTGAAACCGTGTTGGTAGCGAACCTGGTATTGCATCCGCTCGGAGTGGGAGCGTATATTCGTCGGCTAGCTTGGTCAGGTAGCTCAGTTGGTAGAGCAATGGACTGAAAATCCATGTGTCGGGGGTTCAATTCCCTCCCTGACCACACCCCGGCGTTGGATCCCCAACCCGTTCATCGCCGGAGTCCTCCACGGATTCCTCAAAATCCGGGAGTTGCACGCCGCTCGAAGACAACCGTATCTTTTCGGCTCTTCTTCGGAAGCAAACGGTCCGGTAGTTCAGTTTGGTTAGAACGCCTGCCTGTCACGCAGGAGGTCGCGAGTTCGAGTCTCGTCCGGACCGCCAGACACACCCCGATCCACGAAAGTGGGTCGGGGTTTTTTTTGGGCCTTTTGCAGATCCAGGGCCATCAATGATTAGATTCGGTCACACTGCGGTCATCCACAGCAAATTGGGCAGTACCCGAAATACGACTCTTCGCGCCCTGTTCATGGATTCCTCCTGCAAACCACTGCCAACCCTACTTGCCACCATGTCCAAACTCCGCCTGCTTCTACTGACGGCACTGATCCTGACCGGATGTGCATCCGAGGAGCGCGCTCCCAACATCATCTATATCCTGGCCGATGACCTGGGGTACAACGAACTCGGGGCTTACGGGCAGACCATTATCCGCACGCCCAACCTCGATCGATTGGCGGCTGATGGCATCCGCTTTACGCAACACTACTCCGGGTCCCCGGTCTGTGCGCCCTCCCGCGGGACGCTATTGACTGGCAAACACACAGGCAACGCGTACGTACGGGACAACTTCGAGATGGGCGGTTGGGGTCCGGACGAGCCCGAAGGACAACTACCCCTGAAAGATTCGGAAGTCACCATCGCTGAAATGCTGAAGCCCGTTGGATACACCACCGGATTCATCGGTAAATGGGGTCTGGGCGGACCAGATTCCGAAGGGCACCCCAACAACCAGGGTTTCGACCGTTTCTACGGGTATCTGTGTCAGCGCGTCGCCCACAACTATTACCCTACGCACCTTTGGAGTGACTCGGAGGCCGACTCCCTTGACAATGGCGAATGGTATGCGGCGCATCAGACCCTGGATGAGCCCCTGTCCTCAGAGGATGCATACTACGAGCGGTTTGGCGGCAACGACTATGCACCGGACCTGATGATCGACGCCGCGCTGGATTTCATCGACAAGAACGCGCAGGACCCATTCTTCCTTGTTTTTGCAACCCCGGTCCCGCACCTCGCCTTGCAAGTACCCAATGACTCCGTAGAAGAATATCCGGACAGCATGGATACGGAGCCTTTCCTTGGTGGCCCCTACCTCCCGCATCCCCGCCCGAAGGCAGCCTACGCCGCCATGATAACACGCATGGATCGGGACATCGGCTCAATGCTGGCGCGTCTCGAGGAGCACGGCATCGATGACAACACGATCGTCATGTTCTCCTCAGACAACGGTACCACCTACGTCAAGGGGTCCTACGCTGACTATTTCAAGTCGGTAGGTGATTTCCGCGGCCTGAAGGGCAGCGTGTTTGAGGGCGGCATCCGTGTTCCGATGATAGCGCGGTGGCCGGGACGGATCGAGGCCGGATCGACGACGGATCATGTATCTGCGTTTTGGGATGTCCTGCCGACCATTGCCGAGATTACCGGCGCCAAGGTACCTGAGGGCATTGATGGCCAGTCTTTCCTTCCAGCCCTGACTGGCCTGGAACAGGAAGCCGATGCACCGCTCTACTGGGAATACCATGCCTTCGGCGGTATGCAGGCTGTCCGAATGGGTCAATGGAAAGGCGTTCGCCTTGAGATCAGGCGACAAAAGGACTCCCCCGTCATGCTCTACGACCTGGAATCGGACCCGACCGAATCGATTGACGTGTCAGCCGATCACCCGGACGTGGTAGCACAAATCCGGGAAGTCATGGATGCCCGATCGCCCTCCCACCTGGACCGGTGGAATTTCATTCCGGACCGTCCGTCGGGCGATACCATCCTTCCAACTTCCTCGGGAGGCTGACTCTTATCTGGGAATCCCCGGTAGTACCGGCTGCGTCCAGGCTTTCTCCTGCTCGCCCTCCACGACCGGGTTGTCCATCACCTTATCGGATACAACGCGTGCCCTGACGTAAAGCAGGTCCGGGGCTACGGCAAACGAG
>Ga0181580_10002836_pt1 | contig 14101 bp, 13 predicted proteins | sample 071ome_23_FD_132413 | JGI IMG/M metagenome (GOLD analysis project Ga0181580, IMG submission 132413) | Coastal salt marsh microbial communities from the Groves Creek Marsh, Skidaway Island, Georgia - 071403BT metaG (megahit assembly) | ecosystem: Environmental > Aquatic > Marine > Intertidal...
CCTCAGAAACCGGAAGCTCTGTGACCAATACATCAAACAGATGGGTTGGGTCCTGAACGAATTCCTCGGCAGAATGGATCCAGATTCGATGCTTCCGCATCACACTACTTTCGCCGTTGAGTGTTCATTTATGGAAAATTCCACTCAATGACTGGTGAAATCATACCAGTGACTGTGAGGAATTCTAACATGCTTCTCAGCATGGGTTAGGGGTTAGACGCAGGCTTCCCAGCTAATGATTAGCATACCGGTCTCATTGCGCATGCTGAATGACAAAAACTGGAACTACGCCACAGGTTTGGTTCTGAACGACATCCTGACCCTACTGGGTGAAGCAGCTCAGGCAGACGTGGCCTATTTGACGGTGCCTCAAGCTACCGATTCAGGACCTGCACTCAGAGTTTGTGGAGTTGTTCAAGGAGGCTGAGGGCGGGATAAAAAACGATGTCACCGGTTAATGATGTAACGCGTAGACAATCCGAAACCGACAAGACTGCCAAACACAAACGACCCCAAAAAAATCCAACCATCTAATGGGCTTGATTCTCGCATACTCGACACACCAGTCCATGGTTTAAACAACCCCATCCACAGCAATGAAGCACACAAAAAAACAACGAATGCAAAACCATAAGTGGCCAACCAACCGCAGATGAGCCTCAAAATACCTGGTGAGTAACCTAGGACGATATACCGGATTGAAATCGCGTAACACGCGATATTGCTGACAAACAGCAAAACAAGCAGCATCAAAATACCAGGGGTAAGACTTGGGGAAGGATTCGGCTCGGTGCTAGCGCCAGAAAAAAATTCCCCAATTGTGCCAACAATGAAAACCACGAACCACGGAATTATTGTCACAGCAAGCCAGCTTGATAAAATTCTGCCCATAACACCGTAAAACACGCGCTTAGTTCGTCAATCACGCCACAAAAATCTTACCTGAGATGTTATCAGGTGTAACACACCTGCGACCTATCAAGAATCTCCCAAGTATGAGTTATCCAATTTTGGGATCTGAGAGGCCTTATGGCATGCGGGAGGGTTCACGCTGGCACATCATCCACCTCAGCTATCAAAGGCGGTCACAGGAGAAACTAGGGACGATTTAGGTCTATATATGCACTCAACAACCTAGGTGGCACTATCTACACCAACGAGCGAGGAGACCGAGCTATCCAGCTCTCCAGCAGGTCAGGCGTTAGGGTCTACTCAGATCGCGGCAAACGCATCGGTCCTGTGTTCAGCTCGGTGGAGGAAGCGCAGGATTACTTGAGGAGACGGTAGGATTATTCTCCGCCTCCGCCTTCGCCTCCGGCTAGTCCTCAGACCACTCGCCATTCTTAAGCCTATGCCAGACCCTGAACACAGGCACCGTCATCATGATGAGGACAACAAACCACTGCTTGCCTTCAAGCTGCTCTGGAGGTTTCCATGCAAACCCTATAATCCCGCAAGGAATAACGACGCCAAAAAGCAACCACATAAATGCATCCCACAAGCGCGCAAGCAATCCGATTGGCTCATCAATCCTGCTTTCACCTGTCAGCTCTGAAATCTCGGTAGCAAACAAGCCCATCGCCTTGACCCGCTCAGCTGCTGCCTCGCAGTCGTCAGCCGAGAACTGCCCTTTAGTCTCCTGACCAGATGGGTCTAGTGCTGTGAAATGGTAATCAGGCACATACCATACACGCCACAGAACCCCAAATCACGCCATTACAAATTCAGGTTCAGTTTCTAATCTCGCCACGAAAAAACCCGCCCCTGAGTATCCAACAGCAGGGCTTCACTCAGGTTTAACCGGAGCGGGCCACTTGTCAGGGTCAATACCGTGCTGCATGACCCAGCGGTCGTAGATGGGTTTGCACTTGGACTTGGTCCGAACGAATAAGCCAACGAATACTAGAACTGGGATAATCTCAATTGTAGGAAATGGTAGACCAATCATTATGGAAGGGTTAGCACCCTTAAAATACGCGAACGTGAAACCAATGCATAAAATCAGAGCCATATACAAGTGCCATGGTAGGATGATCATTTTCTTGAAATCTCGCACCCGTGAATCGCACAACCTGCAGTACTTGCCACCGTCAATTGACTCGCTGCGGTATTCGTTTTCCCGAAGTGGTCGGTCGCATTTCTCGCAGTAAGCATAATCCCAATAAGTTGCCATGATCCATACACGCCAAAGAACACCAAATCCCGCCACAAAAAAACGCCCCTGAGTATGCAACAGCAGGAGCGGGTGTTGGTGTCAGAGTCCACTCAGACCGTGGCAAACCCATTGGTCCTGTGTTCGGCTCGGTGGAGAAAGCGCAGGATTACTTGAGTCGGAGGTAAAGCTAGCCGCCAATCGGATTACAGATCAAACGGTTTGATCGTTTCCATCGGAATTGTAGGGCCGTGTTTTTGATGTCTTGATTCCCAAGCTTGTTCCACGGCCCCCAAAACGATTCCAATAACAATGCAGCCCACCGGCAAACAAATAGCCACCATGTATCCAAGCGGAGTCAACGCTGTGGCTTTGTTCCTGGCGTGCTGGTAGCACCTCTGGTGCAAATAATGGCCATCGTCTGCCAAGATCCCTGGTTCATTTGTTATCACCTGCTTGCAGATGTCGCAAACTTTGGACATATCAGATTAGGATCACAGAACGCCAAATCACGCCATTACAAATTCAGCTTCAGTTTCTAATCTCACCACGAAAAAACCCCACCAGCGAAGCTAGTGAGGGATACTGCATAGGTGGATACTATAGTGGTGGATCTACAATTTACGCCGTCCTAACAGGCATAATAAATTTAATCAGACCCTGTGACGGACCTGCGTCATGATTGGAACTAATTTGCTGCGAAAAAAACCCGCCCCTGAGTGTCCAACAGCAGGGCTTCACTCAAGTTTAGCCGCAGCGGGCCATTTGTCAGGGTCAGTGCCGTGCTGCATGACCCACCGGTCGTAAATTGTCTTATATCTGGACTTCTGCTGGTGGTTTACCCAAAGGCATAAACCTCCAATCGGTAGGCAGATAAAAAACAAATCCCGCATTTTCGCATCATTCATTAAAACAACAAACCCCAGGGCAACAGCCGCCACGCAAAACGTGGCAATACCCGTGATGAGTAGCCCGATGGTTTTCTGTGGTCGAATTATGGAGTCACTGCAGCTTACACAATGAATAGCGTGGACACCACCACCAGATAGCTGAGTCACTACGAACTCCCCAGTTCTAGTTTCTGATTCGCAATACGGTCTGCTGCAATTGGTGCAGTAGCAGTATTTGTCCCATCCAGCCATAACCCAATACACGCCACAGAACCCCGAATCACGCCACAAAAAACCCGCCCCTGAGTATCCAACAGCAGGAGCGAGTGTCGGTGTCTTATTCCGTGTCTCGTTTGTCGTGTAGGTTCTTGCTAGCTCCTACACAACCCATAACCCTGAGGACGACTTGTCGTCAGGCAGGCATGTTGTTTTCCAATTCTGATTGCATAGAGGCCCTGTAAGGCTTCGTAGTGTTTTGACGGACACGTCACTCATCCTTCGAAACAAACTGCGTCACAACGGAAGCCAGCATGAAAAATGCCCTATATGTGTTCCTCGGCACAATGAGGTGATTACGTCATGAGTTCACTGTAACCCCATACCCCCGGCGGGGGGCTAACGGTTCCGAAAACCACACCACAGCGGTGCGGGTTGGCGTGTGAGGGGCAAATGACAAAAGCGAACGCTATCATCACCCACTCGGTAAGCGCGTCAAAGCCGAGTCTCTCCGGTAATGCGGTTTCAGGCGTTAGTGTTCACGCACTGGCCGGTTTTTGTTGACGCAAATCAGCGGTCATTTACGTGTAGAGGGAGTCGCTAGAAACACTTCTAAAAACGGATACCAATGAATGACCTATGAAGACCCTTTATGGTCTCAAAACCATACAAATCAAGCACGTCTGTCGCAAAATTGTGGAGGAAAACGAAATTGAGACTCATGACGTCAAGCCACCTTACGCATTTGAGTTCGCGCTGTCGTTTTGGGATGACGAAGACGAGGAACTTCTGCCTGAGGACGTCATAGAAAGCTATAAAGTCCTATCAGAGGGTTGTGAGGGGTTTGTAGTGAGCAAGCATGGCACCACCCATGGATACCCCGCGCCTGTCGTTGAATACATCGTAAACGATAAGGTTGACCCCGAGACCTTACTTCGTCAGGTGAGTGAGTCGCAGGTTGTTATTAAGACACCGTTTGGACTTGAGTATTTGTTTGCTGACATGAATGCCCACACGCACCTAATCGGTGACTGAGCTGTGGCTAGGATGGACATCCATTTATGACCTTGGGGATTGAGCCGTGATGGTCGTCAAACGTATCCTGGAGACTTACTGCGTTTTTTTGGAACTACCGTGTGGGGTATGTGCTGCATTGGATGGTTTCTAGGCATAGTTACTGGCCATGTGTCGCTTGGCTTAAGTAAAATGGGCTGGGTTTCGTCGGCAATTTTAGCTGCGGTCATTACTAGCGTTTATGATTTCTGGCGACACCGCCAAGGCACACCTAGTAAATAATCCGCTGCGAAAAAGATGACCGTCCAGCGCACTCAGGAACTACCAGAGCTAGCAGCGCCAATCACCGGTAACCGCATAAAAGACGAGTCTGTCTGGCAATTCGCTTTCAGGCGTCAGAGTTCACCTGCTGGTTGGTTTTTGTTGGCGCAAATCAGCGGTCATTTACGTGTAAACTATAGCCCTTAATCTATGTTTAGGTTGGGGAAGTATAAAAATGTTCTAAAATTGATTGCCTTACTCATACTCATAGGACCAATTGCTTGTAGATAATCGAGCAGCCGATGAAATGCATACCACTCGAGAAGACCCAGACGACAGGGATTTCTGGTAATTCTCATCGTCAAACGCGACATTGACGACGGATACGGTAAGGTCCAAACCGTCCAGAGGAAGACCTCCCACAACCTGGAAGCCTTTCTGAAACTAGTCCGAGAGGACTGCAAGCTGGACATACCTCCCACCACCGGCTCCGATGATCTGCAGATTCATATGCGTAACCAACGAGTGAAGCGAGATTACAAAACGGGCCATGTTTTGTAATTGATGCAATCCAACCAGTGGCTAATGTCAGAATCATGCTTATCATTTTAGCCGCCATCATTATGGGTAAAGTAGCCTCCATGGAGGGCAGATCATCCATCGGATGGGGCATTACGACTTTTTTGATATGTGCCTTCATACCCATACCGTTATTTGGTATCCTTCTGGGGATGGCAATGACTTACGGACTCATGTTTGCTATGAACCTCGTGCAAAAATGACCACCAAGCTGAGGTGGTTTCAACTTTTTTCAGGTTGCTTCACCCAAAGTATTGACGAGGTGTCATGCAACCCATCATCGGATTGACAGTGCCCGGGATGTTTTTCACAACAGCCTCGCCGAAAGACCTAACAAACCCGTATCAAGCAAGACGAGACCTGGTAAGTTCCAGTGCAGCTGGTCGAAGCCCAATACGCCCTGAAGGTTGAGGTTTTTGAGTTCGTCGAGGGAGATCATCCCGTGAAGGTTCGAATCCCTTGAGCCGCACCATCCTTCTCACAATACCTATCCATGAACCCCATGGAGTCTTTTTTCATGACTGGCGGGATATCCGGTTCCCTTTATCGAGCCTGCTCATTTGCACTAAGGTCACGGGTTTCCTCTATCGTCATGCGGCGAAACCGGGTATAATGGACTTAATCAAACGCCCAAAGCTTCCGATACTATGAATTGGAGGCGAGTCTCATTTCTTTCGCTTCGCCTCTGGCTCAACCATGCATCATCATGTATCCATCACCATCATCGCATGCCTTCTGCTAGGGTGCCCTGCCTTCATAGGGGCTGCTGAGTCGGACAAGGGGCCGAGCCTGGGAGAAGATGATGTCTCAGCAGAGGTGGAAGCGCTTTTGAGAGATGCCCGTCAGGGTAAGCCCGATGCGCAGACCAAGGTGGGTCATGCCTACCGGGATGGGGATGGGGTGCAACGGAACATTGAGGAAGCCATCAAATGGTATACTTCGGCCTCGGTGCAGCAGGAGCCGGAGGCACTCCATGCTCTGGGGCTCTTGCACTGCAACGGCAATGGAGTGCTCCAGGATTTCCCGAAATCCAAAGCATTTTTTAAAAGGGCTTCCGACCTTGGCTTTGCCGATGCCAGTGAGACCCTGGCTCTCCTCGCCGGGCATGGCATGGGTGAAATTCAGGATCTCTCATTGAGCCACCAATGGACTCTCAAAGCAGCGGAACAGGGCAAGCCTAGCGCCATGCTCAGATGCGCGCGCCAGTATGAGAGGGGAGAGGGAGTCGAACCCGATGTCAAGAAGGCCTTTGACTGGTATTTGAGAGCTGCCGAGTCTGGCCTTCCTGAGGCACAGCACCTGGCGGGGTTTTCCTACTTCATTGGTAAGGGTGTGGATCCTGATCCCGCGGCTTCGTTCGCCTGGTTGCATCTGGCGGCGGAGAAAAATGCCAGTGGAGCTGCAGAAGCCCGAGATATGGTGGGATCAAGACTGTCTCAAAGTCAGGTGACTCGGGCGTGGGATTTGATGCAGGCATTCAGAAAGCAGGCCCTACCTGTCGAGGAGTCGCTGGACCCAGTCTCTGAAACCTCACCTTCGGAGCCCTGAGCCTGGTTGAGCTAGATCCAGGCCCTCTTCTACTTTCGGTCCAGGGCTCTGGCCTCAAGCCACAGCCAGTCACTCATTCGGTTGAGGTAGACCATGATTACCCGATTGTCGATGGGGGAGGTGTGATGCAGGGCGCATATCTTCCTCTCAGCGCGGCGGCAGATGGTTCTCGCCCAGTCCGCCAGCGAACCCAGTTCACTGTCTCCGGGTAAACTCCATGTCGTGAAAGGGCCCAGTTGCGATTCCAGATCGCAGATGCGCGATTCGATGAACTCAAGGTCGCTTTCGGTGATGCACTGATAGCCCGACTCCTTGTATTTGGCCATCAACTCGGGTGGTGTCGACACTTCGCCCATCAAGCCAATGAGTTGTTTTTGGACTGTCAGGATGCGTTCTTTTAGATCCGGTTCGGTTTCTGGTTTGCCACGCAGCATGCCCATGGCGGTGCTCAGCTCGTCGACGGCTCCGTAGGCATCCACCCTGGGGTCTTCCTTGGGGACCTCTCGATTGAACATCAAACGGGTATTTCCCTGGTCGCCGACTTTCGTGACAATACTCATGCGCTCACCATACCGTTGGATGAAGCCAAGACAAGGATTGGGCCATAAAAAAACCGGATGACCTGCAGAAGGTTCATCCGGTTCATGAGTCTTTGGGGCCTGCCTCAGGGCGTGTAGGTGATGGTCAGGGCATCCCCCTGAACTGAGACCGAGTCGATGGCGAAGCTTGCTGCCGACGCTGCTGGCACCAGAATCTTGAAAAACTGCATGGCAGCTGTGGCTGGCACGGTGATCTTACCGGGTTCAAAAACGGCCCCTGTCACTTCCGTGTAATCACCGTTCACGGTGGCTGCCCCCGCAATGCTCAGGGTCTCTTCCGGTGGCGCTTCTTCCTCGGTGGCTGGCACAAAAAGAAGGTAATTCAAGGAGGTGGTGTTGTTGACTCGGTCGTCATCTTCGGTCCCAATAGACAGCCGCATGGTTTGTTTGCCATTCAGGTCGAGTTTGACGCGGCTTCCGTCCTCACCCTTCAAAGCGACGAAGCGGTAGTTGGACTTGATACCCATGTTGGGCATGTGAAAAGTGCCCAGGCGGTCGGTCGATTGGTTGGTGCCAGAGCTGTTGCCACTGACCTGGTCCAGATAAATGGATTGGGTGGCTCTGGATGCGGCCCTGAGATATACGTGATATTCTCCATCCGGAAATTCTCGGGTGTAATTCATCCATTCTCCCCCGCGGGTCCCGGTAACCTGATATTCGGGCAAGCGCACGTCAAGAGATGCATTGCGTGTGGTGTCGTTGACCGCGGGGTCCTGTCCATCTGGCTGGGCGACATTGGCTGTTTCGGAGGATCCCGCCTGCGTGTTGACTGGATCCCAGGCCCGGTAAATGGCAAGGGCTTCTTCACCCGCTGTATCGCTGTAATCAAAGAAATCCACATCGGGGATACCCTCTCGGTCCAAGTAGGCCTGGTCGCCACTGTTGACACTCTGTCCGGATTCCTTGAATCCTGACGGAACGGGGCGGTTGATGTAAGAACCGCCATTGTAATTGTAATCCTCTGCCTCAATGACCATGACCTCATTGGAGGTCAGATAGCTTTGCTCGAAGGTGTCGAAAGTCCACTCGGTGCGGCCAACGTTCTGGTTGCCGGTTAATTCCAGCACCGCATCGTAAACACGGTTGGCTTCCAGACTGTCATAAGACACCTTGAGTTTGTTTCCATCGGTGGACTGGCTGATTTGTGCGGTGCGATCGATACCGTTGAGTGTCAAAGTGACCTCGGCTCCGCTGGTTCCCTCTGGCAGCAGAATGTTTGCATGCAGGCCGTCGGTCGCCGACTGGTAGGCCGATCGATTGGCCGGGCTCAATGCAACAACGTAGGGTTCTCCCGAGAAACCATAGTAGGCTTCGTTGGCAATGGCAGCAGGGGTTTCTGCAGACGTGTAGTAATTGTCGAAAGTGGAGTCAGCGATTCCGATGTCGCTGTCGGTGGCCTCGCCGCCTCGATAATAGTTGAAGAGCCCTGCCATCCCCTCACTGTAGGTTTCGTCCACACCACTGTAGGTCACCACTGGTTGGCTCAGGTCGAGGTGGTCGTAAACTTTACCGGTAAATGTGTTTCCGGCGACTTCTACGACGATGCGGTAATCGTGGCCGGTTTCCAGAGTGATGTCCGCAGCACCAATGGTTTCCACGGCTGCTTCACCCGTGACCGAATTAAAATGGATCTGGGCTCGGTTGCCGGAGGCCTGCTGAGGATCGTAGTTGAGCACATAACCGGTGGTCTGCCCCAGACCGATGTTGTCGACCCGGAGGATGAGCCCGAAGGCTTGATCCACTTCGTTGACCCAGTCCAGAACATCCACCGCCGCGTAAAAATCAGAATACACTGGCGTGCGGTAAGTGAAACTACGACCGGGGCCGGCATCGGGGACAGGAGGCGCCGGGCTGAATAGCCGATAGCCTTTGTTACCCTCTCCCACATCCGGAAAGGTGAACACCGAACTGGCTCCCACAATGTCCAGGGGACTGAATTGCTCCCAGCCATCATCATTGCCATCATTGAAGTCATCAAAAACGACTTGAGCTTGAGTCAGTGTAGTGAAGGTCAACAACACCGCCACTGCCCCACGACACAGGAAATGCCTAAATTGTTTCATAAGGTAACAAAACCATCGAAGCAGAATCTTATTCCCGCGCAAGGTAAAAACATTACTGGCATCGTCCCATGCCTGGCAGTAATTTGATCCCCATGGCAGCAAGCTGGATGAATTATCTCAAGCAGCATCACGAGCGTTTTCTGAACGAACTGGTGGATTATTTGCGTATCCCAAGCGTGTCTGCCCAGTCGGCCCACAAGAAGGATGTCGAGCGATGCGCTGATTGGCTGGTCAACCATTGCCGGAACATGGGGCTCAAGACACGCCTGATCCGCACTCAGGGCCACCCGATAGTTCTCGCCCGCACGCCCCGCAAGAAGGGTTCGACCAAACCTCACTTCATGGTCTACGGCCATTATGACGTTCAGCCGCCTGAACCTTTTGATTTGTGGACCAGTCCTCCCTTCGAGCCGAGGATGGAAGGCGATCATCTCTTTGCGCGGGGTTCGACGGACAACAAGGGGCAGCATTTTGTGCATCTGAAGGCTGTGGAGGCCTATCTGAAGACGGGGCAGGAGTTGCCTTGCGACATTACTTTTCTCATCGAAGGTGAAGAGGAAGTGGGCAGCGAATCGCTGACTCCGGCCCTGAAAAAGCTCAAGCCTGAACTGGATGTGGCCGCCGTGGTGGTTTCCGACAATGGTATGCCCAGCTTGAAGCATCCCGCCCTGACCTATGGGTTGCGGGGGGTCACCGCCTGCGAAGTGACTTTGGTAGGTCCCAATCGGGATCTCCACTCCGGCATTTACGGCGGGGCCGTGGACAATCCGGCCATGGTGCTTTGCCAGATGCTGGCCCAGCTCAGAGACTCTCAAGGCAGAGTCAAAGTCCCGGGCTTCTACGATGACGTGCAAGCCCTTTCCCGTCTGGAGCGTTCACAGGCCAGGAAGTTTCCACTCAAGGATGAGGCGATGGCCCGGAGTCTCGGCGTTCGCGCGCTGTTCGGGGAAAAGGGTTATCTGACGGTCGAACGACGTGCGGCACGCCCCACGCTGGAAATCAATGGGCTGACTTCTGGATATCAGGGAGAAGGCAGCAAGACCATCATCCCATCCAAGGCTTCGGCGAAGATCACCTGTCGCCTGGTGCCTAGCCAGGATCCTAGAAAAATACTTCGCCTGCTCAAACGGCACCTGCAATCCATCTGTCCCAAGACCGTGCGCCTGCACTTCGAGGCGGGGCACAGCGGCAAGGCCTATGTGACGGCCCCAGATGGCCCCTATGCCAAGGCAGCGATGGATGCTCTGGAAGTGGCTTTCGGAAAGGAGCCCATCCTGATGCGTGAGGGAGGTTCCATCCCCATCGTCACGGAATTTAAGGAAGTGCTGGGGGCGGACACTCTCCTGCTCGGTCTCGGGTTGCCTGATGACAACGCCCATTCGCCCAATGAAAAAATGAGTCTCACGGCCTTTACCAAAGGGATGCACATGAGCGCGGCACTCTGGCAAAACCTGGCTGCCCATTCATGAGTGAGGCCCCGACTCAAGAGGCATCGCTCCTGGTTCACGAAATTTACCTGAGCATCCAGGGTGAAAGCACCTATGCGGGCCTTCCCTGCATCTTCATCCGGCTCACGGGTTGTGACTTGCGTTGTTCCTACTGTGATACGGCTTATGCCTTCAAGGGTGGGAAGCGGATGAATGTCTCGCTCGTGCTGGAGGAGGTCAACGCAATGGCCGAACGTTTCGGGCGCGATCCTGCGCACGATGGATGCCGGTTGCCTCTGGTCGAAATCACCGGAGGCGAACCCATGTTGCAGCGGTCCACACCGGCATTGATGACCCAGCTATGCGATGCGGGCTACCGGGTCTTGCTGGAAACCAGCGGGGCGCATGATGTTTCTTCGGTGGATGAGCGAGTCATCCGCATTGTGGATCTGAAATGTCCCAGCAGTGGAGAGTCCGAACGAATGGTCTGGGAGAATCTGGATCATCTGAAAGGGAAGGATGAGTTGAAAATGGTGATTGCCACGCACGAGGATTATCGTTGGTGTCGAGAGCAGATCCGGGATCGAAAACTGGCGGAACTTTGCCCCATTCTTGTATCTTGGTGTGCGCCACTGAGTGAAGGCCAACAGGACGAGGCACTGAAACCCGGGCCAGCACCTCACGAGCTCATTTCGCGCAAGGAACTGGTCGAACAGTTGGTTCACGATGCTCTGCCCGTGCGTTTTCAGGCCCAGCTTCACAAGATCATCTGGCCCACCGATCAGAAAGGTGTTTAAGCCCTTAAAAGGATGAAGTCAAAGCCAACCAGTGTGACCCTGCGTTCCCTTGGTCGCCATGAGTCGCCCAATGTGACTTTCATGGACCCCGATGGCACTTGGCCCATCGTCTGGCAAAGGGCAAAGGGCATGCATGTCTGGGATGAAACCGGCCGGCGTTATCTGGATTTGACAGCAGCCTTCGGGGTGGCTGCCTGCGGTCATGCTCCCAAGCAAGTCGTTGAGGCCGGGCAAAAGCAATTAGGCTGCCTGATGCATGCGATGGGGGATGTGCATCCCCATGCCCTCAAGGGGCAACTACTGGCCGAGCTGAGCCGATGGACTTACGAGCGATGGTATCGTAGGGATGCTCGCGCGGGTGGTATGAAAACGGAAAGGTCTGCCAAATCTGCTCAATCCGCCAAAAGTATCCTTTGTAACTCGGGGTTTGAAGCTGTGGAGGCTGCGCTCAAGACGGCCCATTTGGCCACGGGTCGATCGGGCGTGATCGCGTTTTCAGGCGCTTATCATGGCTTGGGCTACGGGGCTTTGACGGTGACCCATCGGTCTCATTTTCGGCGTCCATTCCAAAGCCAGCTCAAACCATTCAGCCACTTTCTCAAGTATCCATCGGATCGGCAGTCCATGAAGCAAAGTTTCGATCGGCTGGAGCGCCTGCTCAAGAAGGGGACGGTGGGCGCCATCCTTGTCGAGGCCATTCAATCGCGGGCAGGACTGAGAATGCCCCCCGAAGGTTTTCTGTCAGGGTTGCGAGAGCGATGCCATGCTCATGGGGCTTTGCTGATTCTGGATGAAATCTACACCGGCTTTGGGCGTACGGGGCGTTGGTTTGCCTGCGAGCATGAGTCTGTCACTCCTGACCTGATCTGCGTGGGCAAGGCGCTCACCGGCGGGTTCCCGCTCTCGGCCTGTATCGGATCCAGCAATGTTATGGACGAGGCCTGGCCGCGTTCTACCGGAGAAGCCATGCATACCAGTACCTTCCTGGGCCATCCGGTGGGGTGCGCCATGGCATTGGCACAGCTGGACTTGCTCAAGAGCCGAGACTTGGCTCGGGCATCTCACCGCCAGGGAGCGGGGTGGTTGAAGGAGCTTCGGGAGAGGTTTGCTCCCATGGGCCATCGAGTCCAGGTGCGCGGTCGGGGCCTGATGATGGGTATTGAATTACTGGATGCAAGGGGGTTCCCCGATGGGGCGCAGGTCGTTGCCTGGGCCAAGCGATTGCTCCAGGAGGGGGTGGTCGTCCTGCCATCCGGTGAGAGCGGGGAGGTCTTGAGTCTTTCGCCTCCACTGATCATCGGGGCGTCTCACATGCAAGAGGCCTCCCGTAAACTTCTGAAAACCTACCGACAACTTTCCTCGTTGTGACGCTGAATGAAATCAAGTCCATGCTGATGCAGCAGGGGATCCTGTTGACCAAATCTTTAGGGCAGAACTTTCTTCATGATCAGAATCAGGTTCAGCGCATTGCCGATGCCGCTCAACTCACCTCGGGGGATCAGGTGCTGGAGATTGGTCCAGGCCTGGGCCCCTTGACGCGCGCCTTACTGGAGCAGGGCGCTCAAGTCACTGCTATTGAAATTGATCGGCGTCTGCATGCTTCGCTGGAAGAAACATTTCAAGGAGAGAAGGCTTTGACCCTGATTCATGCCGATGCCCTCAAATGGTTGCGACAACACCCTCAAGACTGGTCGCTTTGGAAACTGGTGTCCAATTTACCTTATTCGGTGGGTTCGCCGATTGTGGTGGAGCTGGCTCTGGCACCCAAAGGCCCATCGGATATGGTGGTGACTCTCCAGCAGGAAGTGATTGAGCGAATGATGGCTGCCCCGGGATCCAAAGCTTATGGGGTGATGAGCCTGCTGGTGCAGTTGCGTTATCGGATCGGGCAGCGCTTTCGCATTCCTGCCAGCTGCTTTTTCCCCGAGCCCGATGTGGAATCCTCCTGCCTGGCTCTGCATCGACGAAGTGAACCACTTCTTGATGAAGACCAGAGCAGGACCTTCGTCCAGCTGGTCAAAATGGGCTTTTCCCAGCGCCGCAAAGTGATGTGGAAATTGCTCAAGCAACGCTGGAGTTCAGAATGGCTTGAGAACGCGCGCAATCAACTGGGGCTGGATCCGATGATTCGTGCGCAGGCCCTTGATCTGGATGCCTTCGTGGCTCTTACTCGAGTTCTACACGCTCCAGACAAACGGTCCTAGCTACTGGCCCATGATTGAGCGAGATCCACGCAATCGTTGACTGTAGAGCTCATAACCTTGGAACGACGTCGAGACGCGAGCAGGCGATCAAGCGGTCATTCTCTTGAACCCAAGGGGGAGAGGCTTGCTGACACACCTCACTTGCGTGAGGGCAGCGTGGATGAAAGCTGCAGCCGCTGGGAGGATTCATGGGTGAGGGTGGGTCCCCAGGAAGCAGCATGCGCTGGCGCTGGCGCTCCTTGGAAGGATCCGGGATGGGGACAGCGCTGACCAGGGCCTGTGTGTAGGGGTGGCGTGGTCGGTCAAAAAGGTGTTCTGCGGTTCCGAGTTCCACGATCTTGCCCAGATACA
>Ga0181580_10002842_pt1 | contig 14087 bp, 13 predicted proteins | sample 071ome_23_FD_132413 | JGI IMG/M metagenome (GOLD analysis project Ga0181580, IMG submission 132413) | Coastal salt marsh microbial communities from the Groves Creek Marsh, Skidaway Island, Georgia - 071403BT metaG (megahit assembly) | ecosystem: Environmental > Aquatic > Marine > Intertidal...
AAACGCAGGCGCTGTACTACAACATCCGTGAGTCGGCGCCGGCCCCGTTTCCGGGCGCCCCATCTGCCTTTGGCCGGGACAACGGCTATCCGGATTCCGTCAACGACACCAGTTTGCCTATCCGCGTCAACAACCCGGGGGTCAACGAGCGTGACCTGAGCAATGTTGCCCTGAAGCTGGACTGGGAGCTGGGCAACGGCACCCTGACGTCGATCACCTCGTACGACACTCTCGAGGAAGTGCTGACCGGTGACGCGTGGGACTTCCTGCCCACCGATGAAGCGGTGATCCCGACGTTCTTCGGCTTTCCTGACCAGAACCAGAGCCAGTATCTGGAAGTCGACGCACTGAGCCAGGAAATCCGCTTCACCTCACCGTCAGAAGATCGATTCCGCTGGATCGTCGGCGCCTATGCGGTGCAGACAGACCGGTTCATCTCTACCAGCAACATGGTGGACACGGGGCAGGGCGTCTTCCCGGTTTACCGTGCACCCCGCGGCAATTTCCCCTTCGATTTCGCCACTGATTCCATCAACCCGCAGGTTACCTACCTGGCCGACTCGCAGGACAATTTTGCCTGGGCGGTGTTTGGTGAGATGGCCTACGACATCAGTGATGCCACCGAAGTGGCCTTTTCGCTGCGCTACGATGATGACGAGCGTGACAACACGACACTGACCCCGACGGCGTTCCTGCCGAATGTGGCCGGATTCCCTGAAGGGTTCACCGGTGAAGTCAGGACGCAGAGCTGGGATGAATGGCAGCCGAAACTCACCTGGCGCTACAAGCCCACAGACACCCTGAGCTACTACGCCTCGCTCAGTCGCGGGTTCCGCAGCGGCGGCTTCAACCAGACCGGCGTTGGTGCCGTGGCCTTTGCTAACGGCTTTCTGGGGGTAGGTGACACCTACGACGCCGAAGTGGTGGACACTATCGAGGTCGGTGTTAAAGGCCAGTTCATGGACGGCAGGGTGCGTTCCAACTTCACGGTTTTCAGGTCGGAAGCGGAGGGAACCTATTTCTTCATTTTCCTGGCGGCCAACTCCACCCAGAACCTGGGTAATTTCAATGAAGTGGAATACCAGGGATTTGAATTCGACCTGGCGGCGCGTCTGACGGATAACCTCAACCTGAATTTCGGTTATGGCTATACCGACAGTGAAATTACCGACTCGGAAACACCAAGGGATATCGGCGATCGTGCACCCAACGTTTCCAAGTTCACCCTGAATGCCGGGTTTGATTACCATTACCCGATTCAGGCCTTTGGCGAGGGCCTGGAAGCCTTTGTCCGTGTGGACTACCAGATACTCGGTGACACCGCATTTTTTGACAATAATCAAGAGGGCACCAATAACCGGGACGACGTACACCTGCTGGATTTCCGTTTTGGAGTAGAATTGCCTGACGACTGGACGCTGACAGCCTGGGGCAAGAATGCCCTGGATGAGGAATACAACACCGAGTACTCCACAGGCGGTTTCGTGTTCAAGGCTCTGCCGGCCCGATTCGGTCTGGATTTTGTGAAACGCTTTTAAATGTCATAATATTGCGAATTGAATTTCGCCTGCGAATTGAATGAGGAATACCCAATGAATGCGCAAAGCAAGCTACCTTCCCGGCTGCATCACAACGCTTATGTGGTGAAGGATCTTGAAACGACCCGCCAGTTTTATGAAGACCTGCTGGGCCTTCCGCTGACTGCCACATGGTGTGAAAAAACAGACCTGTTCGGCAAGGAGAGAACCTACTGCCACTGCTTCTTCAGTATTGCGGATGAAAGCGCCCTGGCATTCTTCCAGTTTGCCGACGCCGAGGATGACGCCCAGTTCGGTCCTGAACTGCCAATCTCCGGCTTCCGCCATATTGCGTTGAAAGTGGAGCAGGATCTGCAGGACGAATTGCTGCAGAAAGTCAAAAGTTCCGGCTATCCGGCCGACAAGTATTATTTCCTTGAGCACGGCTACTGCCATTCCCTGTATGTGATCGACCCTGACGGCCTGATCGTGGAGTTCTGTACCGATCACCCGGACGTGGAAAAGATCAATGCCGAGGTCCTGCCAAAAGCCCACAGTGAGCTCAAGCGCTGGCTGGCCGGCGATCACACGCCAAACAACGACGCTTACCACAGGGAACAGCCGGTCTGAGCTCCGTCCGGCGCCAAAAAGCCGCATCAGCATTAACCCAGGGCCCGGGCTGCGAAAAAGCAGCGCCGGGCCCTTTTTTTGGGGCTGTGCATAAATTGTGAAAAGTCCAATTATGTGCCAAGGATTTATAGGATAACCACCTGAAATTTGGTAGATTATTCTGGCTTGTGGAAAGCAGGGGGAAAACGGGGGATGGTCCGGGAAACCGGCAGTCCATCATTTGGGGGTGCTGACGCAGCGACCCGATTCCCGCCCCGGTTTATCTTTTCAAAAACAACTATAGCGCCAAGCAAGCGCGAAAAGTCTGGTTGGAGTCAACATCGATGTTTTTACGAATTTATCAACGCATTATCAAAGGTCTGACAATCGTCCTGGGTCTGGCCATGCTGGCCGGGACTGCCCATGCGCAGGAAGGCCATCCCCTGAAGGGATCCTGGATTGGTGAATGGTCCGGTAATACCGCCCTGGGTGATTTCGTCCTGGTCGTCATGGACTGGGATGGTGAAACGGTATCCGGCATGATCAACCCCGGCACCGACAACCTGGCGATAGACAGCGTCGATCTCGACCCGTCGGACTGGTCCGTGGAGATCAAGGCCGGTGATTACACTATCGATGCTTCCATCGAAAATCTGGAACTGCCTTCCCGTTCGCTGACAGGCACCTGGAGCAGCAGGAACGGACGCGGCGATTTCGAGATCGTCAGACAGTAGTTCGCGGCTTCACGCGAATTGGCGCGAATAGATTGGATACGCTAGATATGAAGCAAGAATCGAAAAAGAACAGACTACCGACTCCGGTGAAATTGCTGGCGGGAATGCTGGCTGCTTTCACTTTCAGCACTGTATTTGCCCATCACCCCATCCAGGGTAAGTTCGACCCGGGCGCTGATGTCCAGTTTTCGGGCATCGTCACCAAAGTGGACTGGCGCAGCCCTCATGTCCATGTCTTCATGAACGTGCGAGAAGGCAGCAGCATGGTGAACTGGGCGGTCGAACTGGAAAACCCCTATATCCTCATCAACAATGGCTGGCAAGAAGATTCCCTGCAGCCCGGTGACGCCGTGAGTGTTGCCGGTATTCGTGCACGCAACGGCAGCAGGCAGGTCTGGGGTGAACAGGTATCACTCACCGATACCGGTCGCCCGGTTTACACGGTGAACGACACGAGTCCGGCCAAGCCGTTGTCACCACGTCCCGTGCCGCGCTGGCCCGAAGACAACCATCCTGTCCTGGGGGCAGTCCCGGGGGGTGCAGACGGCATCTGGGGCTACCCGACCAGCAAGGCACTCGTTGAGGACGGCGTGAATGTGGGCATGAACGAATACGGTCTGCTCGACAATGTCGCCGATGCAGCCAAGGTAGCCCCCATGCAGGATTGGGCCCTGGCCCGGTACATTCACCGGCAGGAACGCGACCTGCGCGATGACCCCACATATCTCGACTGTAAACCGCCGGGTGGTCCGCGCCAGTATCAGTCCGATCTTGGCTTGCAGCTGATCGAGGACAAGCAGAACCAGCGCATATTCGTGCTGCTCGGCAGCGGCAACAGGAACTACCGCATCATCCACATGGATGGGCGCGATCCTGTCGGCCTGGTCGGCGGTGACGATGACAACCCCCTGTTCTATGGTCGTTCCGTTGGCCGTTGGGAGGGCGACACCCTGGTTGTCGACACCGAAGGATTCAACGAGGGATTCTGGTTCACCAATGGCGGCCTGCCGCACACGGACCGGTTATCCATGGTGGAAAAATTCACCCGCAAAGATTTCGATACACTGCATTATGAAGTAACTATCGATGACCCGGGAGCTTACACCAGACCCTGGACAGCCAGCTGGGATCTCAGCTGGGTCGGGGGCGCGGAGCTTCCATTTTCTCTATGCCAGCACAACAGGCAATAAACGAGGTATACACTCATGAAACATCTGATCAAACTGATTCTTGCCGGCTCCTTGCTGCTCGCCGGCAGTGTATTTGCTCACCACTCCTTCGTGGCCGAGTTCGATTCCAACAAGCCTATCCAGTTACAGGGCATCGTTACCAAGGTCGAATGGACCAATCCGCACGTATGGATTTATCTGAACGTGAAGAATGAAGAGACCGGCGAAGTGACCAACTGGGGTGCTGAATTGGGCCCGCCCCACGGACTGCAGCGCCGCGGCTGGAGAAGGACCACCCTGAATATCGGGACACCGATCACCGTCGACGGCTTCCTGGCCAGGAACGGCACTCCGCGCGTCAATGCGCGCAGCGTTACCCTGACCGCTACCGGCAGTTCACCGGGCCAGACCCTGGACGCTGATTCCAGTATCGGCAGCGGCCAGCAGTAAGAACGACAGAGAGATTTTTGTCCACGGAGGTTTGAACGTGAGATTGAGAAAGTCAACACTGGCATCGGTCCTGCTGACCCTGGCAGTCGGCATGAGTGCATCGTTGCAGGCTCAACCCAGGCCGGAGAGCGGCGAGGAATTCGGACCGGCGCCGCGCAATGCTGATGGTCGCGTAGTCCTGGGCGGTGCCACACCAGCCGAAAAAGGCGTATGGACACCAAGGTTCAGCATTTTTGATCCTGTAGCGCCGGTGGATGTCGTGCCGTTCAAACCCTGGGCAAAAGCCCTCTATGATGAACGTCAACTGCATGAGCTTGAGCCCCACGCCCGTTGCAAGGCTTCCGGAGGCTCAAGGCAGTTCCTGACCCCGTACGGTGTAGAGTTCGTCGAGATCACTGCATTGCAGAAACTCTACATTTTCGATATCGGCGGCCCGCATACCTACCGCGTCGTGTACATGGACGGACGCTCCCATCCGGCAAACCCGGAACCCAGCAACTACGGGCACTCGGTCGGCTGGTGGGAAGGCGATACACTGGTGGTCGATTCGGTAGGGTTCAACGAGGACTTCTGGTTCGGCAGGCGCGGACTGCCGCATACCGAGCAATTGCACTTCATCGAAAGGTTCAACCGCTACAACTCCGATCGCATCGACTACACGATCACCGTGGATGACCCGGGTGCCTACACAGCCCCGTATACCGGCGGTTTCAACCTGGGCTGGCAGGAAGATCAGGAGCTGTTCGAGTATGTTTGCCAGCAGGCGAACTACGCTGCGGAGCTGATGGTTGGGCAGGAGTCCGATAAGGTCGACAGGAGCAGCCCGATCGTCCCATAAAGCAAAAAAACTTCAGATGTTTTAAAAAAACGGGGCCTGTGGCCCCGTTTTTATTCAGGCCGCCGTCTTCTTCTTGGGCAACATCTGCTTCACTTCCGTTGAAAAGACCACGGTATTGTTCTGCTCGTAAGCTTCGTGGTTCTTGGCCAGCTTTGCCTTGTCGTAAATATAGTTAACCATCATGCCGGCACTCTGCTGCAGGCCGTTCGCCGATAAATCAGCTCGCCAGTTGATCTTGCCCAGGGTGGCGCCGTTGCCGAGATGAAAGCGAGCAACGGGGCAGGCGGGCTTGTCCCGGCTTTTTTCGTTGACGAGGTAATGGGCGCAGATACTGGTCATGATGCGCTCCAGCTCTGCATCATCGAGGATGGCGGCGGTCGGAAAATCCAGTACGGCGCTGACCTGACGTTTTTCTTTCTTGTCGAGGAATTCAAGACCATCGAGTGCTTTCTTTAACCAGGCGCTGAACCTGGGCAAGGGTGACAGCGTGGAAAAGGTCTTCAGACCGGGAATCTCGCGCTGCAGTTTCTCCACGACCTGCTTGATGAGCAGGTTGCCGAAGGAAACGCCGCGCAGGCCATCAAGGCAGTTGTTGATGGAATAAAAGATCGCTGTGTTGTAAGTGGCGTCCCGGTCGCCGTTGACATCTTCCTTGATCAGTTCAGCGACGTTCGTGGAGATTTCATTGGTCAGTGCCACCTCCACGAAGATCAGCGGCTCGTAAGGCATGACCGGATGGAAGAAGCCATAGCAGCGACGATCCAGTTCCAGGCGCCGGCGCAGGTCGTCCCAGCCTTCGATTTCATGTACGGATTCATATTCGATGAGCTTCTCCAGCACCACGGCCGGGGTTTCCCAGTCGATGCGCTTGATGTCCAGGAAACCGCGGTTGAACCAGGAGCGAAACAGGTGCAACAGGTCGTTGTCGACGGCTAGCAGCCCGGGGTTGTCTTTCAGGGCATCGGTGATGTCCTCACGCATGCTGATCAGTGCGCGGGTGCCGTCCGTTGCCATGTTCAGGGCCCTGAACAGGTCCAGCCGGCGTGATTCGCTGGCTTCGTGCAGTGCCTGGATGGCCTGCTGTGATGGTTTTTCCTGGAAACCGGCAATGGCCGCGTTTACCTTGGCGGGGCTGGCCGCGAGACTGCTTTCAAGAAAATGGAAGAACTCCTTTTTTTCCTCGCGGGTGAACCTTCTGTAGGCGGCAATGATTTCTTCTGCCAGCGCCACCGATGAAGCCTCGCCCTTAAGCCCCAGGAGGGTCTCGCACAGGTTGCCGATATGCTCGCTTTTCGGGGCGTTGTTGCCATACAGGTTACCCAGTGACTCGAGGCCAAGGCTGGACAGTTTTTTGACGAGGTTCTTGATCGACACTGCTTTCATGGTTTGGCCGGGTTCGGAATGATGCGGCTATTTTAATGCCTGTTCGTTGATTTGGATATTCTAAGCTAGAATGCCTTTCAACACCGTTATTATTCAGGCAGCAACAGGCAGGTAAAAAAGTGAGCTACAGCCATCAGCCGGCACCCGTGACAGCGGTGCCCATCAGCGGAACCGATAAGACATTTCCCGTCCACCGTGTGTACTGCGTCGGCAAGAATTACGCCGCCCATGTTCGCGAAATGGGCTCCACACCCGATCGTGACCCGCCCTGTTTTTTCATGAAACCAGCAGATGCCGTCACACTCGACAGCAGGGTGCCGTATCCGTCTGGGACAAAGAACTACCATTACGAAACCGAACTGGTCCTGGCTATCGGCAAGGGCGGCAGGAATATTCCGGCCGGGGAGGCGCTGGCTCATGTTTATGGATACGCTATCGGTTTTGACATGACGCGGCGTGACCTGCAAATGGCATCCGGCGGCATCGGCCACCCCTGGGATGCCGGCAAGGGCTTCGATTTTTCGGCCCCGCTGTCACCCATAGTGCCCGCAAGCACGATCGGCCACCCGGACCATGGCCGCATCGCCCTGGAGGTCAACGGCAAGGTGCGCCAGGACGCTGACCTGTCCGAGTTGATCTGGAAAAGCCATGAGATCGTGGCAGAACTCTCGAAGCTGTTCCTGCTGCAGCCCGGCGATCTTATTTTCACCGGCACCCCCGCCGGCGTGGGACCGGTGGTGCCGGGTGATCGACTCGTCGCCGCTATAGACGGCCTCGGTACACTGGAAATCGAGATCACCGATCCGCTCTGATCGTCGTATGCCCAACCCGGTTAAGGCATGCCACCGCCGTGCCTTTCTGGTACCTTTGCCTTTTCAGCTACCGGCCAGTAAAGCAGAGTGATACAGCCCCGCGCGCCATCTTTCAGAACCCTCCTTGACCGTCGATTTCTCGTCGTCTATCTGATCGGTATTTCCCAGGGCTTTCCGTGGGTCCTGCATGGCTCGGTACTGACACTCTGGATGCAGAGCGAGGGTCTGTCCCGCAGCGCCATCGGCTTTATCGGTGCTGTAACTGCGTCCTATGCCCTCAACTGGGTGTGGGCGCCGCTGGTCGACAGGGTCAGGCTGCCTTTCCTGCACAAATGGCTGGGCCAGCGACGCTCATGGATCGTGTTTTGCCAGGGCTTGATTATTCTGCTGCTCCTCCTCATGAGTACGGCTGACCCGGTTAGTAACCTGTTCCTGGTGGGCGCCAGCGCCCTCGGAATCGCCATCGTTTCCGCCAGCCAGGACGTCTCCATCGATGCTTACCGCGTCATGTTGTTCCGACGTGATGAAATGGACGAAAAGATTCCCTGGGCATCGGCACTGGCGACTGCGGGCTGGCAGTCCGGATATGCCTTTATCGGCGGTACGCTAGCCCTGTGGCTGGGAGGCGAGACGATCGGGCTGGAATGGCCTGCAGTTTACAGGGTGTTGACCCTCTTCATTGCGCTGCTGATGATCGGTGTGATCCTGTCACCCGAGCCCCTGGAGCAGGAGGCGGCGGAAAAGCGTTTCGACCACGATGGCAATGAAACGGGCCCAGGCACTTGGCTCGAGGAAACCCTGTTCATTCCGTTTACCGAATTTTTCCATCGGTGCGGACTGAAGCTGGGTCTTGGCATCCTGGTGTTCCTGTTCAGCTTCCGGCTCGGAGAAGCGATGTTGGGGCGTATGTCGCTGGTCTTCTACGTGGAACTGGGATTCACTACGGAGCAGATCGCCCTGTACTCGAAATTCTTCGGTGGTTTCATGACCATCGTATTTTCCCTGGTCGGCGCCTTCGTCAATACCCGCTTCGGCGTTATCCGGGGAATGCTTGTGGGTGGTATCGCCATGGCCGGCAGCAACCTGCTTTACGCCGCCATGTCGATGGTCGGACCGGAGCCCTGGTTGTTCGTGCTGACACTGTTGATCGACAATTTCACGCAGGCCTTCGCCACCGTATGCGCCATTTCCTTTATTTCCTATTTCGCTAGCCGTACCTATACGGGAACCCAGTTCGCCATGATGACTTCCATTTCGAATTTCGGGCGTACCACGCTTGCCGCGAGCAGCGGCGCCATCGTCGACGGCCTGGGCGGCAACTGGATGCTGTTCTTCGTGCTGACAACGGTCATGGTGACCCCGGCATTGCTGATTCTGCTCTGGGTAGGGAAGATGCTGGGGGCCTATAATGGGGGTTCCGGTACAGGGCAGGGCGATGATCAGAATCAGCCGGCGTGACTTTATCGCCGGCTGCGCGGGAAGGCCGATGACGGATTCACCGTGCTTCGGCATATCTCTCAACGAAACGGTTCTTCCGGAAAACGCCCTGGCGCTTTAGGCCAGGTGACCTGATTTCACCCAGAGCACGGTATCTTCATCCATGACCGGGCAGTGTTCACTATCCGGCGGCATGCGAATCCAGGAGCCGGCACCGTAGCTGCCGTATGCGTCGCGGTAACCCCCCTTGATGATGTAGATCTCCTCGCCACCCGGATGCGCATGATGGGGACCGGAAGTACCTTTCGGCAGGCTTACCATGGCGACGCGTTCCGGGCCAAACTCGTGCAGGTTCAGGATGCAAACGCCGCCATCGATACCCGTCCATTCCGCCTTGTCCGTTTCGATGGCCAGGCGGGTGGTGTCGTCGGGTGACATCTGGTGCAACTTGACGAGAATGACGCAGCCTTCCTTGCTGAAGGGCGCATGGATGAATCCTTTCGGGTTGCGAAAATAGGTGCCGGCATGAAAATCGCCGGTCTCGTCTGAAAAGGTGCCTTCAAGCACGAGTATTTCCTCGCCCAGGGGATGATTATGCCCCCTGAAACTGGCGCCGGGATCGTATTTGACGATACTGGTGGCGTGGCCGCGTTCAGCTTCCTCACGCGCGAGTGGCTTGCGCCAGACACCCGGGGCCGGGCTTGCCACCCAGTCCAGGGCAGCGGTGTCGATGGCCACCCGCTGACTGAAATCCATGTTCAGCATGCAGGATTATTCCTTCTCGTAGACGACACGTCCGCCCACCATGGTAAGCGTCGGCTGAATCCAGAAAATCTCGTCATCGGGTATGGTCAGGTAATCCCGATCCAGCACGACCAGGTCGGCAAACTTGCCAGGCTCGAGCGTGCCCAGGTTGGCTTCCTGGAAAAACAGGTAGGCGTTGTTGCGCGTATGGGCTATGAGCGCCTCCTCACGGGTAAGGGTCTGGTCCAGCGCCTGGTTGCCGGCGATGTCCACGCCGCTCACTGCCCACCCCAGCGTGATGAAGGGCTGGTAGTGGGAGACGATGGTGGAGTCAGTGCCGAGCCCGAATACGATGTCGCTGTCAGCGATGTCGCGGAAGGGTATGCGCACGCCACCGTTCATGCCGACGCCATGCACGGCGAGGGTCATGCCGAGGTTCTTCGCGCGCAGGATACTGTCCGGCGTGATGTCGTAGACATGCGCCAGGGTCCAGCGCAAGTCATCCATCTGCACGACACGGTTGAGTCGTTCGAAGCGATTGAGCAGGTCCTGCACGGACCAGTTGCTCATGGTGTGTTCATGAATGTGCCAGTTGCCGCGGGCAGCCGCCGTGGCGATTTCCATCAGGCTTGCCATGATTTCCTCCGGCCATGGGCCATTCTGTGACGGAAAATCGAAAAACGGCAGGTAGATGTGCTCCCCCAGTCCGAACAGGCCGTAGTCGCCATCGAAGGTATTGGGTGTACTGGCATCGATAAGGGCAACCGCGGCTTGGGCGCCGGCCGGGTCATTCGCCTCGTAAGTCAGGGTATGCCAGATCCGCAGGGGCAGGGGGCCGTCCTCGGCACGCCGTTCCAGTACGTAGTCCTCACCTTCGGGTCCGCGGCCAAGGCTGTACAGTGCTGTCAGTCCGTGACTGTTCAGCGTATGAATGAAATCCGTGAGATTTTGCTCCAGTTGCGCCTCGCTGGTCGGTGCGATCTGCTGGATGAGGCTGCCGTAAGGCGGGTTGAACGTGGCCAGGCCCGGGGCCGGATGGCGGGCACCCGTGGCAGGGTCGATACCCACGGCTTCTAGGGCCAGGGTGTTGGCATACACCATGTTGTAACGCTCCTGGAGAAACAGGGGGTTGGCGGGCGCTACACGGTCGAGTTCTTCCAGGGTGAACCCGCCGGGGGCATCGGCAAACTGTTCCGGGTACCAGCCGCCCTGGGTCAGTATCCATTCGCCTGGCTCAAACTCGGCTACCTTGTCGGCCAGGATCTGCAGGGCCTGGGCACGGGAATTGATACCATCCAGCCGCGGCTGTCGATGCCAGCGCTGCACGGCGCGCAGGAAATGGAAATGGTTGTCGATGAGCCCCGGCACCACAGTGGCGCCGTCAAGGTCAATAACCGCGCTGTCCTCACCGGCAAGCGCCATGATGTCTGCATTGCTACCTGTGGCAACGATACGCTCACCCTCGATGGCGAGAGCCTGCACGATGCTGAAATCGGCATCCACGGTAAGGATTTTGCCATTGATCAGTATTGTGTCGGGCTGTGCATGGGCCGTCATGACCAGGCAGGCTGGCAAGAGAATTGTCACCAGGAATTTGCAGATAGCGTTCATTTTCACCTCCTCCGGCTGAAGCAACATAGCACAGGGTGCGGGGAAGACAAGTGCCAGATTTCTGCCACTTTTGCGGCCGCGAAAAGGCATGTTGTCCTGCTTTAATGTGGCCAGTTGAAGGAGGTACTGCAATGGTATTCAAGGCCAGGAAAATTCCCAAGCACCTGATCATTCGTGAGGAGTACGAACTGCGCAAGCGCTCACGCCTGGGCTTGCTGAAGTTCATCCTGCTGTTCACCGCAGTGGTGGTGTTCACTTACGTGGTCAGCCTGGGCGCAGTTTCCCTGTAACCGGGACCTGCAGCAGGAATAAAAAAACCGGCACAAGGCCGGTTTTTGGTGAAGCTTTTACTCATTTTTTCTTGTCGTAGGTATCCAGGCCCGGCTTCAGTTTCTTGTCATCCAGGAAGGCCTTCATGGCGCCGCTGCGGAATTCACCGCCGCTGCGGTACAGGGAACCATCGGATTTGGCGTAGATGTAATCATTGGCGGTTTCGTAATCCATGAAACGAACGCGCTTGAATACCTCCTTGGCGGAGCGCAGAACGACGGGATCCTTCTTCATCAGTTCCTTTGCCAGTTCGACAACACGGGTCTTCAACTGGTCATGGGGAACAGATTCATTGACCAGGCCCATCTCGGCAGCTTTCTGGCCTTTGAAGGTTTCGCCCGTCATGATGTAGTACAGCGCGTTGCGCTGGCCCATGGTGTCGGCCACAGACTTGGTAACGTTGCCCCCGGGCAGAATGCCCCAGTTGATTTCGGAGAGGCCGTAAGTCGCATCGTCCGAAGAAATGGCGAGATCGCAGGAGACGAGGGGCGTGAAACCGCCACCAAAAACCCAGCCGTTGACCATGGCGATGGTCGGCTTGGAGTAATAACGCAGTTTTACCTGCTGCCACGCAGCCGATTCCTCGCGGATACGCATCTTGAAAATATCGCTTTCGTTGTCGGTTTCGCGGAAATATTCCTTCAGGTCCATGCCGGCCGACCATGCTTCGCCCTTGCCGGTCAGGACAAGTACCTGGCAACGGTCATCCAGCTCCAGTGCATGCAGCGTCGCATACATTTCCCTGTTGAGGGTCGGGCTCATGCAGTTCTTTTTGTCGGGACGATTGAAGTAAACAAAGGCGATACCGTCTTCGAATTCAACGTCGACCGTGTTGCCCCAGGGCTGGTTGGGTTTGTTCATGCTAGTCATGCTTGGTTCCTAAACTTCTGAATTTCAATATGGGGGAGTGCGTTTTGACTGCGTAATGCTTTTTCCTGTGACCGGGGTGAATCCGTTCAGTTGGCGTATTCCGTGCCGTCTTCTGTCCGAACGCTGCGCAGGAAAAACTTTATTGGATCCTCGATCAGGGGAGAGCCTTCAGTGTGTAGTCTTGAGCCGGGCTTGAGCATATCCGGCTTTATGCCATTGCGTACCATCATGTTGGCAGGAGCACCTTCGATGAAATGGATGATTTCTTCCTCGCCAGCGGCATTCATGACTTTCAGGGTCAGCTCGATATGCGGGTTGCGGAACTTGACTGATTCCACGACGCCGTCAAAGGGAATTTTGGTTTCAAAATCGTAGATGGCGAATGAATGGTGCGCCATGGCCTGGCCGGCCAGCATCACCGCGCTCAACAGGATTGTGAGTTTGGCAAAATTCTTCATAACAACCTGAAAATCAGTTCCAAATGAGGACGAAATAATAGCACATTTGCCAAAAACCGGGCTACCGCTTTTGCGCGTTTAGCCGGGGTTTTGCGCAATCCATAAACCCGGACTATGTTGGAAATACAGCAGATCCGGCGGGGTGCCAGGGACGGCAACACATGGCGGCAAAGTTATTCAGGCAGGAAGCCCTGGCTCACCAGGCCCAGCGTCACTGGGGCAAGTGCACCGGACTCGCCCCGGCAGGCCTGTCAGTACTGGTCTGGTTATTGGCGGCGATGACGCTCACTGGTGCCGGTTTTCTCGTTACCGGCAGTTATCCTCGCAAGAGCGTAGTGCCGGGAATCCTGGTTGCCGACCTGGGGGCCATTCAGGTAAGGGCACCGGTGGGCGGGATGGTAGAGCAGTTGGCAGCCGGCACGGGCCAGGAAGTGGGAACAGGGGAGTTTTTGCTGAGCCTGCGTCCGGGGATACTGAAAGTGAACGACCAACCGGTAACCAGGCAGTTGCTGGCGGAAAACAGGCAGCAGGAATTGCTGCTGACTGCCCGGTTGCAGGCCAGTTCCGCGGAGTACGCCCTGCGCCGTGAACAGTTAGGGTCGGAGATAAGACGGCTGCAGGAAAGACAGCGGGAACTTGCCGTCCTGTTGGCGGGGGAACAGGGCGTCATGGACCTGATGTCTTCCCAGCACCAGCGGCTCAGAGTCCTGGCGGCCCGTAATCTGGCCGCGGACAGCGACCTCGACAAGACCAGGATGGAAATTCTGAAACAGGAAGCGGTCATGCAGCAGGCACGCCTGCAACTGGCAGATACCCGGGAGGATATTTCAGCCCGGCAGAGGGAGCTGAAACTGCTGGCCTTTGAGCAGGACCGGGGCAAGGATGAGTTGGTGCGTAATCTGTCTGAATTGCGAAAACAGAACCTGAGACTGCAGGCAGAGGAGGCGGTCAGCCTGTCGGCCCCGGTTACCGGAACCGTCGCAGTAGTACTGGTGGAACAGGGGGATGCTGTTGCCGCCAACCAGCCGTTGTTGAAACTGCTGCCGAAAGGCGCCGTACTCGATGCGAAGTTGCGTATACCTTCGCGGGCAATGGGCTTCCTGCGGGAAGGGCTTGTTGTGAATT
>Ga0181580_10002843_pt1 | contig 14082 bp, 15 predicted proteins | sample 071ome_23_FD_132413 | JGI IMG/M metagenome (GOLD analysis project Ga0181580, IMG submission 132413) | Coastal salt marsh microbial communities from the Groves Creek Marsh, Skidaway Island, Georgia - 071403BT metaG (megahit assembly) | ecosystem: Environmental > Aquatic > Marine > Intertidal...
CAATATAAATTTAATGTATATAATAGAGAAAAAATGAAATGCAAAAGAGTGAATTGTAATTCTCTGATCACAAAAATTAATCAATCGGGTAGATCTACTTTTTATTGCAGTTCTTGCCAAAAGTGAAATGTAATGAATATTCAAAATGTAACAGTAAGCAATATTAGCAATAATATACAGTTAATTCAGCTGAATAGATCTAAGCAATACAATGCCTTAAATAAACAATTGTCTGATGAATTAGTCTTTGTTTTACAGCAAGCAGATAAGAATCCTAAAATAAAATGTATTATATTAACTGGAGACGCAAATTTTTCATCTGGAGCTGATATTAAGGAAATAGCTAGCAACCCAAAATTTCCAGAAATTTGGGAAAATATTGATAAAATAAAAAAACCTATAATAGCAGCAGTACAAGGTATAGCGTCTGGAGGTGGATGTGAGATATTAATGATGTGTGACATTATAATATCAAGTGAAGACGCAAAATTTTCACAGCCAGAAATCAATTTAGGTATCATATGTGGAGGTGGGGCAACGCAAAGATTGCCTAAAATCATTGGAAAGAATAATGCAATGGAAATTTGCCTAACGGGGAGAACCTTCACTGCCTATGAGGCAAAAGAACTTGGTCTTGTAAATAGAATTACAAATTCAGATGATTTAATGGAATTAACTAAACAAATTGCTTATGAAATTTCAGAGAAACCGTTGGATTCCATAATTGCCACGAAGGAGTTGATCAAAAAAAGTATTTGGGTAAATATTGAGGAAGGTCTATGTTATGAAAAGAAACTTTTTTACAAGTTACTGAACTCAGAAGATGGTAAAGAAGGTTTAAGTGCTTTCTTAGAAAAAAGAAAACCTAATTTTAAAATTAATAAATAATTGAGTTGACTGAGCACTATTGTATCTCTATATACTCTATATATTCATTGTTATTGAATAGGAAGATAATAAATGGCAAATACTAAATCTGCAAAAAAAATGGTACGAAAAATCGAACGACGTACTCTAATAAATAGAATGCGTAGAAGTATGGTTAGAACGTCTGTTAAGAAAGCGGAAGCATTAATTGAATCTGGCGATAAAGATAATGCAAAGATTGCATTGGTAGCAGCAGAAAGACAATTAATGAGAGGCGCTCAAAAAGGTGCCTTTAACAAAAAGATGGCATCCCGTAAAATCTCCCGTCTAAATAAAAAGCTGATCAACGCATAATTACTCAAATATAGTTATACATAATCATAAAAATTAATAGTTGAGAGTAATTTCAATCTATTTTTGTATTAAGTTTTATAAATAATACAAATTTGTTATATATAAATTTTTTGAATAAAAAAAATAAATAAATACAATAAGTTATACAAAACCTGTTAAATGGTAGTAGTTACCAATGGTAATTAGATAAATGTAATCTTAAAAAAATAAAAATTTTTTTATGGATCATTAATAAACACTGTTAGATTAATGAATACAAATTTATTATTATTCTACAGTTAGTTGTCAGGATAAATAGATATTTGTTCACAAGTTTTTTTATTAACTTTTTAATATTCAGTATACTGAATATTAAAAAATTGCCTTTTAAAAGAAACCTAATTTCCCTATAGTAATTCTGTAATTTTGAATTTTTGTGTTCTGTTAAAAAATTCAAATTCTTTATAGGGATTAAATCAAATGCAAATTGAAATACTTGATACTAATACACAATATGCAGGGGATATTAACCCTAAAACAGCTTGGGACCTACTCTCAGATGATGAACAAGCAATATTGGTGGATGTAAGAACTAAGGCAGAATTAAATTTTGTTGGCTTCCCAGATCTTTCTTCAATAAATAAATCCGCACTAAATGTAGAACAACAATTTTTCCCTGGTGGTACCATCAATGATGATTTTGTTGAAATACTTGAAAGTCACCTTAATGAGATTAACTTGAATAAAGATACGCCCATACTTTTTTTATGTCGCTCCGGTGCGCGAAGTGCAAAAGCGGCAACAATGATGACCACTAATGGTTGGAATAGATGTTTTAATATTGCATATGGATTTGAGGGTGACCCAAATGAAAGCCATCATCGTGCAAAAACAAACGGTTGGAAATTTGAAGGGTTACCATGGATTCAGCTGTGAACAATACTAAAAGACAGAACATCCATGATAGTTGGCAAAAAGTCAGTAAAATATTGCGCTCTCAACTAGGTGAAGATCTTTACAACAGCTGGTTTACTAGATTAGAGCCACAGAGCCTAGAAAATGGAATTCTAACTCTTACGGTTCCGACATTATTCCTAAAAAGTTGGATAAAATCTCGTTACAATGATAAAATTTTATCACTATGGAAAAAAGAGATAACTGATATTAAACAAATTGAGCTCAGGGTACGAACTCATGGAGAAAAATTAAGTAACAATCAAGATCTTACAAATGAAGAAACCTCGCATGAAAATACCTCAACATCAAGTTTATATGACAACAGTGGAAATCCAACACTGACCCATAACAGCACTCCTTTAGATAAACGATATACCTTCGGTAACTTCGTGGTAGGTAGATCAAATGCTCTAGCACAAGCTGCCGCGATGAGAGTTTCACAGCCTCAAAAAAACATTCCTGTAGAGTTTAATCCTCTATATATTCATGGGCCAGTTGGAACCGGAAAAACACATCTTTTAAATGCAATTGCATGGGAGTCAAAAGCAAGGCACCCTGAAAGAAAAATATTATTTTTATCAGCTGTGAGATTTATGAGCTCATTTGTTGAAGCTGTAAAATCAAAAGATACTATAAGTTTTAAAAAAATATTCTCTGATGTTGATTTATTACTAATCGATGATATGCAGTTCTTACAAGGAAAGTCAGTTCAACAGGAATTTTGCCACATTTTTAATGCCTTAGATACCTCAAAGCATCAAATTGTTATTGCTGGTGACTCAGCTCCATCAAAATTAGAAATGCTTGATGATAGAATGAAATCTAGATTATCCGGTGGTCTCGTAGCTCAAATCGGACCAACAGATTTTGACATAAGAAGAGGTATATTAGAAAAGAAACTGGCGCAAACACTGAGGGGAAACACAAGAATAGAAATTTCACCATCCGTTTTAGATTTTCTTGCAAGAAGAATTCAAAGTTCCGGTCGAGAATTAGAGGGGGCAATGAATAGGATTATTGCAGCGCATAGTTTAAACAAGCGACCTATTACAGTAGAAGAAGCTGCATTATCAATTCAAGATTTAATTAGTGAAGAACAAAATAGACAAATAATGATCGAAGATGTTCTTAGAACAATTAGTGGTCATTTTAATGTTACAAAACAAGATATACTGTCTTCTCGAAGGCATAAGACAATTGTATATCCTAGGCAAATTGGAATGTATCTAGCAAAAGTTCTAACCACTAGGTCACTCCCAGAAATAGGCAGAAAATTTGGTGGTAGAGACCATACAACAGTTCTTCATGCTGTTCGCAAAATCGAAAAGTTAATTGAAACTAATCCAAGTATAAAAGAATCAATCACTACATTAGAAAATTCCCTAAAAGAATAATATTTTTTTCTGTCAATTATTTCAATAATTATTAGTAAAAATAATAATAATTAAATATTCTATAAGTGTATTAATTGATAAATACGGAAACTATGGAAGTTATACTTCAGAAAAATAATCTGCTTCGAGCACTCAATCACGTTCAAAATGTTGTAGAACGCAGAAATACAATACCTATCTTAGCAAACATACTCATAGTTGCAGAAGGGTTGGGTCTAAAATTAATTGCAACAGATCTTGATATTGAGCTAATAGAAGAAGTTGAAGCCAAAATTAACAACGGAGGGAGCCTTACAGCACCTGCTCACTTATTATATGAAATTACAAGAAAATTACCTGAGGGGGCGGAAATAGTAATTTCCAAGGATGAAAACCAGGATCACTTAACTGTTAAATCAGGCAAATCAAACTTTAAACTACAAACTTTACCGCGTTCAGACTTCCCTGAAATATCAAATGATGAATACACACATTCATTCAAGTTAGTTAGTTCTGAACTTAATAGGTTGATCGAGAAAACAAGATTTGCAATATCCAATGAAGAAACTCGTTATTATCTAAATGGAATATTTTTTCATGAGTCAAATTCAGAAAATGATGATAAAGGACTACCAACTCTACGAACAGTTTCAACCGATGGACACAGGCTCGCCCAAGCCGAATTAACATTACCTGAAGGTGCATCTGGAATGAATGGAATTATTATTCCTAGAAAAACAATCTTTGAAATTCAAAAACTAACACAAGAAAGTGATGGTGATGTCGAAATTAAAGTTTCTGAGAATAAAGTAAAACTTATCTTCAGTAATGTGGAATTAACGTCAAAAGTAATTGACGGAAAATTCCCTGATTACCAACGTGTAATTCCATACAACAATGAAAAAATAATGACAGTTAATACGGAGGTTTTAACAAAAGCAGTTGATAGGGTAGCCACACTCTCTAGCGAAAGAGGTAGGGCAGTGAAATTAGCTCTATCGGATAATAATCTAATCCTTTCTGTAACAAGTCCAGAAGCAGGTACTGCAATAGAAGAAATTAGTGTAGACTTCAAAGGTGAACCTTTTGAAATTGGATTTAATTCAAAATATTTAATGGATATATTGTCCCAACTAGGTGGAGAAAGTGTAAAACTTAATTTCTCTGAACCTAATTCTCCCTGTCTAGTTCTTGATCCATCTGATGAAGCAACGCTTTATGTATTAATGCCAATGCGCGTTTAATAAATATTACTAAAAAATATTACAAAAAAAATAACCCGTTATCTTGTAGGAATTAATTTTAGCCCTATATATCAGTTATAAGGGATATTTTATAGTACATTGCTAAATAAGGAGTAAAAAATGGCTAAGATTATAGGCATTGATTTAGGAACAACGAATTCATGTGTTGCTGTGATGGATGGAAAGGATCCTAAAGTAATAGAAAATTCAGAAGGTGTAAGAACAACACCCTCAATGGTTGCTTTTGGTGAAGACTCAGAAAGGATTACGGGGCTACCTGCAAAAAGACAAGCGGTTACCAATCCTGAAAATACTCTATTCGCTGTAAAAAGATTAATGGGACGTAGATTTGATGATCCTATGGTAAAAAAAGATAAAGATCTAGTTCCATTTAATATTGTTAAAGCAGAAAATGGAGATGCTTGGGTAGAAGCTAGATCTGAAAAATATTCACCTTCACAAATTTCAGCTTTTATACTCCAAAAAATGAAAGAAACCGCTGAAAGTTATCTTGGCGAAAATGTAACACAAGCAGTAATCACAGTTCCAGCTTACTTTAACGATGCTCAGAGACAAGCCACAAAAGATGCAGGAAAAATTGCTGGCTTAGAGGTTCTGAGAATAATAAATGAACCTACTGCTGCAGCACTAGCATATGGTTTAGATAGAAAAGATGGTCAGACAATTGCAGTTTATGATCTAGGTGGCGGTACCTTTGATATTTCTATACTAGAAATTGGTGATGGTGTGTTTGAAGTTAAATCAACAAATGGAGACACATTCCTAGGTGGTGAAGATTTTGATACAAGACTTGTTAATTACCTAGCTGATGAATTTAAAAAAGATCAGGGTGTTGATCTATTGAAGGATAAACTAGCTTTGCAAAGATTAAAAGAGGCTGCTGAAAAAGCAAAGATTGAATTATCATCAACAACCCAAACTGAAATAAACCTTCCGTTCATAACTGCGGATCAATCAGGACCGAAACATCTAAATATTAAACTAACAAGAGCAAAATTTGAGACCCTTGTTGCAGATCTTATTGACAAGACAATTACTCCCTGTGAAAAGGCATTAAAAGATGCGGGTCTGAAAGCTGGTGAAATAGACGAAGTTGTAATGGTTGGTGGTATGTCACGTATGCCAAAAGTTCTTGAAAAAGTCCAAAATTTCTTTGGTAAAGAACCTCACAGAGGTGTAAATCCTGATGAAGTTGTTGCTATCGGTGCTGCAATACAAGCCGGAGTTCTTCAAGGAGATGTAAAAGACGTCTTACTCCTTGACGTTACACCATTATCTCTTGGCATAGAAACTCTGGGTGGCGTGTTTACGAGATTAATTGATAGAAATACAACAATCCCCACAAAAAAAAGCCAGACTTTCTCAACTGCCGAAGATAACCAATCAGCCGTAACAATTAGAGTTTTCCAAGGTGAAAGAGAAATGGCGGCAGATAATAAACTCTTAGGTAATTTTGACCTTATTGGCATTACTCCTGCACCAAGAGGAATTCCTCAAATAGAAGTGACTTTTGATATTGACGCAAATGGTATTGTAAATGTTAAAGCGCTAGACAAAGCTACAAATAAAGAACAATCCATAAAGATCCAGGCATCAGGTGGATTATCTGATGAAGATATCGAAAAGATGGTAAAAGATGCTGAAGCTCATGCTGAAGAAGATAAGGTGAAAAAAGAATTGATTGAAACAAAAAATCAGGCCGAGTCACTAATTCATGGAACAGAAAAGAGTCTTAAAGAAAATGGTGATAAGGTTAGCGATGAGGACAAAAAATCAATTGAAGAAGCAATTGAGCAACTAAAGTCGTCCATTGAAAGCGATGATACATCAAAAATTGCTAAAGATCTTGAGGTCTTAACACAAGAAGCAATGAAATTAGGTGAAGCTATTTATAAAGCACAACAAAGTGAGGGTGAAAATGACCCAAATCAATCAGATAGCGACGATGGTACAATTGTTGACGCTGACTACGAAGAGGTTGATGAAGAGAAAAACTCTTAGAAAAATGCTTTTTTTGGAGACACTCTAATATGGCAAAAAAAGATTACTATGAAATATTAGGTGTTGATAAAAGTTGTGATGACAAAACCCTAAAAAGTGCATTTAGGAAGTTAGCAAAAGAATATCACCCAGATCATAACGCTGGCAAGCCAGAAGCTGAAGCAAAATTCAAAGAAATTTCAGAAGCCTATGAAAGGCTCAAAAATCCCGAATCTAGAGCTGCATATGATAGATATGGTCATGCAGCATTTGATGGTGGCAGTGGAAGAGGTAACTACTCTGGTGGATTCGATGGTAATTTTTCATCAGCATTTTCAGATATTTTTAATGATTTCTTTGGTGATTTTTCTAATTCAACAAGGTCTAGAGAAACCTCAAACAGAGGTTCAGATTTAAGATATAATTTAGAGATAACTCTCGAAGAAGCCTATAGTGGTAAATCAGATACAATAAATGTCCCAATGAATTCTGAATGTACTAGTTGTAAAGGGAATGGTGGCGAAAATGGGGAGGCACCTATTGTTTGTCCAAATTGCCAAGGGTCGGGGAAAACAAGAGCAAGCCAAGGTTTTTTTATGATCGAGAGAAGTTGCACATCATGTAATGGGAGCGGTCAAATAGTTGTTAATCCATGTAAATCCTGTGGAGGTCAAGGAAGGGTAAAAAAACCTAAAAAACTAAGTATTAATGTCCCTGCAGGAGTCGAAGATGGAAATAGAATAAGACTAAGCGGACAGGGAGAAGCTGGATTAAGAGGAGGTAGAACCGGAGATTTGTATATTTTTGTCTCAATAAAACCACATAAGTTTTTTCAAAGAGATGGTTCTGATTTGTACTGTAATGTCCCAGTATCAATGGCTACAGCTGCCCTTGGCGGACAAATTGATATACCTACAATAGATGGTTCTAAACTAAGCGTAAGTATACCAGAAGGATCTCAAAATAATAAACATCTTAGGCTACGTGGAAAAGGTATGCCAATACTCAGACAAAAGAATTTTGGCGATTTACATTTACAGATATCTGTTGAAACCCCAGTAAATCTTAGCAAAAAACAAAAACAGCTACTTGAAGAATTTCAAAAAATATCAAATGAAAAAAACAACCCGGTCAGTGATGGTTTCTTTAAAAAATTAAGAGACTTGTGGCATTAAATTTTATTTCGTCGTAATATGAGGCTCAATTAACCAAATTATTTTAAATTGAGAAAACTATGAAATTAATTATTGCTGGTGCAGCTGGTAGAATGGGTAAAGAGTTAATAAAGTTTGCCTATCACGATCAAAATATAGAAATTATTGGCGCAACAGAAAATGTACAATCACCCTGGATTGGAAGAGATATTGGTGAACTTATACAGGAAAAACCAATAAATATAAAAATTGTTGACGATCCAATTACATTGGTGAAATCAGCTGATGTAATAATTGATTTCACCAACCCTAAAACAACAATTGAAAATAGCGTACTTGCCGCTCAAGCGCGAATTTCACACATAATTGGAACTACTGGTTTAACAAATAAAGACTTTGATAATATCAGAAGTGCTTCAAGACATGCTGTAATTGTACAGTCTGGTAATATGAGTTTAGGTATAAATATAATGGCAAAGCTAACGAAAGAGATTGCTTCTTTGTTAACTGATTTTGATATTGAAATTGTTGAGATGCATCATAATAAAAAAGTAGACGCGCCATCAGGTACCGCACTTCTATTGGGTGAAGCAGCAGCTGAAGGTAGAAAAATAAATCTTGATGAAAATGCTGTATATGAAAGATACGGAAATACAGGTGCTCGAAAAGAAAACACAATTGGATTCTCAACAATTAGAGGTGGTGATATTGTAGGAGAACATACAGTATTATTCGCTGGAGACAGTGAAATACTGAGAATCTCACATAGTGCTCTTAGCAGACAAATATTTGTAAAAGGAGCCATGCATGCTGCAAAATGGTCCCTCAATAAAGAGCCAGGATTTTATAGCATGGATGACGTGCTGAACATAAAAAATTAGAGGTAATATTAAATATGGCAAAATTAATACTATTAAGGCACGGTGAAAGTGAATGGAATAAATTAAATTTATTCACTGGTTGGGAAGATGTTAGCCTAACAGACCAAGGTAAAATTGAAGCAAAATTGGCAGCATTTGCAATTCAAAACCTAAAAGTTGATATTAATCATGCTTTTACTAGCGCACTTAAACGAGCAAAAAATACACTTGAGATTGTTCTGTACATACTCAAGAAAGATATAGAAATAATTTCTGATAAAGCATTAAATGAGAGGAATTATGGTGACCTTACCGGTTTAAATAAGGATGAAGCTCGAAAAAAATGGGGGGATGAACAAGTAAAAATATGGAGAAGATCGTATGATGTGGCTCCAGAAAATGGCGAAAGTCTCAAAGATACCTCAAATAGAACAATCCCTTACTTTAAAGATAATATTTTACCCAAGCTTTATAATGATGAGAACGTAATAATTACTGCACATGGTAACTCTCTTAGATCAATTATAATGCATGTAGAAGAACTTAGCGAAGAAGAGATAGTTAATGTTGAAATAACTACGGGGATTCCAATTGTATATGAGTTCAAAAACAAAAAAATGATAAAAAAAACCGAACTATTCGTCAAAAGATATTAATCCAAATAGCTTAGTTATATTATTAAATGCATACACTATTCATTGGGAATGCTATTGTAGATCTTATATCCCACATTAATTATGAGAAATTATTGTATCCTGATGATAAGGGTAAAATGAAAATTATCTCATTGACGGATGCCGAAAAACTTCAATTACATGTCTCTGACAAAAATATAATCATTGGAGGAAGTGCTAATAATAGTGCTTGTGGATTATCTATTATGGATGAAGATGTATGTTTTATTGGAAAAATAGGCAATGATGAATTTGGAGAAATTTATAAAAGAAAATTAGAAGACTTTAATCTTGTAGATGATGGTATTGTAATTGATCAATATGCTCATACTGGAAGATCCATAATATATGTCACCCCAGATGGCGAGCGGACAATGAATACTTATTTAGGTGCATCTGTTCAATTAACTTCAAATGATATTCAAGATCACGTATTCAAAAATTTAAATGGAACATTTATTGAAGGTTATATTTATTACTTAGATGATGGTAAAAATATAATTGAAAGATCATTTCATAAGACTAAAGAGCAACATGGATTTACGGCAATATCATTATCTGATGTAAATTGTGTTGAACAGTTTAGATCTCATTTCTTTGACTTAATTTATGATAATAAAATCACCCTTTTATTTGGAAATAAAGCTGAGATGATGAGCCTATTTGCAGCAGAAACGGAAGCGAATCTCATAAAAAAAATGACTGACCATTCAGATAACATCGACTCTTTGATAATGACATCAGGAAATAATGGGGCAACAGTGATAAACAATAATAAAATTTATTGTGAGGATTCAATTAAAGTTGAGAACATTCTTGATACCACAGGAGCTGGAGATTTATTTGTTTCTGGTTATATAAAAGCTTATCTAAATGGGAAAAAGCCCGATATTTGTCTAAAATGTGCCAATTACCTTGCTTCCCAAATTATAAGAGTTGATGGTGGAAAATTAGATATCAAAAAAATCAAAGAATATAAAGATGAGATTTATAGTTTTCTTAGAGAGATTTGATCCACATAGTGATTGGCAGACTTTCTGATAATTAGACTAGCTCTTTGTCTGGTTGGTAAGATGTTTTCAATTAAATTTACATAATTGATTTTAGTCCATAACTCATTAGCAACTTTTATTGCTTCATTATCTGTTAAATTTGAGTATTTTTTAAAATAAGCATCTGGTTGCTTAAAAGCTGTTGATTTTAATTTTAAGAAACGTTCAACATACCATTTTTGAATATAAGTATGATCAGAATCAACAAAAATTGAAAAATCAAAATAGTCAGAAACATATGGAATTGCATTTCCGTTTTTAGGGAGTGGGGCTGGTTGTAATACATTTAAACCCTCAATTATTAAAATATCCGGTTTATTAACTGTAATATATTCATCTGGCAAGTTATCATACAACAAGTGTGAATATACAGGGGCTTCAACATTCTCTTTTCCTGATTTTACTTCATTTAAAAAATTTAATAACTTCGATAAGTTATAACTTTCTGGGAAGCCCTTCCGGTCCATCAGATTTTTGCTTTCAAGTTCATTATTACTTAATAAAAAACCATCGGTGTTAACTAGAGAAACACTAATATTTTTTGACCATTTAGATAATAAGGCTTGAAGAATTCTTGAGGTCGTGCTTTTGCCTACGGCTACAGACCCCGCTACCCCAATAATAAATGGTACTTTGATATTTTTTTTCCCAAGAAAAGTGTTTGTCGCATTAAATAATTTTTTTGTTGCAGAAATATATAAGTCCAAAAGCCTAGAAATTGGCAGATATACATCTCTAACCTCTTCTAAGGACATGGGCTCATTTAAGCCCCTTAAAGCGATTACTTCATTTTCTGACAAAGATAAAGTCGTTCCAAATCCGAGATTGGCCCATTCATCTCTTGAAAAAATAATATAAGGGGAGTTCTGGTTTATCGATGGTGGCATTAATGCTATTTTCTTGATTTTTTTTCATCGTGACCTGAAACACCATCTCTTGTAGATAGCTCATGGCATATATCATCGATGGTAAGCTCATTTTTCTTAAGTAATACTAATAAGTGGTATAGCAGATCAGCAGCCTCTCTCCTCACATTATCTATATCAGAGGAAAGGGATGATATAATTACCTCTGTTGCTTCCTCACCTATCTTCTTTGCTAACAACTGATGATCATTTAATAATGTAGCTGTATATGAAATGCTTGGATCCTTCTCAACACTACTAGTAATAACTGCTGTAAGTTCTTTTAAATATTCTAAATTCTTCATCTTATTTATATTATTAACATTAAATTACCTGATTTTAATACCATTTTCTTTCATATATTTTTTTGCGTCTACAATTGAATATTCTCCAAAATGAAAAATTGAAGCAGCAAGGACTGCATCTGCACCACCAATTTTTATGCCATCGACAAGGTGTTGTAAGTTACCAACTCCTCCACTTGCAATGACAGGAACATTGACAATTTCTGTTATTTTCTTGATTAGTTTATTATCAAAACCAAGCTTTGTACCATCCCTATCCATTGAAGTTACAAGTAATTCCCCAGCTCCTAATGCAACTACTTTCTCAGCATACTTTAATACATCTATTTCTGTATTTTTTCGCCCTCCGTGCGTATAAACTTCCCAGTTATTTTTATTATTATTTCTTTTAGCATCTATCGCCACAACAATACATTGAGCTCCAAATTTATCAGAAGCATTCCTAATGAATATATTATTGACAACGGCAGCTGAATTTATCGATACTTTATCGGCACCTGATAGTAAAAGTTTTCTTATATGATCAATTTTACTAATACCACCACCTACAGTGAGTGGCATAAAACAAACTTCGGCTGTCTTTTGAACAATATCATATATAGTATCTCTATTTTCATGGCTGGCTGTAATATCCAAGAAACATAGTTCATCAGCTCCTTGCTCATCATATATTTTAGCAACTTCCACAGGATCACCTGCATCCCGAAGGTTAATAAAATTAGTGCCTTTAACTACTCTACCGTTATTTACATCCAAACATGGAATAATTCTTGATCTTAGCAATTTTCTTTTCCACTTACCTATTTAATGTTTTAAGTGCTTCTTGAGGATCTATTTTTTTCTCATACAAGGCTTTACCCATAATTGCTCCTTTAAAGATCATATTTTCAGGTTTATTTAGGTCTCGAATTTCATCTATTGATGTCAATCCACCACTAAGTATTACAGGTATTCTCGTCGCGCGTGCTAATTTCCTCGAAGCTTCAAAATTTAATCCTTGTAACATTCCGTCCCTATTAATATCAGTATGTAAAATAGCATTTACTTCACATTCATTATATTCTTGAACCAAATCAAATATATTTATATTGGTTTTTGTCTTCCAACCATCAATACAAATTAATTCATTTTTCGTATCTAGAGCCAATACAATTTTATTGGGAAATTTTTTTATAGTTTCCTTAACAAAATCAATATCATTTACAGAAATAGTTCCAAGAACTAGTTTTTGTACTCCAATTGAAAACCAATAATTTATTTGTTCTAAACTCTTAATCCCACCACCTAATTGAACCTTTAATCTTGTGTTTTGTACTATGGTTTTGATTACATCTCCATTCAGACTAGTGCCTGTCACAGCAGCATTTAAATCTACAATATGAACCCATTCAAATCCATATTCTTCAAATAATTTAGCTTGAGATAACGGATCATTATTGTATGTCTTTGAGTCGTCCAGATCCCCGAGCTTTAATCGAACACATTCACCATTTTTGATATCAATAGCGGGAAATAATATCATGTTTAAATATTCCAATTCAAAAAGTTTTTAATAAATTTTAGACCAATTTTTTGACTTTTCTCTGGGTGAAACTGACAACCAATAATATTATTTTTTTCAATAATCGCTGTTATTTTTGAACCATAGTCACAATACCCCAATAGATTCTCTTCGTCTTTTAATTGAAAATGGTATGAATGTACGAAATATGCAACCATCCCTTCTTGACCATTTCTTAAACTATCAATTATTTTATGATCTTTGTTGAAATGGACTTCATTCCAGCCCATATGTGGTATTTTTATACCTTCTTTGGAAGGGATTTTTTCAACAATTCCATTTATCCATCCAAAACCTTTCGTTTTACCGCCCTCTGTACCTAAATCAGCTAATAATTGCATCCCAACACAAATTCCAAGAAACGGAGTGGAATAATCTATAACTTTCATTTTTATTGTTTGATACAAGTCATCAACTTGATCAATTCCAGTTTTGCAATCACCAAAAGAACCTACGCCTGGTAAAACAATTCTATCACAATCCATAACGCCGTCAGCTTTTGAAACCCTTATTACCCGGACTTCTTTATTAATCTCCTTTGCCGCAGTTTCAAATGCTTTGGTTGCAGAATGGATATTACCTGAACCGTAATCAATAATTCCAATTGTTTCCATTTAAAATCATGTTTCAAAATATATTAAAAATAGGGGTGTCTTCATTATTTAGACGATCAGATACTATATTCACCTTATTTGTTCTTTGATCTTATTCTGATCGAAATAGTATTGATTATATATGTAATATGCACTCATTTGGTTATCGGCTTTTACAACCATTTGTAAAGAATAATTTCTAA
>Ga0181580_10002844_pt1 | contig 14082 bp, 9 predicted proteins | sample 071ome_23_FD_132413 | JGI IMG/M metagenome (GOLD analysis project Ga0181580, IMG submission 132413) | Coastal salt marsh microbial communities from the Groves Creek Marsh, Skidaway Island, Georgia - 071403BT metaG (megahit assembly) | ecosystem: Environmental > Aquatic > Marine > Intertidal zone...
GCCAGCGTGAATTCCACGCCACCGAAGAGTGCACCGAACGCATTGAGTTCCAGTCGCGAGTCCTGGAACGAGTCTGCAAGTAGTTTCAGACTTCCACCCAGGAGGTGCCCACCCAGAAGGGGGATGACCAGACCGGCGAACAGACCCGTAACAGCGGCGCCCGAAGCCGCTTGCCACGTCTCGGGGACGCGGGGAAGGCGATGGCCAAGCCACAAGCCCATAGCGACAGCTATTCCCAGAGCCAAGCCCTCCGGGCCGCCTGTGATGCCTGCGGGTGCACGACCGAAAAGCAGGTTGAAGGCGTCCATCCCCAGCATTTTGGCTCCCGTTCCAACGGTCAGACCGCCGAGGGCCGCACCCGCAATGCCAACGCCTGCGCCGCGAATCGTTGCGCCATGCTTGCCCCAGAGGGCAGCCACGTACCCGGCACTGATTCCGGCAGCGCCGGTCAAACCGAGCACAATGTTGAGTCCGAGCAGGACGAGAAGGGTGGACAGCGTACCTACGCCTGTCTCTGGCGAAGAAAGACTGAAGCCGTAAAGCAATCCCCCGAACAATCCAGCCAAGGCGCCGCCCATGCTGCCGCCAAGGGTAAGCGAGAACCATGGTGGCAGTGCGCCGGGTACCGGGAGAGTGGAGCCGTCAGATACCTTGATGACCTCCACCGGGGCTACAAACCGGTATCCATGACGGGGTACGGTCTGGATGAATCGGGGGGTGGCCGCGTCGTCTCCAAGAACACGCCTAAGCTCCTTGATGCACTGGGAAAGAGCACTGTCGCCAACGATCACATCGTGCCATACCTCGGAGAAGAATTGGTCCTTTTCCACCAATCTGGATTCTGCCGAGACGAGAAGGATCAGAGCATCCATGTAGCGCGCATTGACATCCAGACGCTGCTTCCCCTTCCAGAGCTGCCGATCCAGCACGTCAAGCTCGAACTCCTCAAATCGGAGGCGCGAGGACCTGGTTGGGGCATCGTAATCAGAAGTGCTCATAGAAAGATCAGACTCGCCTCACGTCCTTGGGGCTGTCCTCGTAGATATTTGATGTGCAAGTAATCCGGTCCGCATGGTGCCGACCGGCTTTAACGAACATACAACCCATCAAACAAATCACGTTCATGCCTCTGTTCTTCCAATTCCTGCTGCTTGGTCTCTTCGGCCTTGCGCTCTTCGGCCTCTTCCGATTTCTCGTGTCCCGCATGCCTGAGAATCGATATTACAAGTACGGGATCGGCCTGTGCATCGTTGCCGGTTTCTTGCTCTTCTGGATGAATGGCGCTGTGGGGATCATCGGCTCTGAAAACAACGATGCGAACATGATGTACCCTGGACTTCTGCTCCTGTCATTCCTGGCTTCCCTGGCAGTGCGCTTCAAACCCCGCGGCATGGTGTGGGTCATGCGTGGTTCAGCCGTAGCCCTCATCGCCATTGCCATCATCGCACTTGTGTTCAATGTCGGTGTATCCGGACCCGTCTGGCCATGGGATGTAATCTGGATCAGCGGCTTCTTCGTCGCACTGCTCTTGTTCGCCGGTTGGTTGTTCCAGAAAGCGGCGGACATAGAGGAGGCCAGAACAGAGGGCGTTTCGTGACAGGATCACGGGCTGGAGAACAGTGCCTGGCCGTGATCGTGGGCGCCATGGGCTTTGCCATGTTGACCTACATGGTCATCGTGGAGGATGAGCCCGGAGCTGTTCCCCTGATCATGATCGTTTGCTCTGCGGTCTTGCTCTGGCGGGCACGAAGGTAGCCTGACCGTCGGGGGTGGAAGGTGAATCTTACGTAATAATCACAGGTCCTCTTTGAACGGGAGCGGGCCGGTCACGATTATGGTTGTAACGATGATTTTCACGCTTTCAAACCGATCAGAGGACGCTTCATGAGTACGAATGGTAAGTGCCCATTTACCGGGGCCATGACCAAGAATCAGGGGGGAGGCACGTCGAACCAGGACTGGTGGCCAAACCAGTTGAACCTGCGCATCCTGCATCAGCATCAACCTGCTGAAAGTCCGATGGGCGAGGACTTCGACTACGCTGAAGCCTTCCAGTCATTGGACTATGCTGCATTGAAGAAGGACCTGACGGATCTGATGACGGATTCGCAGGACTGGTGGCCGGCTGACTACGGTCACTACGGCGGTCTTTTCATCCGTATGGCCTGGCACAGCGCCGGGACGTATCGCACGGGAGATGGTCGTGGCGGCTCGGGTTCGGGTATGCAGCGCTTTGCGCCGCTCAATAGCTGGCCTGACAACGGCAACCTGGACAAGGCACGCCGCCTTCTGTGGCCCATCAAGCAGAAGTACGGCAACAAGATTTCATGGGCCGACCTGATGATCCTTGCTGGCAACGTGGCGCTCGAATCCATGGGCTTCAAGACGTTCGGATTCGCCGGCGGTCGTGAGGACCTGTATTCCCCCGAAGAGGACATTTATTGGGGAAGCGAAACCGAATGGCTGGGTGATAAGCGATATTCTGGCGATCGAGAGCTGGATAATCCGCTCGCGGCTGTCCAGATGGGGTTGATCTATGTCAACCCCGAAGGCCCGAACGGGAATCCTGATCCGGTTGCATCGGGCAAGGACGTGCGCGAGACGTTCCGCCGCATGGCCATGAACGATTATGAGACGGTAGCCCTGACGGCCGGTGGACACACCTTCGGAAAGATGCATGGTGCCGGACCTGACTCAGCAGTTGGTCGTGAGCCCGAAGGCGCCCCGATCGAAGCCCAGGGGCTCGGATGGCTCAGCACGCACGGCAGTGGTAAAGGCCGCGACGCCATAACGTCCGGTCTGGAAGGGGCGTGGACGCCCAATCCAACGACGTGGAACGACGACTACTTCCGCGTATTGTTCAAGTACGAGTGGGAGCTCGTCAAGAGCCCTTACGGAGCCCATCAGTGGCAGCCGGTGAACCCGGATCCAGAGGACATGGCGCCTGATCCTGAGGACCCGACCAAGAAGGTGCCGATCGTGATGAGCACGGCAGATATGGCCATGCGCTATGATCCCGCCTATGCAGAGGTATCAAGGCATTTCATGGAGAACCACGAAGAGTTTGCGGACGCCTTCGCCCGAGCCTGGTTCAAACTGACGCATCGCGACATGGGACCGAAGGCCCGTTTTCTCGGCCCGGAAGTTCCGGAGGAGGAGTTGAGCTGGATGGATCCCGTGCCTGCAGTCGATCATGACCTGATTGACGCAGATGATGTGGCCGATCTGAAAGGGGCCATCATGGGAACAGGCCTGTCGGTGCAGGATCTGGTCTTTACGGCGTGGTCCTCGGCGTCCACCTTCCGCGGTTCGGACAAGCGGGGTGGTGCCAACGGTGCCCGCATCCGCCTCGCGCCGCAGAAAGATTGGGACGCCAACGAGCCTGCCCGGCTTGTCAAGGTTCTGGATGCACTCGAAGGCATCCAGCAAAACTTCAATGCAGCCCAGTCGGGTGGCAAGAAGGTTTCCCTGGCCGATCTGATCGTACTTGCAGGGTGCGCAGGCGTCGAGAAAGCAGCGAAAGACGCAGGATTCGACGTTTCGGTACCCTTCACACCTGGTCGCACGGATGCCACGCAGGAGCAGACGGACGTTGAGTCCTTCGACTGGCTCGAGCCCTACGCCGATGCCTTCCGTAACTACCAGAAAGAAGAATACGCGGTAACGGCCGAGGAAATGATGATCGACCGTGCGCAGCTCATGGGCCTGACGGCACCGGAAATGACGGTGCTGGTCGGCGGCATGCGTGCCCTGGGCGCCAACCACGGCGGCACAGCACACGGTGTCTTTACCGACCGTGTTGGTCAGTTGACGAACGACTTCTTCACGGGCCTCCTGGACATCGGAACGGTCTGGACTCCGACCTCAGAGTCCGAGGACCAGGCGAACCCGATGTTCTTCGATGGTCGCGATCGGGCTACGGGCGAGAAGAAGTGGACGGCTTCGCGCGCCGACCTCGTCTTCGGATCCAACTCGCAACTGCGCGCCATTGCCGAGGTCTACGGACAAGCCGATGCAGCCGGGAAGTTCGTGAAGGACTTTGTGGCAGCATGGGATAAGGTCATGATGGCCGATCGCTTCGAACTGGCCTGATTGAAGAGCTACAGGGTATGTGGTTTTCTGCGGGCGGCGCCGGTTTACCGGCGCCGCCCGCTCGTGTATTTGGCCTCTGCATTGGTCACAGCATCAATACGCTGATAAGCTGTTACGACCTGCCTGCTGGTTGCAGCTTGTGCCCCGTTCGCCTACCATGGAATGGTCCTTCCTCGCCCGTTCATCGCGCCACCTGCACATGAAATTATTACTGGCTCGCACCCTCAGTATTTCGATCCTGCTCATCCTGCCGTCACTGACAGGCTATGCACGTCAGGACGGCTTGGCGTTGGTCGGGGCGACCGTGGTTCCGGTCAGCAGCAACGAGATCATCGAGAACGCTGTCATTCTGATACGGGATGGTCGCATCATTCACGTCGGAGAGGACGGATCAGCGCATGTACCGGAGGAATTCGCCGTACGGCAGGTGAAGGGCAAATGGATCATTCCGGGCATCATCGATACCAATGTTCATTTGATCCTGACCACGGTTCCAGAGTTCTATGTCCGGTATGAGGAGAGTCTGGTGGACATTGCCATCCAATCGGCGCAGGTAGGGCTGAAGTATGGCATGACGACCATGGCAGATTCATGGGGCCCGCTTGAGCCTCTGCTGGAAGCCAGAGACCGTATTCGAAGCGGCGAGGTCGCAGGGAGTGACGTTCTCGTTGCAGGAAATATCATCGGAACGGGTGGACCGTTTTCTCCCTATTTCATGGATGGATGGGATCTGCGCGGCAAGTCACTGCGCTATGGAGGATGGGTCACCCCCGTCATCAAGAACCGGATAAATGGGCTCTGGGAAGCTGGAATGGGTCCGGAGCTCATGGCCTTGACTCCCGAGGAGTTGGCGGGGCGCATGCGGGAATATCTGGAACGGGGTGTCGACTTTGTCAAACTCGGTATCAGTGGGCACGGTATCGAACCGGTAGAACCGATCTTGTTCACGGATGCGCAGCTCGACGCCATGGTAGCGGTTATCAATGAGGCAGACGTCCCATTCCAGACACATACCTTTTCCATCGCCAGTCTTGATAAGGCCATCAGGCTGAAGCCTGATCTGTTGCAGCATCCCAATGTCATGTACCCATCGTGGTTGGGTGCCTCTGATTTACAGAAAAGGGCCATCAAAGGACAGATTGATCGTATTTCGCGCGATGGTATCCTCTCCGGGTTGATGGCCATCCCGGAAAAGCGTCAGATCGAGATCTATCAGTCCTGGACATCCGGGCAAACCACGGATCCTGCATTGGACGAAATCATGCGCTTCCGTCAGCCGTGGTTTGAGGGTGTGTCCTACGATGCGCTGGCAGCCGGGCTGGCCGTATGGCTGGAATCAGGTATTCCTTTTACACTGGCAACGGATCAGGGACCAGAGGATAACGACCTCGGTCCCACGGTCTGGGGAAGGATGGGACGTGCTCATTTTGACCGGATGACTGGTCTGCAGGATGCCGGCGTCGATCCGTTGGATATCCTCAGGGCGGCTACGCTTCACGGCGCCAAGGCCTATCGGCTGGATGGCGATCGGGGAAGTATCGAGATCGGCAAGCGAGCCGACCTTATTGTGTTGACCGCAGATCCACTGCAGGATATCAGGCATGTCAGACTGATCGACATGGTCATCCAGAAGGGGCGCATCGTGGATCGTGAGGCATTGCCTGAACATCCCGTGCTCGACTACGATCCAGAACTGCCATGGCCCTACTGATGTGCTCCGAACTCCCACACTGTCCGTACCATGATTGAAGAATACCGTGCCGAGTTCAGGCGCTACAACGGTTTTGTCGAGTCCATTCTTGATCAGGTAGACGACGAACTACTGAATCGTCAGCCGGTGGCAGGAGGTAATTCCATTGCCATGTTGATCCGACACCTCAACGGTAATCTGCATTCCAGATTCACCGATTTCCTGTCCACTGACGGCGAGAAGGCTTGGCGCAACCGTGAAGATGAGTTCGCCCCCGTAATCCTCTCAAAAACCGAGGCGAGAACGCTGTGGAAGCAAGGATTCAGGATCCTTGATGACGCGCTCTCCTCGCTTGTGTCGACGGATCTGGATCGTGACGTATCGATTAGAGGTCAAACACTGTCCGTCCGTGCCGCCCTCCTGCGCAGCCTGGCGCATCTCAGCTACCACGTGGGGCAAATGGTGATCATGGCCAGAACGGGGACGTCCGAGGCATGGGTCTTCATGACCATCCCGCCCGGGCAAACAGCTGCGTACAACCAGAATCCCACCAGGGAACGGGGTTGATCCCGGTATCCTGTCTTTCCTCCGCACACACATGCACTCATCGTCAGAGACCTTCAGGCAACACGTTCAGCAGCCGTTCCTGATGTACAATACGCTGTTCCTGAATCTTCCATTCAAGGATATCCAGAAAACGGGAGAACGGATCCCGCTTCTTTTGCACGCCTGCGAGGCGGGCCTGGAGCGAGGTGATTCCCCTGAGCGCATCATGGATGTCTTCTTCACGGATGTGCTTCACATTGAGTCCCACGCGGAACGACTCGACTTCATGTTCAAGGTGGTCCAGTATGTCGAGCGTCAGGTGGTTCTCTTCGACTCGGTTGAGGAGGTTCATGCGAATGGCACAGGGATTTGGGCGGGCCGTCCACTGATGCAGCTGATACAGGGAGATGAGGCGGGACATTTCAAGAAGGCATTGTCCCGATTCCGCGCACGTCTTGTATTCACAGCGCATCCCACACAGTTTTATTCGCCCCAAGTATTGCGCATCATCAGTCGGCTGCGGCGGTTCATCCGCAGGGGTGATCGTCGGCGCATGACTGAAACCCTTCAGCAGCTGGGCATGACATCCATGCTTTCCTCGAAGAAACCGACCCCGCTAGAGGAAGCCCACAATATCATCCATCTGATGCGCGAGCATCACTACGAAGCGGCTGCTCGGCTCTATCGTGACATAAAATCGGTCGTGGGTGACCCGGATTTTGCCAACGACCGATTGATTGAGCTGGGTTTCTGGCCCGGGGGAGACCGCGACGGTAATCCGTTTGTGACAGCGGATGTGACTCGTCAGGTGGCTGAGGAATTGCGATTGGCCATCATAAAATGCTACCACAATGACCTGAAGAAGCTGGATGCCAAACTGACTTTCAAGGGTGTGACGGAGAATGTGGCTGCATTGAGACAGGATCTATATCAGGCGCTCTTTCGGTCCGAGCATACCTTTGACCCGAGTGCGTTTCTTCGTGCTCTTGGAGATATCCGTAACCGCATCCAACGCACATTCAACGGGCTGTATGTGGAAGATGTAGAGCTGTTGATGGATAAGGTTCGCCTTTTTGGCGCACACTTTGCCACCATGGATATCCGGCAGCACCATCGGATCCATGAGGAAGCCGTGCGCGCCGTTCTGAGGGCGCAGGGTCGTATCCGGGAGTCTCTCGAAGAACTGGCTCCTGAGGATCTGAAACGGATTCTACTGACAGAATCAGTCGATCTATCCGTACTGGAGCCCCATTCCATGGATCCGGTGGTTGCCGACGTCTTTTCAACGCTCAGGGAGATGGTCGCCATTCAGCAGCGCAATGGATCCCGGAGTTGCGAGCGGTACATCATCAGTAATGCAGAAGATATCTGGTCCGTTCTATACGTGTTCGCGCTTGCCCGTTGGGCCCTACAAACCGTCGAGTTGCCCCTGGATATTGTACCCCTGTTCGAGAGCGTGAAGGGGATGGACCATGCAGCTGAGGTACTGAGACTGCTCTACGAGGACCCAACCTACCGGGGGCATCTGCACAGGCGAGGGTTCAGGCAGATCGTAATGCTTGGATTCTCTGATGGGACAAAAGATGGCGGATACCTGCGAGCAAACTGGTCCATTCACGAGACTAAAGTCGCCGTGACCAAGGTCTCGCGCTCGGCTGGTGTCGAGGTTGTCTTCTTCGATGGTCGGGGAGGACCCCCGGCAAGGGGCGGCGGTCGGACCAACCGCTTCTACGCATCGCAAGGTCCGGACATCTCATCTCATGCGTTGGAGTTGACCATTCAGGGTCAAGTTATCACGAGTCTGTATGGGACGGGGGCTTTGTTCACGCGGAACGTGGAGGAATTGATACAGGCCGGTATCGGGGGCGGTGCTCCCGGCATCATTCCTCCAGAGCAGGCACGGGAAAGGATAGATCCTCCGGACCAGATGCTGCTCGATGAGTTGGCCGGCTACGCCCACGAGGCCTACATGGCACTCAAGGGGCACCCCAAGTTTGTACCCTACCTGGAGAAGATGAGCACGTTGCGATTCTATTCCCGTGTAAATGTCGGAAGCAGGCCCGTTTCCCGAGGCTCGAGCGAATCGCTAGTTTTTGAAGACCTGCGAGCTATTCCGTTCGTGGGCGCCTGGAGTCAATTGAAGCAGAACGTCCCAGGCTATTATGGTCTTGGTTCGGCCCTGAAGCGCTTGGAGGAGGAAGGTCGCCTGGACGAGGCCATGCGGCTCTTCCACAACGTTCCCTTTTTCAAGACACTGATGCTCAACAGCATGATGTCCCTGTCGAAATGTAATTTTGCGCTGACATCCTACATGAAGGACGATCCGGAATTCGGTTCGTTCTGGTCCCTGATAAGGGAGGAGTTCGATCGTACCCGTTCGTTGCTGATTGCCGTCTCGGGGTATGCGGATCTGATGGAGGAGGAGGCCGTATCCCGCATGTCGGTCTCAATCCGGGAACGGATCGTATTGCCGCTGCTTGTCATTCAGCAATACGCCCTGCAGCAGCTGAGCAAGGAACATCAGGCAGCATACGCTCCGGAGACCCTAGAAAAACTTGTAACCAGAACCCTGTACGGGAATATTAATGCCAGCAGGAATGCCGTTTAGTAGAGGTGTGTGGGCGATTATGCTCATGATCCTGGCCACCGTTGCATGCGATTCAACCGTAGATACCCTATCGGAGGAATGGGATCTTGCCAGCAGGGCATCTGACGCCTTGCCGGGGTCTACACTGATGGACCGGTGGCGGCCACTCTCGTTGGAGGAACGCGACGAGCAGATCGTGCAGGAAGTCCTGTCCGGTAACGTCCCGTCCTGGTTGCGTATCCTGAGAACGCTCTCTCTTGAACGGGTGGTGGACGGAGAGTGGGTTCCGGTTCGTATCGGAGTGCTACCGGATTACCTTGCCGTCGGATCGGACAATGATTACGTCTTGGTGCCCATGTCCCCTCAGGCTGCGCAGCGTATCGCAGATGCGACCGGTATGATGCTGCCCACGAGCACGCTGGTGGACGAGATCTGGGCTCAAGCCGAGGTGAAGCTGGCGCCTCTGCCCATTCCCCCTTCATCGGCCATGACGACAGTGCCCGTTTTTCTTCAGCACGACTACAGGCTCGGCCTCCAGCGGGACTCATTGGGGGTGCCTGACAGCGCCTGGAAGGCGGGTCACAAGAAGGATGTCGTCTTGACAGGACGCATGAACACGCAAGCCGGTCGGGTTGCCATTTATGGATGGCATCGTACCAATGGGCAGCCCATCCAGCCGCTGTACACGGGTCATACAGATCGTTGGGTGGATTACAGCCACGGCATCCGGCTGGTATCCCGCTCCATTTTGATCGACGGCGAAGAGGCTGACTTGAAGGCCCTCCTCGAGGATGCTGACCGATCCAGATGGTTTCTGGGTGACGGCCCGATGCAGGAGGCATCCTACCCGATCAACTGACCAAACGGCTTGGCCATGAGCGGCAGCCATGCGATCCTGTCATTTACTGCCGAGGCGTTTGACCACCTGCCGACCCGGTGTCTGTCCGGTCGGATTGTGATTGGCGATAGGCTTGTAGTGTTGCCCGCGCGGCGGCCGTGTCCCCAAGGGCCAGCTCGAGACGGGCGCGGTTGTACAACATGACCGGAGAGGATGGACTGATTCGCTCCGCCTCGGACAGGGCCACGGCCGCCGCGCGCCACCGCTCCTGCCTGATCTGCGTAACGGCCAAGGCGTTCCAGAAGTAAGCTCCGTCTGTCCTGTTCGCCCCGAACAGGGCCATTTTCTCCAGCTCAGCATCCCATGATGAGCTTGGCAGGTATCGTCCGATGATTTCTTCCATGAGCTTCCCATTGAACGGCTGCCAGTTGAAGAGGGCGTAGTAGTAGCGCAATGCTTCGGCAGAGTCTTTCCGCATTTCATGCAGTCCTGCTCCCTGCAGCAACGCGTTCTGCGTATTCAGGGAGGTTGCCATGACGGCAAGTGCCAGCGAGTCGGCAAGCAATCCGCTGCGTTGTCGCTCATTCAGTAAGGCTTCGTATGCTGTCCGTGCCGAGGCGGGGTCGCCCTCCAGGTTGAAGGGGTAGTCCGAGAGGAGACGATCAATCAAAATACCGGCCTCGGAGTAGGCAAGGCCGTCAATCATTGTATGGTCCCAATCCAGCCCGAGGGGCCGTGGCTCGAGACCCCTCTCGCTCAGGATGGACACGGCTGCGGGCGCCATGGAGGCGGCCATCAGTTCATACCCTTCGGCGGTAGGATGCAGATGATCTGTGAAGAGGTCATAGCCTGGGATACCGGTGGCTGAGGCCTTCGAGAAGGTGGCTTCCGTGTCTACCACCGTCACGTTCCTGCGCTCTCCCCACGAGCGTATGATCTCATTGACGGCTGATGGTGCCCGGAAACGAATCTGATCCAGATCCCGTGCTCGATGAAAAAGGGTAGCTGCTGCAGCCGTGTCTCCAGCTGCCAATTCCCGGTGGGCCTGTTCAAAAGCTGCAACGGCATCCTCGGTTTGGGACAATGGATGCTGTTCCCTCAGATTGGCAGTGAGAGTAGCTGCAAGAACGGGTATACGCTCGCGCTCGAAGTGATCCAGCACACGCGACATATTGGACCGGAATTGCTCGAGGCCCGCCTCGTACACGCTCCCCCCAAAAACGATTCCTGCATCCTGAACCACACGGGCCATCAGCGTCCGCTCATTGGCTCCGGCATTCAAGCCATAGTCTGGCGGCCCTAGGATCAAATACTCCAGTGCCTGAACGAGGAGAGACCGCTTGAGGGTAAGAATCGCTCGACCGAACCATGCCCCTTTGGGATACCATGTTCCGGTTGTTCCCGCGCCGAAGGCTCCATAGAACTCGTTGTGTCCGGCATAGACGACCACAAGGTCAGGATCCATGGCTGAAACGTGTCGGGACAGATCCCAGAGAGTATAGCTGTTGACGGCCGTCATACCCAGGTTGATGACCTCCAAAGGTCTGTCAGGGTAGGAATCGGTCAACCGTTGTTCCAGAAACGCTGGAAATCCATGATACCATTGATAGGGGAATCCAGCGGTAGAAGAGCCTCCGAGCACGACCACCCGAATACCGTCGGCCGGTTTTGGAGAGCGGAAGGGGGTAAAGGCAACCGCTGGAAGGAACCCCCGGAAGTATCGGCCCGGGTATTCAGGATTGACACCAACCCAACCGTCCTTGTTTTCAATCGGTTTCAGGATATCTCGTCGTGTTTCAGCAAATCCTGAAAGTCGCAAGCCCATTTCCGCGGTTAAAAGCAACACGACGGGCAAGGCAACCAGTGCCGAAATGAATAAACGCTCTTTGGACGTTTTATGCATGCTTGCGATAGATTGATTGGAGGGTTATCATCCTGAAAAGGTTTTCAGGATGCACGCACAAGCGTCTGCGGGCCGTACCCACTCAGGTTTTTGGACATTATGGGCGTTACAATTCGGGATGTTGCAGAGCATGCAAAGGTATCGATTTCCACGGTATCCCGGGTGCTCAATGATACCTGCAAGGTAAAGGAAGACAAGCGGCTGCGCGTGCTCAGTGCGGCTCGCGATCTGGGGTATACTCCGAACCCGGCTGCGCAAAGTCTGCACTCGCGTAAAACGGGTGCCATCGGGATCCTGCTCCCGTATGTATCGGGAGATTTTTATGCAGAGCTGTTGAATGGAATTGACAGCGCCGCCCAGGAAGAGGGGCATATGCTGTTGATTTCTACCTCCCATAACTCTGAGGAAGAACTGGCCGCTGCCCTGCAGGGAATGTATCGGCGTGTGGACGGTATCCTGGTCATGGCCCCTGTTCTTACTTCCAACCAGGTACTGGCCTCTGCTCCCTCTGGTCTCCCGGTCGTTTTCCTCAATACCCGTACGGAAGGGTCCAAGATTCCCCTCATATCGTTTGACAACTACGGAGGGATGCGTCAGATGACAGAATATCTGATCGGGCAGGGGCACAACCGGATTGGATTCATCACGGGTTCAGCCGCTGCCTTTGATGCTGCGGAGCGTTTCCGGGGATATCGTGAAGCCATCCAGTTAGCAGGGTTGCCTGTCGATGAGGACCTTGTTGTTCAGGGGGAGTTTACCCAGCAAGCGGGTTTCGAGGGCGCTCGTCGCCTCCTTTCACTGTCCGAGCCCCCAACAGCCATCATGGCTTCCAATGATGTGGCAGCCATTGGCGCGCTGAGTGCCATAAGGGAGAGTGGTCTGCGGGTCCCAGAAGATGTGGCCCTGACGGGATTCGACGACATTCCTAATTCATCGTTTACGTTCCCGCCCCTGACGACCGTACACATTCCGATCTCCGAGTTGGGCAAGCGGTCGGTCAGGCTGTTGTCATCGGCCATCGCCGCGCACGGGACCTCGGATCGTATCCTGTCCGAAAAGCTTCCCGTGGAGCTGCGTTTGCGGGCTTCAGCCTGAGGCACGTGCCATGCAGAGGCAAGCGACATCGTGCATCATAGGTGCTTCCGCCTGGTTGCTCCTGATCCTGTTGCCTGTTACCCAGAACGTCTTTGGTCAGGACTGGCAGTTGGTGTGGAGTGATGAGTTCGATTCGGGACTGCAACCAGACCCCGAGAAGTGGTCCTACCAGGTCGGTGCAGGAGGGTGGGGCAACAGTGAATGGCAGTACTACACCGATGCCCGACCGGAAAATGCCCGCTTGGAAGACGGGCGACTAATCATCGAAGCGCGGAATGAATCATACGCAGGAGCTCCATACACCTCTGCAAGACTCCGCACGCTGGGAAAGGGGGACTGGACATACGGCCGCTTCGAGATTCGGGCGAAGCTGCCCGAAGGTCTTGGCACATGGGCAGCCATCTGGATGATGCCATCTGAAGCTGCCTATGGTGATGGCGGCTGGCCGGACAATGGTGAGATCGACATCATGGAGGCGGTGGGGTTCGAGCCGGAACAGTCGCACTCCGCCATTCATGTCAATGCGCTCAATCATATCCGGGGCAATAACCCCTCCTCTACGGTAACCAACCCGACATCGCGATCTGATTTCCATATCTATGCCCTTGAGTGGACGCCATCGCAGATCACCACCTTTGTCGACGAGACACCCCACCTGGTCTACGAGCGGGTAGAGGGCGATTGGACCCGTTGGCCCTTCGATAGATCATTCCATTTGATACTGAACCTGGCTGTCGGGGGGACATGGGGTGGCCTCCAAGGGGTTGATCCCTCACACTTCCCGGCGCGCTTTGAGATAGACTATGTGCGGGTATTCGAAGACGCTTCGGGTCCACCACAGATTACTCTTGAAGGGCGCAACCCTCGCCAGGAAGGGAGTGGGTTCGTGCGCTACGAACCCGGGGATAGCGTCAATCTGTTCGCACAGGCCTCTGACAACGATGGCGACATTGTCCGCCTTGCAATCAGGCAAGAGGACGGTTTGCTGGCCACCGATTCGCAATCGTCATTGGAGCACGCGATTCATGCTGCATCACCCGGGTGTTATGCGCTTGTCGCCATGGCGCAGGACAGCGATGGTTGGGAGGCTATTTCCGATACCCTTCACGTACAGGTCGGTGATACCTGTGTTCAGGCGCCCTACTTGATGACCCCGCCCACCGTACCCGGAACGTTTGAAGCGGAGTATTTTGACATCGGAGGCAGCGGTGTCAGTTATCTGGATTTGTCTGAGGTCAATACGGGAGGTGCACTGCGTCGGAACGGCAGTGTGGATATCGGGCAGTCAAATGACATCGGTGGAGGATACCAGATCCAGGATGTGACCTTCC
>Ga0181580_10002848_pt1 | contig 14068 bp, 17 predicted proteins | sample 071ome_23_FD_132413 | JGI IMG/M metagenome (GOLD analysis project Ga0181580, IMG submission 132413) | Coastal salt marsh microbial communities from the Groves Creek Marsh, Skidaway Island, Georgia - 071403BT metaG (megahit assembly) | ecosystem: Environmental > Aquatic > Marine > Intertidal...
CTGAATAATTCATCTTCCTGGTATATTTTTAATGTTATCTTCTTTATTGATCTTATGAAGACCAAGTTTTTTATTTAAAGGAAGAACAAATTCTTTACAGTATTGCCAATCACAAAATAATGTGTGATTAATACCTGCATCAGACATGTCCTTCCATGCTATTCTTGCAACCCAATTTTGCATACTAAAATAAAGTAAGCTGATTACTGCTCACATTCATAATATTATCTATCTCCTGTTCTATAGCATCTAGATAATACGCCTTATTTACATTATAGTTCTCCCACTTAGGTTCTATTTTCATTTTATTAAATATAGTCTGCATCCATTGACCAGCTTCAAGCTGAATCTGTCTGCCATCTGACTTATTTATTTTAATGATTTTAATACCAGTGTTAGAAACATAGTACCGGTTAATCTTTTGAAGATCTTCTTCATGATATCTACCGTCCTTTATAGAACGTGCTACCTGTTTCCAATCTCCTTTAGACTTACCACCTATACAATAATCAAGTATGTTGTTATTTTGAGTTAAGTAGTCCTGAGGCATTATATCATGTATGAAATAATTGTACAGGGCTTTCTTAATAACAAGCTTAGACTTGTTTTTGTGTAGTTGTAGATTAAAGAAATCAAACCTACCTTTTAATTTACAAGGAGCAAAGTAAAATTTATCTCTCTCTATTTTGAATTTATAGTGAGGATTTTTTCTTTTAATTTCTCTCCAGGCAGTAAGATCAACCTCTTTGAAGTTGTTGAGGCCAATGTAATTGTTAACATCACCAACAACGAGTTTTTGATATTCATCATGTTCTAACTGTAAGTTTGTTAAGTCTTCCCATTCTTTACAGATAAGCATATACTGATCTACATACTTACGCGGAATACGTGTCTCTAGACCATCTGTATTATGCATAATTGGTAAAGCGTCAGGAATTCTTTCCATAATCATCTCATACAATAACATTAAGCTAAGTTGACCGTTAATTGTAATACGCATAGTTAGTTCAGGATCATAGAAGAAACTGTTCTTATCATTACTAAGACCAAAGGTTGAGTTAAGAATAATCTTATAAACATAATTCATTGGATTACTCTTAGGAATCTTTTTTCTTTCTTCAAAGAACCATTCATACTGATCACAGAATTCTGCTGCTGGAAAGTGTCCGGGAGACCATTTATTTCTAATAACAAGATTAGGATAAAATGAAGTAACATCCGAGGACATTATAACATACTCATTATCAGATAAATACACACCTGCTTTATTAGCACCATGTACGCCACCAATACCAAAGTCTGTTTTAACTCCTTTGTATAATACAGAATATTTAAAAACACCTTTTAGATATTCAGGGTTAACCTCAAGAGCATTAAATCTATCCAGTAGTGTTTGAAATTCTGTAGAGACAAACTTTATATACGGTAGAACAATGTCTTTAACTTTAACTATACTTCTATGAGTCCTCATTTGTTTGAGGTCTCGTTTTTGAATGTTTAGTTTTTCAGACATGTAATAAGCAAACAGCTCTTTACTGATCCTAGGTTCAGATGCACTGTATAGATTAATACCATATGTATTAGTTAAGTCCTTTCTTAACTTGATTAACTCATGAGATCTGCTAAAGATTTCTTTAGTAGACTTCACATCATTGATATTGTAAGTAAGGATTGTCTCAATTTGGTCCATTGTTTCTATAGATACAGAATGGTGTATAGGCATGTCAAGCATGTTATCCCAGTCCATTGTATACTGTATCCACTTCAAACTGGATCTTTTAGCAGGATTATCCCAGTGATGCATTTTGAATAGATCAATCTGACCTATACACATTTTCCACTGTGGATAGTCATGAAACTCTTTAGCATCACTACGGGCTATGCATTTAGTTGCATACTTATATATAATGCCGGCTATTTCACCAGCACTTAGATTTTCCCAGAGCTCATAATTCTCAATGATATAATGTGTGACTTGTGCGTCAAACGCTAGACCATTATAAGAAATATGCCACTCCCGGTTATCTGTATTTTGTTTTAAGAAATCTATGAAATCATCAAAGTCATTACGTAGATCATGAACAACAAAGACTTTTGTTTCTGTAGTCTTATAATGTTCAAAAACCGCAGTAAAGCAATTTGATAATGTTTCATAGTCCATTACCCAGTGATTCATATTTGCATTTTTTATAGGTGCCAAAAAAAGCCCACAAGGGGCTTTCTTTGTTAGGGTGAGTGTAAGCTTACTGACCCGGCATTATAATATTAGAAACCTTTGTTTCTTTTACATCCACATCTAACATGCTTTTGTAATCAAAAGAAGATGCGTTGATTGCAAATAGTTCAATAAAGGTTTCTATATCTGATTTTTCATTCAGATAGAATTCATTGAATGTATCAATCATTACTCTCTGCTCTTTAACAGTCTTTCCTGTCTCCATATTAGGAGTCTTTAATCTTTGAGGTTGACCATTATCATCCAGACGAGGCATCATGTGGAATGATTGTTTTCTATCTTTTGTAATTACTGCTAAAATGCTTGATGCTGGATCAAACATAGCTTCTACATATGGTGAATCATTACTCACCGGAATTAAACTAAAAGACTTGGCATTTCTAAAAACAGAGTGCACAAGCATCATGTTGTTACCTAATGTATTTCCCATTGGTTTTTATAATTTATCCAAAGATATAGAATTGTTTGTGAATAATTCAATCTCCTGTGGAATATTTTCAAATATTGTCTCTTTCTCTAGATCAGGTGGAGAGCATAGTTCATAAACATTGCGAATTAAATCTATGTCTACACCCAAAGCATCTGCGTATAGCTCATGGTATTCATCTGGTCTTAAAAAACTAAGAACATATTCTGATATGTTACCTACAGTACCAAAAAAATCTTTGATAATATCCTTAGCCTTTAAACTAAATTTAGAATACTTACCCTTTACAAAAGCTCTATGATCATATTTGTATTGTGAAAAGTCAAATACATATAAATGTCTATTATCATCTAGTAAAAAATGTGCTTCTAAAAGTGGATGTGATTTAATATATTTTGATTCAAAGCTTAGATATTTTGTTGATGATTTTGCATTATATATACACAAGAATTTCATGTCTTCAGGTGAGTAAAGTTTGTCCCAGGCAATATAAGTTTGCTCCGGGACAAAATCTATCCCCTTTTTTAATTTTAAAAGAGGGTAAAGAAATACTTTACTTTTTTGAAAATACTGTGTGTATACACCTGTCATACTACAAGATAACTTTTTCTATTAAAAATTCATAGGGCAAAGTAAAATCTCTTTCTGTATAATGGTATTCTGCAATCTTTATTGTTTCTTCTAAACCTTGCGTCCAGATTGACAATGTTTCAGGTGATACGTCAAATACATAGACCTGCTTATATTGATCAATCACAACAAATTTATAAATAAAATTGTAATCTTGTTGCTCCTCATCTAAATTTTCAAACACCAGCTTGCAGTATATAGCTGCTTGTAACCAGTAATTATAGTAATCTATGGTCTCTTTGAAGTCTGAAATAGATTTACCCGTTGTCTTGAGGTCACATATAGTTACAAGCTTTTCATCATCATCTACTTTATAAAAGTCAATAATACCTTTAAGACCAAATGGTTTATCCTTGAGTTCACAATTTAATGGTTGCTCTGCATATGTATGTACGGGATCAAGATCAAAGTCTGTGGTTGTAGAATCAAACAAAGCCATCACATCTTTATTTTCCTTTATGATATTTGTATAGTCTTGACACTTGCTTAAAGTATCCTGGTCTATTACGTCAACCATTGGATTTGCAATGAACTCCCAGTAAATTTTAGATTCTTCTGTTTGAACTTTAACAAGTCTAGCACTATCTTCTTTTAGTGATTGATATAGATTTTCTTCTGCAAGTACCTCAAGTATACCAGATTGAATATCTTCAGACATTAAATCTGCATGAATTTTTCCATACTTTTCATGCAGTTTATGTAAGATTTTTCTAACACTATCTGTTGGTGTTTTATCAGGAACAATTTTAAACTTTTGTTTTAAATTTTCTGGTTCAAACAATAAACAATGTACAAGCTTACCTTCTACAAGATATTTATCAGTTTTTATCTCTCTATCCTTTAATATATAGTCCTTGTAGAACAAGGATGGTGAAAATAATAATTTGTTTAGTGATGAATAACTAAACTCAAATGCTTCTTTATAGAAACTTTCTTCTGCGTTTTTGTCCATTTATTGATACATTAAATAAGGAGGGGGGATCTCAATTTGCAATACGCGAATCAAGAATCCCCCACAATTATGGCTAATTCTCCTTACAAACTTATTACAGCATCTTCTATTTCATTTCTGAAAACAAAAGTTTCTGTTTTTAGTGAGTCAATATATTTTGGATTAAGCTGAATTGCATCCGGATTAATCTTAAATACACTTTCTTCAGACATACCCATGCTCTTTTTAATAACATTATGAAATACATATTGAGCGCATTGTTTAAATGCAAACTCTGTAAACTTATTATTTTTTATAAGAGCTTTTAAGTATGATTCAAAGAAATGACCATAGTTACTATTATTATTATAAGGTATAAAATCAGTTAAAGCTTGTCTTAGTGCTTTTACATTAACACTATTCCAGTTTTTAGCTTCTTTTAGTCTATGATAATGAAAGTAGTAAAGCAGTGTTATATAGTCATAAGATTTATCTAGATTGCAATTGCTTATAGTTTCTAAAGCTAATGCTAGATTTTCAGAATCATTTGAAGAAATCATTTTTCTACAACTAATATAATCTTCTTTAGTCATTACATGTAATTCTTCACTTGTAATTTCTACAACATTAGTGTCTAAAATTAGCTTATCTGACATAACTAATTCAGTTATTTCACTATAATCTTTTTCAGACATATAATAATGATTTCTTACAGATGCATCAGGTAAATGATCTACAAAAGATGGTATATTATTATAACCCCAATAAGTATTGAATCTTATAAAATCATTGTCTGAAACAGATTTGTTTAAATATTCCTTAAATCCATCAATAACACTATTATCAAAAGCCGCTTCTGTTTTAGATAAAGATTCTAACACTGCTTCTTTGGTATATAGACTACCCCAAGAATATTGACACATGTTTTTTATATAGTTTGTTGATATAACCCAAAAATCAGCATTGTCTTTATTACGAGTAACAGATACATTATATTTTTCTTTAATTAAATCAACCTTTATTCTAGGTAAATTTAATTTAGGAAATCTATAAAGCGTTTTATCTTGAAGATCAGATGATTCAATAGTATTAATAACTAATGCACTATCTTTTCCAAAATTAAAATTATGTTTGTCATCATCTGAAATAAAAACATCTGTTCCGTTATAGGATATACCACTTACCAGACCGTTATCAAAGGAGAACCTTATGCCGTGAATTCTTTTACCCATTTTAATTGTTTTTAATTGTTTTTAAATATTTTCTATATTCCGGTTTAACTTCAACTTTAAATACATAAAGATCTCTATTATAAATAGTAATATCTTTTCTTACAATAGGTTCTAAATATCTAAAATTTTCAGAGCATAAAAGATCTTGTTTCTCTAACCATTGTATCATAGATTCTGCATTAAAGTTTTGAAACTTACCTAGATTTGATACATCCAGCCAATATTGTACATCTTTATTTCTATTAAACTTGTACATTTTATGACCAACTTCTTGAGAAAACTTCCATAACAAATGATGATTTTTATTATAGTCTAATGTTGGTAACATCATTGCTGCAATATTATTATCATCCTCATCATAAGAATCAATTTGTCTTATTAGATCTTTCATTAAACTCTCTGTAAGTTCTTGTTTATATGCTGATTCATTAACTACAGTTTCTACATCTATTACATCTATTTCACCTGTATCAATTAAATAAGCAATATTAAGAGCCATACCCGTAATCATCCAAGAATCATATAAAGACTCACCATTACTACAACCGTATCTACTAATAATAGAATCTGCTTTCTCATCAAGTATGATTTCATTACCAGATGTTTCAATATACTCATCTACAAAGTTCTTTGAGGAATGCCCGCTATCAATTGCAGTATGATAGTTCCATACTTTAGCCATCATTACTGTTGACTTAATGGTTTCACCATGATCAAATCTTTCTGAACAACCATCGTGAGTAATTATTAAATCAGCTATCTCATAATTATTTGTTAGTGTAATCTTATGTTCTTTACATGCGGCTTTAACTCTATCTAGAGAAACAGGAGACTTAGGTAATACAAATGCTTTTTTCTTAGTAGAAAGCTTAGATGCATCTAAATTACCTGTCTGCAGTATGTCTCTAATTTTATTATATGTAGACTCTGAGTCTGTAAAAAGAGCTGTTTCTACACTATTGGATGAGACAACCCCATAGTAAGGGGCTGCCTGCAATCCAAAGTGTTCTACAGCATCAGTATTATAATCTTGATATACCGATTTACTTGCCATATTATTTCATTGTCATTTTGATGATTTCTGGATTCATCATCATCTTATTAAATTTCTGCTTGTTACCGTTAAATATGGTACGTACAATTAAATACTTCAAATCATTAGTGAAATAATCCTTTGTACATAAAGAAATCAAACGATCTGTAAGCTTCTGAGTAATTGTATTCTCTTTAGAGTATACAACTGCAAAGTTTGCTAAACGTGTTGCAAGAGTAGATGCAATGTCTGCACGGTATGTATCATCTTTACCAATACAACCTCTAAGCTCACCCAAGATGTATGATTCATTTTCATGAGTCAACAAATCTTTAGGAGTGACAAGCTTGTCAAGTTTGTTATTAATAAATGTAGTAAACATACTAGCAAATGCATCACCAACAGAACCTTCACCAATCATCTGAATCATACTCAAGTTATCTTCAAATGAATCAAAGCTTGAAATAGAATTAAAGAATGTAGTAATGGATCTTGCATTGGTTTCTTGTGTTACAAGCTCTGGGTGGAGAAGCAAGAAGTTGATACAGCGAGTATCAATCCCTGCTTCTTCTGCCCAGCGTGCCCATACATTTACATCAAATTTTAGATTAGCGGTAATATATCTGGTCTTCTGTGCAGCATCCACAGAGTTAACCATATAATCACCGTTATCAGGATTTGATGTTAAAATGATGTGCCAATCTTTAGGTAAAGTCCAAGAAATGTAAGTCTGACGATCAATTAATTCCATCACAGCTTGAATAAAACGTACATCAGCACGATTCCAGTCATCTAGCAATAGAATACCACCGTCTTTTACATCAGCAATCCATTCAGGTGCTGCATAAGACATTCTATTCTTACCTGTCATCTTGTAACCATTCTTCAAGTAAGCATCAACAGCTAACTCATCAACCCACTGTCCAATTTTTTTAGTTACAGTGCCTCCAAGTTTAGCTAAATCAGCTCCTGCTTTTGCAGTATAGTTTAAATCATCTACTTTCTTAACAGTTTTCTCTGTATACATCTGAAATTGACGTACAGGGAAACCAACTAAGTCACCAAGCTCTTCTATCTGAGCCAAGTTTAACTTAACAAAGTGTAAATTATTTTCCTTTGCTAGTTCTACAACTGTAGATGTTTTACCAATACCTGATTCACCAACAACTTCAATTGCTACTGGTGGTTTGCCTTGCTCTTGCAAAAAACGGTTGTTACTAATGATGTGGTTTACAAAACCTTTTACTTCATCAATGTTTAAATTTACTTGTGCCATAATTGTTTTAATTTAGTTTTATTACTCTTCCTGGTAATTCATCATTCATTTGAGATCTACTGCTAAGTACCCAAAGAGTATTCTTAGGACAGTTCTCAGGAGCCCATGCTTCACCATCAGTTAAATATATTAGGGCTGTATAATTCCCCTTCTCATTAAAGTGATCTATTACAGGTTGAAATGAAGTACCACCTCTACCTTTAATCTCCCAGTTTTTCTTAGGATTAAATTCAGATATATCATTAAGTTGTGTATCACACTGAGCTACTGTAATCTTATGACCTGTCTTATGCATATGAGATAACTCATTCATAAATTCTTTCAGTTCATCAGTACTTACAGAACCAGATGTATCTACGCCAACTAAAATGTGATTCTTAAATTTAATCTTAAGACCTGGGTTCTCTACATACCTTTTGTTATATTTTCTTCTAAGCTTTTTTGTATAGATTATAGAAGAATTACCAACAAATCTTTTGAGATATCCTTTCCAGTCAAATTTTGGGGGCTCTATTGTACGAAGTCTTGAGATTAATTCTGCAAGTTCTCCTGGTATAGTACCCCTTCTTTTTTCTGTTTGTTCAGCAACTTCTTTAAGTTGATGTTCTATTTGCTTTTCTATAAGCTTTTTATCTGCTTCAGATAGTTCATCAAACTCATCCCAAGTTGTATGATCATATGGGCTATCTCCATCCATTTGATTTAGCAATGATTCAAGAGAAGGTGATGTACCTTCTTCTTGAGCTTCTTGCAATAATTCATAGTATGTTTTAGTACCCGCTTTAATAGGAAGTTTAAGTTCAGGAAAAGTATCTAAAGTTAAACCACCTTCCGGTAGATAATTAGCTGGTATATATTGATTGATTTCTAAATCAGCTGCAATATTAAACAACTTCTTATCTGAATATAAATCCCTCATTACCAGGTGACCAAAGCTTATGTGTAAAAGCTCATGCTTAAGTAATCCAACACTGTGCTCTAATGATAGACCATTAAAGAACTCTGGATTAACTGCAAGCTGTACGCCAATACCATGTTTACTTACACCTGCTGTAGGGATATCATTTCTAAAGGTCTTATTAAGACCAACTAAAAAGAGCCCGTAAAAGGGCTCCTCTAGTATTAATGTTTTACTTGTTTTAGCAAGTTTATCTGCTACATTTACCATTTTATTTTACAACTAATACTTTCTACAAAACTCCAAGTTGTATGTTGCATTATTTCTGTAGCTAATTCTGTTTCAAACTCTTTTGTAAATAAATTCTTTACATCTGAATCATCAGCATAATTAGTTTTAACAATTGTATACAACTTTTCCCATGATAAATCTATTACTGTTACAGGATCTCCCCATCTTTGATTTATCACTTTATTAATAGTATTCCAAGGGTGAGTATCAAATAAATTTTTAAACTCATCCATAAACATTTTTCTACTATCCATATTGCAACCTTTTTTACCCAGCATGGCTATATAAAAAGGATCAGGATTAAGATTTTTTAAATTCTCAATACATATGCTTTTGTCTTCATCTGTAGCTAAAAGCATTTTCTTTAGATTATAATAATCTGCTACTGTTAATTTGTTTAATACATCCATTAGTCTTCTACTTTTAGAGTCTTTCTCATCCAGTCTGGTTTCTTTTCCTTATTCATATGAACCAGCCATTCTTTTGCTGTAGGTATATAACCATTGCAATCTTCTTTAACATGTTGTTCACCAACATATCTAGTATATACAGTTTTACCATCTGAATTAGTAAAACTTTTACCAAAAATTTTTTCTGCTTCAAAAATTCCTTCAGAATGATGACGGAACATCCTATGAATACTATGCCCTACCCAAGATTTAGTTTGATCAAACCAATCATGAATATGTTGATAGTCTTCAACTGTTCCACCCCACTTTCTTACTGAACTTTTAGCATGAGCCATTGGATGTGCCATTATATAAATAACATCTCATCGGACCAGTCATAATCATCTGTTGTACGTTGATGATAATCAACATCATATGTTTTATCTTCTACGTTTATAGATATATTACCATATCCGCCTTCATTATTTACCCAATCACCAACTGTATCTACAGTTTTAGTTAGAATATCCCATCCTAAATCTTTAAATAAATCATCATACTTAGATGGTAAAGTCTCTGAATACTGAGTATCCCAATCTTTGTTTTTAATATAATAATTTACTTCATCTATATCTCCTGAATCACCTGATCCTGAGAATTCTATTTCAACTTTTACTATTCCTAGATCTTTTAGATTTGTTAGGGCTAGCACCTGTCTTAATTTGTCTAAGTTTTGTTCTGTCTGTTTCACTTTCTTTTTTTAAATTATCTTTTAATATTTCTATGTAAACACCCGGATTTGATTTATCATATTCATACTGATAAAATACTGGTAGTATATTTTCAGCATTATCATCATCAATCCAATGGTGTGATACCATATCATCTTGCACTGTCTGTGCAGGATTAATATAGTCAAACTTATGACGTGTACCCCTAATAAATGTAAATCCTATCTTGACTGGAAGTTTATACTTATTGAGTTCATCTCTAAACTCTTTAGCATATTTCTGATAATACTGCTTAGTATCTTTACGGTAGTTCACAACAGTTTTACTTGCTATGAAATACTTCCCTGTCCATCTGCGCCCATTTTTTGAGCTAGGTACATTTCCTGGTATAAACCACTTCATATTATTGTTTTAAAGTTCTTTGTAGTAAAGGTTTTAGTTCTTTGTGTACTACTTCAAACCCATGTTCTTTAATGGCATCTGATATGTCTTTGCATATAGAAAGAGCACATCCTTGAATATTATACGCTTTTGCATATGATTCAATTGCTTTCTTACCTGCTTCATCATTATCAAATAGAGTTATGATTTTCTTATATTTTGATTTTAGATTCTCAATTATATAAGGTTTAATCATAGTGTTCTCACTATTAGGTGCAATCACTTCTAAGTTATAACCCATACCTTTTAAAGTCATTGCGTCTTTTAAAGAAGAACAAATAACCAAGTATGGTTTGTCATATTTAAGCTGATCATATCCCTGTAAATGAGATGCTACATTATAGAACTTAAAGTTACTTTCACCCGGTTGGTAAATTTTATATACAGAACCATCCTTTGTAAAGTAACCATATGCCATAGGTTTCCTAAACTTTGCTTTCTCAATTTTATCACTTTGTTCTCTTACTAATGTAAAGTATTCTATGGGTTTAACATTATACTCGTTTAAGAGTGAGCTTCCAATTCTAAATGATAACCAGAAGTCAGCATCTTTTTGAGTCCACTCTCTTACGTGTACGTAATCCATATTCCATTTAGCATCTGGAGTAAGTGTGATTAATTCAACCTCACCATTGCTGACATAGTCATTATAGTCTTCAATGATTTGATTTACTGCTTGAGTAAAGTTTAGATTAAACAGTTTACGAACTATGTCTATTTTGCTACCCTGAACACCAGTAGAGAAATCTTTAAATTTATACTGCTGTACAGATTTATCTACATATATACAGAAGCTTGGTGTGCGTTCTGTTGGATTAAAAATAGATTTGATTTTTACATCTTGTCCCGTGAGCTTTTCAGATATTTCAAGATAGTATTGAAATACCCAATAGCTTGGTACATCTGCAATATCTATTACTAAATTCTTACTGCTTAACATAAATAAAATGGGGTGACCGAAGCCACCCCTTTTATTATTTACAGATCAAAGTCATCACCAGATACTGTGCCAGCTACTGGTTCAAAGCTTTGTGTTGTAGTGTTAGTAGTTGTCTTTCTTACAGGAACAATGTGTTCATCTCTATTAAACTCAATCAATCTAGAGTTATCTACATCAAGAGATTCAAACGGAACACCTGTACCAGTACGCTTAGGTAAGAACAATTGTAGGTTAATGTAACCATCTTTGTTTTCCCACTCACGACCTGCAATACAGAAGTTATAGTAAGTATTACCACTAAGAATAGCATTTGCAGACTGAACAAAACCTTCAATAGTTTGAGCCTGAATGCTGTCTAGTTCACTACGCTTACCTTGCATTTCAGAAAGCAAAATTAAAGCCTTCATAATTTCAGCATCACGGTTGATTTCTCTACCGCTTGGTAATGTAGTGTCAGCAAAAGCATAACGTTGGAAAGAAACTCTACCTACTTGACCCTCATAGCGTGGACCATTAGGATTGTCTACATCAAGAAGAAAACCTTCAAACTCACCACCTACAGGACGTGATTCTACATTAAGTTGTAGATCATATGCATTCTGATCATATGGTGGAGTGTGAAGTGTAATAGAATTAATTTTCAATTCTTGATTTCCAGCATCAATTACTGGCTTGATTTTGCCGCTTCCTGCGGACATGTCCTTAGTACTTAACATTTGTGTTGATTTTAAAATTTAACTTTTGATTATTCATTTTCATATGCATAGATTGCATCTTTGACATATTGAAGATCATTTGTAATAAAGTCTTCTTCAAACATGCCCATTGGTGATTTACAGGTATTCTCACCATTGTTTTGAGTTTCAAAACCATAGTGTAGGCTACCATCATCTTCTTTACGGACTTTGCCAAACAATACAATAGAAAACAAACCTTCTAGTGTAAGAGCATTGTCAATCATTTTACCTACAGTCTTAGCTTTAACTTTACGATGACCATTAATATCTGTAGATTCTTCTGAGTGTGTCAAGAAAAAGACATACAGATCATCTCTCAGATCTTTAGGAAGCTTGGCAACCTGAGCTAAGTTAGCGGCAATCTGGGTAAATTTATCATAGCCTTTCTCAGTAGCTTTATCAAAATACTCAAAGCTTGACATATATTGCCAATCATCAATAACTAAGTTTTTGATATGCGGCATCTTTTCACTTACATGCTGCATGGCTTTATAAACTCCTGGACCGCTTGATACGCTAATCAAATTGCCATCTGGATTTGCTTTATCCAAAGGAGTGTATTTGCTTTTCCAACCTTTAAAAGGCAAAGGTTTATTAGCAATGTTAATGATTACTGTCTCTTTAGGATTAAGATTCCTAATAGACGTTGATTTACCTGAGCCTGACTCGGCAATTACTAAAACACTTTGTGCCATCTATTTTAATTTATTTTCTATTCTACTTAAAGTCTCTGCTATCTTATTGAGTGCTTCAACCACACCTCTAAATGAATATGTTTCATCTGGGTTTGGTAAATCTGTCAAGTCATCAAGATCAAATATATTACTTTTCCCTTGCTTTGACACAGCATCACTTACAACTTTTAATTCTGATACAGGAATAATATGTCTTTGAAAACCACTACTGCTTTCAATCATTTCATATTCTTCCTTCCAGTGAGGGTTGTATTTATGTAGATACAAAGTTCTTTTAGGATCTTCTGCATCATAGTCAATACTTACAAACTCTGTGTAAATATCTTTATTTCTTTCTAGCTCACTTGGAAAAAAGCTGACATGTAAGTCATCTTTACCTGGTGGTCTATAAGCCATTTTAGGTATATAGGCAGCATCTTGTAATTCATTTGAGTTGAAATACTCCTCATGCTGTCTTTTTAAATCTGCTACCTTTTGTTTTCTTTCTTCAGGAGTCATTTTTAAATTTTTTACTTCATACATTTTTGTTGTTATCATCTTGGTGCTTCTTGTGGTGGTGTTGCCATTTCAGCAATCTCCATCCGTTCAAATTGTGCTTTAAAGAAACTCATTCTTGTATCACCATTACGAGCTTTTAAGAAGTGAAGAACAAGTGTTCTATCATCTTCTATAATATACCTGTCTGGACCATACAATCTAATCTTCTGTTTAGCAGGACGGTTAATACCAATCAAAGTATCAGCATGTTGTAACATAGCATCTGAACCAAAGATATCTGATTCAAGTACATAGTTCCCATACTTACCTTGTTGTGCACGTTCTGGATTATCAATATTTCTATTAAGCTGTGACAATGCAATAAACATACAGGGATACTCCCTTTTGGTTTGTGTAAAGAACTCACCTAATTCAAATAGCATATCTAAACTACTATTCTGATATGGTGCTCTCTTTACAAGCATGGTATGATCCAATGTAATAATTGTTTTCTTACCCTTATGTTTTTCCATATACATGTCTATTTGTTCACGCATTTGGTTAACAGTCATAGGTCTTGATACAATATCAACTGGATACTTTACACGTTCTTTTGCATATTGATGACAAGAGTTTAGTACATCTGTAGTTAATACACTACCAGCACTACATAGTTCTTTATAAGTTTTACCTGTTATGGATGA
>Ga0181580_10002861_pt1 | contig 14038 bp, 9 predicted proteins | sample 071ome_23_FD_132413 | JGI IMG/M metagenome (GOLD analysis project Ga0181580, IMG submission 132413) | Coastal salt marsh microbial communities from the Groves Creek Marsh, Skidaway Island, Georgia - 071403BT metaG (megahit assembly) | ecosystem: Environmental > Aquatic > Marine > Intertidal zone...
GCAGTAAAGATACAATCATTAACAACTATATCTAAATCTAAATAAATCACGTTTCCTTCAAAAGGCATGTCAGGATCAAACAATCTAAGTTTATTCCAAACGCCCTTTAATGTAGGATTACCTTTTGGTGAAATAACTTCGATGCCTGAACTTAAACCTTCAGGATCATCAGTATAACAATAAAATTTATATTGCGCAGTATTATAAAATCCACGAGAATAATAACCAATTGCCGAATATAATTTATTTACAAATTTAGAATCGTACTTATTTCCAAATTTAACTGTTACTATGCTGTATATCATGATATGCTGCAAATATTTCTGGTACGGTTTTTGCTTTACGTACTTTCATTTTCATTTCACGATCTTTACTATTTTTAACTTCAGGTAAATTAAAAATTTCTAATTTAGTTTTAAAAACCGTATCCTCATCTTCAAAATTATCTATAATATATTTCGCAACCCTTTCTGGAGTATATCTCACAACTGAAGGAGAGCCAATATTAAATTTTTTAAGAAGATCGGTTTTCATACCTTCAACTTCTTTATATTTTGTTTTTACTTGTTCACTAATTTCTGACTGTAAAATCTTAAGTTGTTCTTCTTTATATTCATCAGCTTCTTTAAATCGGCCTTCTACTTGAGCATCCATCTCTTTTTGTAGAATTTCTAATTGTTGCTCTTTATATTCATCAGCTTCTTTATATCTGGTTTGTACTTGCATATCTAATTCAGATTGTAAAATTGCTAATTGTTTTTCGCGATATTCATCAACGTCTTTAAAGCCTTCAGCTATACGTTTTTCTACTTGTTCATCTATTTCTTTTTGTAGAATATCTAATTGTTCTTGTTTATAAGTCTCGACTTCTTCATAACGTTCTTCAATTTGAGAATCAAGTTCAGATTGTAACGCTACTTTGTATGCATCGGTTTCTTTATAGCGTTCTTCAATTTGAACGTCAATTTCTGCCTGAAGAATTTTTAGTTGTTCTTCTTTATACTGCTCAAATATTTTATAACGTTCTTCATCTTGTTTATCTAAATCAGCCTGAGCATTTTTAATCCATTCATCAAACATGGCTTTTGCTGCTTGATGAATTATTAGATTTTTATTGTTTTCGATAGATTGATAGTAATCACGAGTATTATCTTGAATTTCTTCAATAGAAATTTCTTCCAAAAGATCTAAGAAATTTTGGTCATTATAATTTATTTCTAAGTAAAATGTTGAAAGAGCTTCTGAATCTTGATGATAAAGTATTTCAATAGTTTTTTCTTTTCGATCTACAAATTTTACTTGTTCGATCTTGTTTGAAAAAATTGCCATAATAAACCTTTCATTAAAATAATCCTATTCCTAAATACTTAGTAGTTTGAACACTAGCTGAGGCAGTCGGAACATTTTGTGCATAATATGCAGTGGCATTTGGATTAGGTGCGTTTTGATCTATACGTTCTATATACGTACTAGTATATGTATCTGTTAAACCAGTGCCTCTTGATACCATTCCTTGAGAAGTTAAGTATGCATTATCTCCATACTGATAACGGATTGCAGTAGAAGTCACATTACTGGGATCGACAGACCAGTATTGCACAAAATCTAATAGCATCTGTTGAAATACAGATCTATCAATAGTTTTAAGTTGATTATCTGGGCCCCATAAAACTAAAGGCAAAGGAAAATCTGCTTGTGATAAAGGATCTACTCTATGCAAATAAAATGGAGTAGTCGATGCATCCGGTTGATCTATCGCTTCTGGCAAAGAGCCTGAAGCAAAAGCAGCATAATCAGAAATGGTATCAGTAAATATTGGTGTACTACTTATTAAAGTAGCATCAGTTTCAGATTGACTAGTAGATATAAAATAAGTACCAGCATGTTCGGCCGAACTAATCGAAGTTCCGGTTGCTAATCGAGTAAGAGCTGGAGCTATAAACGTTTCATAGAAAGTATACCAAGATCCTGGTTGAATTGAATTACCCGGTCCGTAATATTGTACAGGATGAGAGTGATTTGCATATACGCTTCCGGGCCTATCTTTGTATGGAAAACTAGATTGCCAAGTTAATGTTTGAAGAGTGAGGCCATAACTCACAGGTAAATATACCGGAGGATCAGTTAATCCTGTAGGGCTAGATAAAGGAGAGGATGAAACATATGCCGTTCCAGCTTGTAGTCGATATTCAATGAGTGTTCCAAGTTTATTTTCATAAGCTCCTTCAGGAGCGTCTGATGTCACTGATAATTGTATACCTGGATTAGTGCCATAAAGCCTAATAACCTCATCAATAATGAGATTATATTCAGCTTCTGTCATTACTTGAATATCAGATCCGACCCTTTTGAGTGGGCGATAAACTGCCATTACTACGCCCCTGCACCATATATTACCTTTAATAAGGTCGCATCTGAATCGTAAATAGCTAAATTTTGAACATCTTTAAGTTGAGCAGAACCTATGGCGTCATTTGCCATTTTAATTTCAGTTACTGATGAATCTGCTAGATCATCGGTTCCAGCTGGAAATTGGCCACCGATTAAAGCTATAACGCCGGCTGAATCAAGAATAGAAAGGGCTGCAAGAGTAGTACTATTATCTGTAACTTCTGTATGAAGTTCATTAATAGCTTGTACAAGATCAGAATCTCCTCCTGTAGCAAGAGTAGTTAGGTCTCCAACCCTATAGCTCAAGTCATTAAATTTATCTCTCCATTCACTGATGAGATCGTTTAAATCTGCATAAATCCTTGCCATTATTTGTCCACCAATTTCTGAAGAAGAGATTTTATGTCTGACATGTCGCTCTTCATTTGTTGTACGTCTTCTTTTACTTGTTCGAACTCTAAAGCTTTTTGCTTTCTAGCCGCTTTTAATTCTCTAGCTTTTTTAATTTCATCAACATTCATATTAATTATTGCGTTGTTATAAGGATCTCTAAATAGTCCTTGAGATCCCTCAACTTTTTTATATCTTTTATCACTCATCACACTGCTAAGGCTATTACTCTCAAATCCTTAAATGTTGGAGGTTTAGCATTATTCGAGGTTCTCATAACGATCTTAATAATAAATCTGTTAAATGGTACAGATAATCCTCCAGGTCCACCAACTATATATTCATAATCTCTAAATATACCTGGATTTTCATCTGATGGTAAGTTAACTTCTTTACTTACTTCAACCCAATTTACATCTCCAAATGATGCATCATCGCTAATTGCTTTGTAATAAACATCAAAGTCTGCAACAGAAGGTCTATTCGCTGCCAAAATAATTTTAAGTCCAACCGCGGATGCTGCAAGAGTAACAGGTCTTGTAATATGTTTAGCAATCGAAGATCCACCTGTCGGATTTGTTTCCGCAACAAAGTTTAATGGAATATTAATATTGTTTGCAGAAGATCCATCAGAATCTTGATTATCAATTCTATTATGTGTTAACCAAAGAGACGCGCGCTGCAAATCAAGAACCGGACTTACATAATTAGATGTTGTATCCATATCTACTTTAATAGTAGCTGATTTTGTACCAGCTGCTAAGTTAGCAGTTTCAATTGCATCGTTCGCAATAACCTTTGGAGTTCCAAAGAAATTATTTTCTCTCAAAGACAGAGGACTATATACCGTATCCTTGATATATGGAGACTCGTTACCAGCATTTGATTTGCCGCTTGTAAAGAGACCAGATACTGCAATGCTTGTAGACTGAGGTAAATTAGTTTCTACATATGGGAACACTTGTTCGAATCCATAATTCTGTGAATTTTCTACAACAAATCCACCGATAGATTTTCCAGCTGTCGCAGCTGAATCTGCATCGAACGAAATATAATCATTATCAGCACTGTCAATAGTTCTATTACCAAGAATAGATGTACCTTTAACGCCATCATAATTTGTTGCAGAATCAAATCCGTAAATTGTAACGTTATCGCCTACAACAAAGCCATGATCAGGATGATACATTGTCATTCTTGTAGATCCTGCTACAGTAGAAATTGGATCGGGATCTAATAGTCTAACTGGAACTGATGCGTTTTGCATAATCGCTTCACCAGAGGTTGATGTAAACTCTGCGCGATTAATTTTAAACATCATGTCTTTAGTTTGGTCAGGCTCCCAAGTAGAAGCGTTTTGAGATTTAAATAGCGAACCAAGTGTAGGCTGAGCTGTAATACGTTTCTCTGTAGAACCTAAAATAAATTGTTCAGTTTCTGCAATGTAAACATTATAGTTATCAGTTTCTGCAATTAGAACAATACAATATTCTTCATATGGCATTAAGTAAACTGGTTCTTCAAATACAAAGTTTGTAGCCAAAGATGCATCAGCCGAAGTATTAACAGAAGCCGGAGATTTAAATACGATTGATCCAGGAATTGTATCATAAGATGCTGGAGAACCGTTAATCATAGGTCTGATTTGCAATTGTACCGGAATCGTATCATCTTTAGTTTGGAAGAAAATATCAACGCTTGTTAAGAATACACCATCTTGATCAGAAACAAAGAATGATTGAGCTAATGGATCTACTTGACGAACTGTTCTTGGCGGAGTAACAACTGTGCCATTAACGCGGCGTTCTCCTGTTACCACATTCCAAACATTAATATTAGCCGTGCCTCTTGTAGTTCTTGAGGTCGAAGATGAAGACGATTGAGTAGACGTAACAATGTTTCGTACTCTTGTAGTTTGAATCGTTCTTTGACGTGTTTCTAAAACACCAGTAGAAGCAAACGCTGCAACGCCAATTGATGTTGCATCTTCTTCTTTATTTGCAGAAATATCAAGAAGTTTAAATTCTCTTGTACCTGTTCTAAAACGAAGAGATGTAGTATTTGGAATTAAAAATTCACCTTCAACTTTTCCTTCAGCATCAGTAAAGAGTGAAGTTGCTCCATCAGGGTGACCAGTATTTCTGTTATATCTGTTACCAGCTTCGTTATTTGTTGTAGCTACTCTTGTAAACGTATCAGACTTAACCCAGTTAGAAACTTCTACACCATCAAAGAACGGGAACACTCTTGAGTTAGGCTTCATGCCTTGGCATTTAAAGCTAATTCTACGAGATCTCATAAATGGAATCATCGCTACATCAATAACTCTTTCACCAACAACGCTTCGAATTGTAGAGAATGAATCAACTCTCGCAACCGCAGAAGTTGTTGATGTAGTCGTTGTAGTAGTTGTATCAGTACGATCCCAAGATCCTCTCCAGTTACCGACACTAGAAACTATTCCGCTATTTACGGTATTCGATGAAGCTGAAGAAGAACTACTTGATCCAATAACTTGAGAACGAGTAGCACCCACATTTGTACCAGCCCAGTTCCATTGAGAGTTGTTAAATAACTGTTGTTGGTTTCCACTAAATGAATTAACTGTTCCTCCACCAACTACTACATCAGCAGCTTGTCTTGTTTCTCTCCATTCATCTGAAGAGGGAGAAAGTTCCATACTACCGAGATTTGTAATAACTGCAAATGGATTAATATTCATTGTGCCTGAAACTTGAGGCTGATCGATATATTCTACCTCATTATATTTCAAGTAAATGTTATCGCCTTTCAGAACAGTATTTGTAGAAAGATCTGAATCATAAATTAATCTAATTGCTTCTTCTCTAAATCCTGGTCTAAGCGTTTTGCTTAAAGGATCTACAGAAGCTCTATATTCAATATTAGTAAAACTAGATCCTAATTGATTTGCAAAATTATCAACTAAGAAACCAGCTTTAGTTCTGTCGTTACCTGTAGAATCAAATACCGAGAAATTAGACAACCCAGTTTCAATCAAAGAGAGTGATGTAAGTTCGAACAAAGTATCAACTTTGGCAGAAATTTTACCGATATCATCCATAGTATAAAGTTTAGATTCATACGGGGCTAATGATATATCTGAATCACTAATTGTAAAGCTACCTAATTTTACATCAGCTAAAAGCAAATCATGAGGTGGTTTATCAGGGAATTTAGGTTCTAATGCTGATCTACCTTGAAGCACTTTTACGTTACCATCTTGGTCTAAAACAATTTTATCAAATCTTGGAAGATAGAATTCACCATCAAATGTTATAAGATCTGTATTTGTTGGAAGTTCATTAACACGAGCAGTAGCACTAATAAAGTCTGAGTCGCCATCAGTTTTACGAGGACGGAAATCTAGAACATCTCTTAATTCTACTTTAGTTCCATCGTTTAGAGTATGAGATGGAATATCTCCGTAATTTACCTGACCAGTATATGAATTGGCTGCAAAGAAATCACCAGAAGCACCATGAGTGAAATAGCGGAATCTAGCGTAAACATTTCCAGAAGGCGCAGTTTTATCACCTTTTAGAATTAGCTTCGCTGGGCCGTACCAGTTATCTCTTTGGCCATTATCAACGATAAAGTCATTAATCAAATCATCGCCATCAGAGTCAGAATCTCTAAGACGATCAAGTTTAAACAAATCTGGTTTTTGTAGAGGAATATAAGTTTGATCTCCGTCTACAATCACTGGTCTTGTGACTGAAGTAGATACCAAAGTTTTCGATCTGATTGTTGCACTAGCTTTATTCACTTTAGCAACTAATTCAACGTTTGTACTTGTTGGACCACCAGAAATAGAAGCTGTCTGAGTACCAGCGCCTGTAATAGTTACGTTATCACTAATGATCTCGCCGTCTGAGTCAACCGAAATAATCCAATCATTAATGTTTGAGAAGGTTTCGCCTGTAGCCGTAAGCGTAAGAGTTGCAGCACCAGATGGATCAAGAGAGGCTGTAAATCTTCTTTGTACTTCTACTGAAATATCTGTTAAAGACTTTGGTCTAGCATAAGGCAGATCAAAGAACAAATTATTATTTGCTACATCGTATAAAATTGATTGGCTATTTTCTTGTACAATATTAGCATAGTTAAGTACTGAAGTACCGATAGAACGGATATCGCTAAAAGACTGTCCGCTATTCATAACAACATCAAAGATGTACATTCTATAATAAGGACCATCTTCCTCAACTGCACGAATTCTACATGTACCAATAGTAGAACCGCCGTGAGCAGTAGTATCTCTTAAGTTAGCAACCTGGAATGCGTTAATATTTGGCAATCCTACAAGATCGGTAACAATAACATAATTACCATAACTTGCAGCCGATACCTGATTTGTAATATCTAATGTATCACGAGCCTTTGGAATACGAAGTCTTGTCGGTAAACTTTTTTCTACTCTATAACCATTTACATAAGCAAGACCTGAAGAAACAACTGCTTGCAACCAAGCTTCATCAGAATCATTTTCATAGTTAATAAAGAATGGATTAATAAAGAAATCACCGCTTACGTCACGAGTTCTTTGTGCTAGTCTATCTTCAATTCGTGAATACTGATTATGTCCAGTAACAGTATCAAATACAACACCGTTTACAACTCTACAGAAATATACAAAGTTTTCATCAGAGTCTACTTCATCTTCAGTTGCAAGAACTAAACGAATTCTATATCTGTCTGCGCCTGGAGCTGATCTGTTTGGAGTTGCGCCTTGGTTATCAAAAAGATTTTCATTATCACTAGCTGTAATAATATCTTGAGTAATTTTAAAACCAACTGTAGCACTAGGAGTATGCGTATATTTTCCGATAATCTTAGATTGTCTTTCAACAAAAACAAAATGTCCTTGTACAAAGAAATCGCCGCGATCAACTGAAATTTTAGCACCTTTACCTACGGCTGGATTAGCTGTAGTATTTGTAGCCTGTACAGTTACGGTTACTCCTGAATTAAGTCCAACCGCCTCTTCACCTGGAGTTGAACGAATAGGTTCTGTTCCTGCGGTACCCGAAGTTGTATCGGTATAAGTTACGTAAACTGTTGCAGGATCAGTTGATGTAGCAGCAACTACTTCTAAAACTTTAAATTTAACTCCAGAAGTTTGACCAGTAAACTCATCACCAACCATTCCAGATGTATCTGTAGGGAGAACATTTGAAGTGGTGTCTAATTTAATAAATTCATAACGAGTATTAAGAGTAGGACCACCAGGATTTACTGATGCGCCTTCTTTAAAAATGTTACGACCAAATCTTTCAATTTCTTTTTGAATGATTGTTTGTGATTGAGTTAATTCACGAGCTTGAAGTGCTTTACCGGAATTAAAAAGAATTCTGTAATAGTTATCACTATCACGGTAATCGTCTTTATAGGTCGTAGAGAATAAGTTTTCTGTAAATCTAGTTGCCATGTTTGACCTATCTTATAATTGAATGATAACTTTAATATCTTCAGTTTGATCTGGAGAGCGTTCAATTGCAGCGCGGTTGTCAATATATATTAAATCGCCCGTAAGATTATTTATTGTTGGAAGAGTGAACGCATCGTCATCTCCATCAATAGCAGCAGAATCTAAAATACCTTCGCCGTTACCGTCAGCCTCTGTAACCGTTTCACCTTCTTGGAATTGAGAAAATCCGGTTTCTTCTGTTTGATGATACCAAATATAAAAAGAATCAAATTTATCGATATATGCTCTTGCTGTTGATAAAGATCCTACAAGAGTTTTATCGGCTGTAAATGTTTGAGCAATAGATCCTAAATGTAAACGTCTTAGAACATTTCCGGCAATACCTTCAAAAGCTGAATCTGCAGAATCAACTCCTACTTTTGGATTTCGAATAAGTCCTACTTGTCTAAAATCATTACCAGTAATAAATGCGTTTGTTTCATCTCCAGTAATTTGAGAGTTAAACATAAGAGCTGTAGATTTTAGATCATTTCTTGGATCGGCACCAAGACCACCTTCTGGAGCAATTACTGCTCTCGCTTCAGCGCCTGACCCTCCACCGCCTGAGAATGAAACTGCGGCATAATCATATCCTCTGCCAAGTGCTTTGCCTGATCCTGAATCATCCATTTCAATTTTAACAATTGTTCCACCAGAAATTGTTGCAGTAGCCTTTGGCACTTTTGTACCATTACCAGTAAATGAAATCGTAGGAGCAGAAACATATCCTACACCACCGTCAAGGATTTTAATATTAACAATTTCTCCAGGAATAGCTGCATCTTGAATTGCTTTTTGCTCAATTTGCAAAGCAGAAGAATTTGAGTCTGTTGATTCAATAAATTCTACTGGAATGTAGTTAGCCGAAGTAAATTTACTAGCTGTCAAAGCTCCGATAGTATACAGATATTTCCATACATAACCGTCTGATGTCTCAAATGGAGTAGTAGCATTACCTGTAGGTTTGATAGTAGAAGTAACCGCAGCTCCAGCTGTATCACGTCCTTGTTGTAAACAAATATAAACTGCGTTTTCATCAGTTAAAACATAATAAGCATTTGTAGGATAAGCAGAATTTGCATCATCAAACGAAGAATAAATTGTACCAGAAGACCAGTTATAACGAGGAATTACATATGAAATATCCTCGGCGCTTTTCATTGCTTGTAAACCAAGTCTAAAATTTCTTTCTTCTCTTTTAGAATTAATAGGAGTAGGTGCAAGATCAGAATCATTCCATTCTTCAGAACGAGCAATACCAATATAGTATGTATTCGCCGAGTCAGTAACATCGGTATAGATGTCGTCTAAAACCTGCCTTTTAAAAGTATTTGTAATAATTGCAACCATTGTCAGTTCCTATTATGTGATCGTTGCGCCGTAACTTCCAGTTACGATCCATTGATTTCCATCCCAAATTAAGCTAACGCTCTGATATTGTGCAAGTGCAACCTGAGTAAGAGATCCGAAAGATCCAGGAGTAATGGTTGCTGTACCTGCTCCTCTATTTGAAAATATTTTAAATTCACCAATTTCTGTTCCAGAAGCTAAACTAATAGCGATTGCGGTTCCTGAATTGGCGATAATATAAGATTTAGTATTGTCTGCTGCTCCACCACTCGTTTGAATTACAGAACCAAGTGTTTCTTTTTCAACGACTACAGAACCCGTACCTTTTCCAGAAAGATGTAAGTTAAGATTAGTATCAGCTCCATGGGCATGAATTTCTGGATCAGCACCTGCCGCCGCATTTATAATTTCAATATGATTGACCGCATTTACTGCCGCACTAATTTCAATTACTTCAGCATTATTTACATCAGCAATATGACCATCAATGCTTGGAGTCGAAAGTACAGGAGCAGTAAGAGTTTTATTTGTAAGAGTTTGATTTGCATCAGCAAAAACAAAAGTATCATTACCGTTTAGAACTGGTAATGCAATCTCTCTATCTGCGGTTAATTCGCTTACTAAAACATTATATGTGTGATCTGCGCTAGCGTCATTAATTTTAGGTAAAGTAAGAGTAGAAGAAACAATCGTTTTATTTGTAAGTGTCTGAGAAGCCGAGTCAATAATAAGTTCACCAGAAGTATCTGGAATCCAAACATAATTATCTTGACTAGGATCTCTTGCTCTTAATGTGGTTTCATTACCATCAATTGTAGCACCTTCAAATCTTAAACCGTCACTTGTAACATCAATTGCACCAGACAAAACATCACTATCTCCGCCAAGCTTTTGATAAAGCTCTACGAAGTTTTCATTTATTTTCTGACCGGCTTGTCTAAGGGTATCTCCGGAACCATCATTTGCTGTGGTACCAATCCCAATATTCTGACGCGTCATACTATACCTCTAAAATATTTAATCTTATTTATAACTCAAAAAGAGAAGAACGAAGTGTTCGCTTGTAAATTTACTGGTCGATGTTGACTATACGGCCAATATGCGATTCTATTATTTCCATCTTGTAAATTACGATTATTGCTAAAATATGTCGTATTATTTGTATCACCTACATATAATAAATTTTCTATAGCATTGTTTATAATCCATTCTCTGACTTGTTTTGGAGTCATACCTGGATTCATTTGAAGAAGTAGTGCACACATTCCTGCAACTTGAGGAGCTGCCATGCTTGTTCCCGTATAATTAAGCAAAGAAGAATTAGTACTAGCACCGCAACTTACAATATCAGTTCCTGCTGCCCATACATCTACACGAGGGCCTTTTTCACTTGCTGTTTGAGTTGCTTCTGAACTCGAATATAAAGCACTATCCATATTTCCAACAACAATGGTATCAGTGCTTCTATTGCTTGAACCTCTATTGTAATAAAGAGGTTGGCCTGCAGCAATATTTCCAGTAGTAACAGAACGAGTCATGTAGTTATCGTAATCAATTCCACCTTCAACATCTAATTTTTGATATTGATTGCCTCCTGATTTTGTGATAATAATACCTTCTTCATGCATTTCGTCTATTTCAGATTCAAATCCATATATCGGACAATTAACTCTATTCGCACCATCTCCAATAAGACCCACACTTGTGCTAGGAGTTGTGCCTGACGAAACACCTCTAAAATTAATTCCAGTAATCGAACTGAGAAACGTTTTATATCCCCAACTCATATTTACGACTGTAGGACGTTTATGACCAGTAGTTGGATCTACTGATTTAGCTTTATGAAATTCTTTCACACAATCAAACCAATATGACTGACTGCCAATATAGTTAACAGGCATACTATATAATTGAGCACCTGGGGCCCAACCTAAATCTAATCCGCCCATCGTTCCTAATACGTGACTAGCATGATCATCCCATATGCCACTACTTGTATAACTAATAGTATTAGCTCCACTCACAGCAGCATTTTGATTCCATTGATATTGATTAAATCTTGAAACGCCATCTGCATCTCTATATTGTTCATGATCGTATCTCGCAGCTCCGCCTTCATGAACAACGATATCGACACCAGTACCATCTAAATGCCCAGTGTATAATGCTCCATTTCTATCAGAAGAAACAGCAGAGCCCCAACCATTTGTAGCTTCGATATGACGTAGCAAACCCCAATTATTTCTATTTGAAGTACCAGTATTATCTCTTATAAAATTACCAACACTTCGTTCGAAATCAAGAAAATCATCTGACCATTCAATTGGTTCACCAACGCTTGTAATTCTTGAATCTGATCTTAAAGTATTTGCTTCTTCATCGGTAAGAAGTACTTCCATATGACGCTTACTTCCAGTACGTTCTATATTAATTTCAATAGAACGAGAAGGTACAGTATCTGTACCTGAAGCTTCGGTCAGTTCGCTAAGAATTCTCTCTTTGCTTTCGCCCTTATTAAGCGCTATGATGTATGGTTTTTCTGACATATGAAACCTATATAATATTAATTGTATTACCCATAGCTGAGTGTGCAGTACACTGATAATAGAGTGTAGATGGCGCAGACATCGGAACTTTAAAGGTCACGGTACCGATTTGAGTAGCATTATTAGTAACACCGGTGCTATACGCTGCTCCACCATTACTTACTCTGATTTCAAAAGGATGACCGCTTGCATTTACTACAAAATGATATGTTTCTCCTCTACGAAGATATAGTGTAGGATCATTTTCAGATGTTGGGAACCAATGGCTTTCTGGATCTGTAAATGCATAATCAGACGTACCATTGTTGGTAACATTGAAAATAGAAGCGCCTTTTGTAAGAGGATGCCATGCACTTTGTTGATATATTTCAAATTGATCATTTGTTGAATTATAGATTATTTCGCCATCAGCTGCGGCCAAAGAACTTCTTGCAGTATTATCTAAACTTGCAACTCGTAAACCACCGCCACTTACTGTGACAGAACCTCCGACACTCAAATTAATATTTGAGGCAGAAGTAACGGTTGGAGTTCCTGCAGTAGTTGTGCTAATAGCATCTACAACAATACCGGTAGAATCAAAATATCCTACAGTACTGCCTAATACTTTAATATCAATTTTATCATCAGTACTCGCTCTGAAAGAAGTATCACCATCAATATCTAATATTAATTCATTACCATTTAAATCTACAGCACCAGAGAATACGGCTCCAGATAACGCGGCGTAATTACTTGAGGCTGAAGCCGTAGTAAGATAAGTTTGTAAATCACTGATTTGTGATTCAGTAATACTTAATGCCGCTTGGTGCTGAGTAACAGCAGTTTCAGGAACATTCGCATCTGGAATATTTGCCCAAGTAACAGCCGAAGATAAATCGTTTGTTTCGGCAGTTAGATAGCTAGATAAATCTGGTGGAGTATATGTAAAAATACCAGTGCCGTCATTATAACTTAAATTAGCAGAACCTGCTGCTGCAACAGAAACACTTAAATCGCTAAGAGCAATACCTCCAGATCCTGATGAAGTAAGATCAGTACCAATAATAAATTTAGATGTACCAGCATCCCATTTTAGTATTTTCCCGTCAGCAACGCCTGACATATTCACATTTGTAAGTCCGCCAATACTATCTGCAGCAGGCTCATCAACTCTGAAATTAATATAAGCACTATCGATTAAAGCTACGGTTGCGGCTGAATCAATACCTGAAGCAATTTCGCTTTCATTTGCTAGTCCTAGCCAAACTCCACCATGTGCAAAATACCCACGACCTTCGGCATGAACATGAGCAAACATACCATGATATGTAGTCGCATCAGGTAAGTCACCCGTGGTTGCATAGTTGTTTGAATAAAGCAATTTATGTGTACCAAAATCAACATCAGAATCGCCTGCTAATTGATTTAGATTTGTTGTAATACTTTGCGCGCTATCTAATGCTTGAGCAATTGCCGTAACATCCGAAGAATCGAGAATAGATAATGCGCTTATGTCTGATTGTAGTGTGGTAAAGTTGGCATCGAGTTCAGCGTGGGTCAATGCCGTACCTTTAGTAGTTCTTAATGTGATTGCCATTTTTACCTCTTAAAGTAGATTAGAATCGATTGGGCCCCAATCGACTATGAAATAGTCAGAATCAACAAAGCCTCGTGCAACATAGTATGGGCTAGATGAATCTCTAAAGAATATGTTTTGATCCATAGTTTCTGTGGCGTTACTCATAACGATACCATATGGATCTTGTGAATCGTCGAACGTTGGTGAATTAATATGTAGTGATCCTTGAATATTACCATAATTAGCAATAAACGAAGATAGTGGCATTGCAGAGAATCTATCGATTGTTTGATCGAGATCGATACGTTCTGA
>Ga0181580_10002870_pt1 | contig 14018 bp, 13 predicted proteins | sample 071ome_23_FD_132413 | JGI IMG/M metagenome (GOLD analysis project Ga0181580, IMG submission 132413) | Coastal salt marsh microbial communities from the Groves Creek Marsh, Skidaway Island, Georgia - 071403BT metaG (megahit assembly) | ecosystem: Environmental > Aquatic > Marine > Intertidal...
ATTATATGTGAAACAAAAGGAAAACAGCGAAAATTAGGTAAAAATGTTATTCAAAACATTGTTGCCTATTTGACATAATTATTCTTGTAATACAGTTGGTACAGTGGGAGGTTGAACACTATTTCCAGCATAATCACCTGAAGCAACTTTTTCCGCAGTAAACATTGCTCCTCCCCAATTAGGATCCATAGGATTATTGCTCAAACCATCTTTATTTTCCGTTTGTGTAGAATCATGTATTTCGTCTAATATAGTGTATTTTCCAACATATTGACTTGTAGGATCGAAACCATAATAACCTTGATTAAATGGTTTATTATCACGATTTGCGTCTGAATATTCAACTAAAGGAGGATGATCAGGTATAGATGTTTGTTCAAGTTGGTCAATAGGTACACCATAATTTCCTAAACTTATTCCATTATTTGTAGGAGCTTGATTAAACGCTTGAGGACCTACTGGAGGACCAAATTTAGGCGTAACATTTGTTTTGCTCATGAAATAATCTTGTATAGAACCCAATAATAATGGGTCTACATTGCCATTTTCTTGAGCATTACGCATTCTATAAACAGTTTCGCCTTGTGCGTTGTTTTCTTCTTGTAAAAACAAAACAGGACATTGTTGATTATATAATTTACGTTGTGTTTCCACATAATCCTTATATTGATCTAAATTATCGAAAAACAAAGGATTTTGTCCAACTTCTTCAGGCATGTTTTTGTTAAATAACATATATTTATTGCCGCGTTTGATCAATAATGTTGGACATAAATCACTGGATTCATTTAATGGTAATTCTTCTTCACTAGGAGCAGGAGAAACAATTTCTTCGTTATTTACAGGTACAATTAATTCACTTGTACCCGGAGTCTTTATTTCAATGGAAGTATTCGGTGAAGAAACAGTTTTAGATATTTCGCGTTCAATCATTTCTTTAGCTAAAGAAGGTGATTTATTATCTAGTCGTGTGTTTCCCATCCAAATAATAAACACAATACCTAAAATAAAAACAAATGTAAAAAATAGAATCCACATATTTTCTTTCAACCATGATGTTTTCATACTATATATTTAAAATGATAGAAAAAATGTCGAATAATATTTCTAACTATAATGTAAATGGGAAATAGACAAACCAAAAATAAAAGGGGCGGTGGTAGAAAAACAAAACGTAATCGCAAACAACCAAAAAAAAGTGTTATTATAGGTAAAATCTATGCGGATTGGTGTGGTCATTGTAAAACATTAAAACCTGAATGGAATGAAATGAAACAAAACATTAAAAGTAACATGGGGCATTCTTTAAAAAATGTCCAAATTGAATTTGTAGAAATGGGTGATAATGAAGACAATCGCATGAAAAATATTAGTGTAGATCAATTAGTAGAAGACTTTAATACAAAACATTTTCCCAATGGGGACAAACGCGTTAATACTGACGGATTTCCTACTATATTCAAAATATGTCGTAAGAAAATAGAATATTATAGTGGTCCACGAAACGCCAGTGAAATGTACAAATGGGCAACGAAGAATTGCTAATCAATTTTCACTATTTTTGCAATTGCTTTCGTTTGTATATAACGTTCAGATGCCATTGTTCTACGTCGCAAATTACAACTTAAACATGATATAACAACGTTGTCGCTGTTATGTCCAAAATCATTATTTAATCGCTCTAATGTCCATTGTTTTGGTTCACGAACATGTTCATATAATAATTGCGTTTCTTCTTTACAATAATAACAATTACGTTCTGATGATTTTAATAATTGAATGACATCTTGTAATGTAACAAACTTTTCTAAACAAAGTAATTTTTTTTCTTTATCTTGATTCATATAACCGCCAATTTTATATTTTAATTGCTGTAAAATGATTTTTTGTAATGTAGGTTCATTATGTGCCAATATAGACTCTATGTTTTGATCAGTTATTTTGTTTAGTTCTTCTACAGCATTTTGCCACTGACTATGTTGCGTAATAGTTCGTTTTTTCTTTGGTTTTTCTAATTTTATTTTTTTCTTTTTTTCTGTTGGCGGTGGCATTAAAATAATTTTTTTATCCTCCATTATATAAATCATAAGAAGATTTATATAGTGATTATACCGAAACTATAGATTTGGTATTAATTAACCCCAAAAAGTATAAGTTATATATAAAATTGATTTATAATACATAAAAAAATAAAAATAAACCCAATATAGTAAAATGTGCTGCTTTTCCCTTTGTTTAATGGTATGTTTCAGACATACTTCTTGTGCTATGAAATTGTCGGAAGGAACAATAAGAGAACTATCTTCTCTTACTTTTGGTATTCAACCTGGAACAAAAATATTAACAGGTTGGACTCCGTCTATTACTTTTAATGATAAAATCAAAAACAAATTAACAATGAAAATAAGAAACGCTTTGAAAGAGCATAATATTAAAGTACTGAACATGAATATGAGTGATGAAAACTTTTACGAAACACAAATTGCGTATTTTATATACAACCAATTAATGAATTATTATAATGAAGATATTATTAAATATGAACTTATTCCAAGTGAATATAAAGGATTTACGTATAATGTATCTGAGGAAATTAAGAATTCGTATAACATCAACAGAGAATCATTTCGAGAAAATTTCTTAAAAGTAAATGATAATTATTCGATTAGCATAGACACCGAAAATGTTGCCGAAGTAAGTATATTACATGAAAAATTCGAAGGAATATTATTGAATATTATTGAAAAAATGGATATGAATTCAATGGTAAAAACCATTTCTGAAGAATATGAAAATATCCAATCAAATATTCAAAATGAAAAGGATTCTTTAAGGGGATTGTTAAAAATTTAACTTGAAGTTTAAAAGATATAATATATGAAATGAAATAAACATTGGTCTTTATAAATATATAAAGGGAGATCAATAGAACTATGTTTTCTCAACCATCCAATGTTGAAAGTGAAGAACCAAAACCCAAAGAGAAGACTGAAAGCGTACCGTATATAAACAAATATAACAATCAAGTTATTTCGAATTCTGTGAATTTTAATACATTAGATACTTTATTAGAAAAGGAGAAACAGCAAAACAAAACGGAACAATGGAATAAAATAGACAAAACGGTGAAAACGCAATTGTTACATTCCTTTGCTGAAAAATATGGGCATGACAACAAACTACCTATCAAAGAAATAAAGAATCTGAAATTGTTTTTTTCAGACAGTTTAAATCGTGGAAAATTACAAAAGAACAAAGATGTGAATTATGACAAAGATAATCAATTGATCATGTCTATTCCGGCACTTTATTTTAATAGTGATAAGAAACACTTTACATTACGCATTGTAGATAATAAACGTGTTTCCACATTGAAATCATTAACCCCGAAGAAAAACACGTCAGTAAAAAATAATAGTACCACATCTTAATTTTTATTCTCAACGGGTTTATATAAAATTGATTAAGTTATATATATAAACATATATATATAAATACATATAATGGAAGAATTAAGCGATAACATAAGTGAATCAAGTGTAGACACGCAAGAATCAACTTATGTCTCGTTTATCGAATCATTAAGTGAAGATGAATATATCGATTTAACCACAACATGTTACGAAATTATTGACGATTATGTTGAACAAAATGTATTACACATGTGTGAACCAAATTATTACGATATTATTAATAATGAAATAATGTGTTATTTGGCAGAATTTTGGGAAGACGCTAATATTTATCATGATGAAAATGACGATGATCTTAGTGAATTTATTTACAAAAACATACAAGATTATTTTGAAATTATGAAATGTGACTACCCATTACGATCAAAAGAAACATTTTCCAACATATCAAATGACACAAAAGAATTACAGAAGAAAATCAATATTCTTCGTTCCATTCCCCAACCTGAGCAACGTACACAAGAATGGTATGTATTCAGGCACGAATTAATGACCGCATCAAATTTATGGAAACTCTTTGGTACAGAATCGCAATACAATAGTTTAATATATGAAAAATGTTGCCCTTTAAAAGACTTTAGTAATGTAGGCGATTCGAATAATTATGTAAACATATTATCGCCCATGCACTGGGGGCAAAAATATGAACCATTATCCATTATGTTATATGAAAATAAGTACAACACCAAAATAGAGGATTTTGGTTGTATACAACATGAAAACTATTCATTTATTGGTGCTTCACCTGATGGTATTAATGTGGATCCAAAAAATGATAGATATGGTCGTATGTTAGAAATTAAGAATATTGTGAATCGTGAAATTAACGGCATTCCTTCGAAAGCATATTGGATACAAATGCAATTACAAATGGAAACATGCGATCTTGACGAATGTGACTTTCTAGAAACACGATTCAAAGAATATGAAAACGAGGAGCAGTTTTACGAAGATAATACACAAAACAAAGGTGTTATTTTACATTTTGTGGAAAGACTTAGTATTGGATGTACTATGGGAGATAGTACAGATACTACAGGTGGTTATATGCTAGCACAACAACAATCGGGTGGACCAAAATATATTTATATGCCACTCGATATTGAATTAACAAAAGAATCTATAGAAAAATGGATCGAGGAACAGCGTTTGAAAATAAGACGTAGTTGGTCATTATACAGTGTAGATTATTGGAAATTAGACCAATATTCATGCGTCTTTGTTGAGCGTAATCGAAAATGGTTTCAATGCGCAGCACCTATTATAGAAAAGGCATGGAATACTATTTTAAAAGAGCGCGTTTCAGGTTATGAACATCGAGCAGCAAAAAAACGGATTCTAAAACCACCATCTTTGGAAGTGGTACAAGGAAATGAAGACAGTAAAATTATTAAAAATTTAAATATTGTACCTGGAATATGTTTGGTAAAATTAGATAGTGAAGAATTAAATTCTTAAATCATAAATACACAAAATTGAAGGTTTTTTTCAATAATGTTTCATTGTAACAAACATTATTGAAATATGCCAAAGAAACACATTCAGTATTTTCCCAGCAGTTGTGTTGTAAAGATATACAAAGGAGTTCCTGTATCCAATTCACAATACAGTCATTTACAAAACATGGATCCAAACGATTTTCAAAAAGTCTTATCAAAGCATCTTCAATCTTCCAAAAAATAATCTAGATTTATAATTGGAGCACTATAATGTTTCATTCGTACTTCATGGTGTTCAATATGTTGGTCAGGAGAAACGAAATATACTGGCCAAATAAATCCACGTAATTCACTACAATGTATAATATTATTAAAAACAGAAATTAGTCCGATAGGTATTACAAAGGATATTTCATTTGGATGAAACAAATACGCACCAATAACAAAAGGACATACATATGCTATTAAATACTCTTCAGTTGACACAGCATTACCGATACTAGGCATAATATATTTATCAAACTTATGATGAAAATTGTGATATTTACACAAACTCGGTATAACATGCATGGATTTATGAACAATATAATATCCAACACTATGTGTTAGTAATATACATATTGTTTTTACTGGTTGTATAGTAGAAGTACTATGATCAATAAGTGTTTGGTCAACAATACTATATATTAATGGAGACAATATTAACAAATTTTGTTGTATTTTTGTTGTTGCTTCTTTATATAAGTCAGGTATTTCTTTAATCATTTCATGAAAACTATTTTTACTTATAATAACATCCATATACATTCCCAAATAATATGTAAAACTGCTTAAACAAAAACCTTTGAAAAGAGAAATTAACCACATTTATATATAAAATACGTATATTAAAAATATATGCTTCTGCTCATAAAGGAAAATTTATAAAAAGAACATAAATAGTATATAACTATTCTATTTATAATATGCCATTTGACGATGATGAAATGTATGTAATAAAACGCAGTGGTGAAAAAGAAATTGTTTCATTTGATAAGATTTTGCAGCGGATTAAAAATACCGCTTCTGAAGCAAACATTCAATTGAATTTTACAGCACTGACTATGAAAGTCATTGATCAACTTTTTGATAATATTACAACTACTCAAATTGATGAAGTTACATCTGATCAATGTGCGTCATTAGCGTCAACACACCCTGATTATAATAGTCTTGCTGGACGAATTGTCGTATCAAATCATCAGAAAAATACATTATCTTCTTTCAGTGAAACCATGAACCAATTATATCATTTTAAAGATAAACATGGAAGACAATCGTCTTTAATATCCGAAAAATTATACAAATTTACTATGAAGTTTAAAGATGAACTAGATCAACTATGTGATTATAGTCGTGATTATTTGATTGATTATTTCGGTTTTAAAACATTGGAACGAGCATATTTGATGAAAATAAATGGAAAAATTGTAGAACGTCCTCAACATATGTGGTTGCGCGTATCTATTGGTATTCATGGTGAAAACATGGAAAAAATAAAAGAAACTTATTATTATATGTCAAACAAGTATTTTACACATGCTACACCTACTCTTTTCAACTCAGGAACACCTAGACCCCAATTGTCTTCTTGTTTTTTACTAGCAATGGAAAATGATTCTATTGCGGGTATTTACAATACATTAGGTGATTGTGCAAACATTTCCAAATGGGCGGGTGGCATTGGTCTTCATATTCATAATATTCGCGCAACAGGAAGTCATATAAGAGGAACAAATGGAACTTCTAATGGAATTGTTCCCATGTTACGAGTGTTTAATAATACCGCAAAATATGTTGACCAATGTATTCATCCTGAAACACTCATTTACACAACTCATGGACCAAAGGAAATTCAACATTGCGAATCTATTAATACACATATATTTGGAAAAACGGGAATAAGTGAACCCATTGAAAATGTATTAGAGCATGATTACAATGGACCAATGTTTGAAATTGAAACTATGCATAGTCTGTTTCCATTAAAGATTACTCCTGAACATCCTATTTACGTATTATCGAATCAACAAAAGGGATTAAACTATAAAGTTATTAAAAATCGACTTGATAAAAAACACGCATGTTTTGACTGGGTTGAAGCAAAAGACTTAGATAAAAATGATATGATCGTATATTCCATACCTTCTTATTCTAGTGATGTACCTTCTATAAGTGAAGAAGATTGTCGAATGTACGGTATTATTTTAGGTGACGGATATATGAACAATTCTATTCAAAGTGCTGGATATGTTTCATTACATACACAAAACAAAAAGGATACGCGTGATTTTATCATGAATTATTTGAATAGTCGATGTATTCAATATAGTATTGATATAAACGAAAATACAACGCGGATTCGTTGGAATCGTAATATTGTTCTTCCTTTCCGCCATCACGATTTTTATGACGAATCGAAACAAAAACGAATATTGCCAAAATGGTTACATCTGCCGATACATAAATCTAAATATATTGTAAAAGGGTTATTAGAAACAGATGGATGTAATAGTGATAAAGAATTAACATTTGAGAATACATCGTTAAATTTAATTGAATGTATACGTTATTTGTGTTTAAGAATGGGACTATTAACAAGTGGATACATACGAGATCGTATTGGAGAAAAACATATTACACAAAACGGTATTATTGAAAACAAATTGATTTCCTATTGTTTACGTATTCCGAGAACAAAAGACATATGCGAACTCATGAATATTCACTATAAATCTGACCAATTTTTCAAATTTTTTAAATATAATCATTTTTTACTTAGTCGCATTAAGGAAATTCGGGAAATCACGTATGATGGAATTCTATATGACCTACAAATGAAAAAAGAACATAATTATTTAATTCATAATGGATTAGTACATAATGGAGGTGGAAAGCGTAACGGAAGTTTTGCAATTTATTTAGAACCGTGGCATGCAGACATTGAGGTATTTTTACAAATGCGAAAAAACCATGGAGATGAAGAATTAAAGGCGCGTGATCTGTTTTACGGACTTTGGATTCCGGATCTCTTCATGGAGCGCGTCAAAACCGACGGAGAGTGGACACTGATGTGCCCGGATGAATGCCAAGGATTAGCTGATGTTTATGGTGATGCGTTTAAAACACTATACGAATATTACGAAAATGAGGGAAAAGGACGTGTTACAATGAAAGCGCGTAAATTATGGTTCCAAATTTTGGACGCTCAAATGGAAACTGGCACACCTTATTTATGTTATAAAGATGCTGCCAATAAAAAATCAAACCAATCAAATGTGGGAATTATTAAATCGTCTAATTTGTGTACAGAAATTATGGAAGTGTCTACCAAAGACCAAAGTGCTGTATGTAATTTGGCAAGCATTGCTTTACCATCATGTATTGACCATAGTACAACACCACCAACTTATGATTTTGAAAAATTACACAGTGTATCACGTGTAGTAACGCACAATTTGAACAGAGTGATCGATGTAAATTATTATCCTACAGATAAGACAAAAACCAGTAATATGTTACATCGTCCGATTGGTATTGGTGTACAAGGTCTAGCAGACACATTCATTCAAATGAATTATGTATTTGATTCTGTAGAAGCAAGACAACTAAACAAAGATATTTTTGAAACTATTTATCACGCTGCTTTAGAAGAATCATGTTCTATAGCACAAAGAGATGGTCCTTATAGTACTTTCAATGGTTCACCTGCGAGCAAAGGAATATTACAATTTGATATGTGGAATGTACAACCTTCAGATCGATATGATTGGAACGAATTGAAAGACAATATTAAATCCTATGGACTACGTAATTCACTATTATTGGCACCTATGCCAACTGCGTCTACTTCGCAAATATTGGGTTACAACGAATGTATCGAACCAATTACATCCAATATTTATAGTCGACGTACACTTGCTGGTGAGTTTATTTTAGCCAATAAATATTTGATGAAAGAACTTATTGATTTGAATTTGTGGAATGAGCGTGTGAAAAATTCCATTATTGCCAACAATGGTTCCATTCAGCAAATTGATATTATACCCCAAGAAATACGAAACAAATACAAAACAGTATGGGAACTGCCCATGAAAGCGTTAATCGATATGGCTGCTGATCGTGGCGCTTTTATTTGCCAAAGTCAATCATTGAATCTGTGGTTGGAAGATCCGACATACAACACTTTAACATCCATGCACTTTTATGCTTGGTCAAAAGGATTGAAAACAGGCATTTATTATTTGCGAAGACGCGGAAAACATCAAGCACAACAATTCACAATTGAACCTGAAAAGGATGAAGAAACACCCGAATTCGTTTCGCAAGAAGAAGAAGTATGTGAAATGTGCTCTGCTTAGACAAAATTGAAGGTCTTTTTTCCTTTTTACTTGAATGTAAAAAAGAAATCTTGAAGAAGGAAACAATTAAATATGGAACTTAACAACTTTTACGAACGCGCCCTTTGGAATGAGTGGAAGATGAGAATGAAACTATTTGCCAGTTATACTGTAAGAAAGAATTATTATCCTCACAATATGGATACTTATTACGAACTGGAAAAAAAGATGGTGTCTCTAAGAAGAGAACAAATTCAAAACGCAAAACAAAAATTCGATAAATTGGACGAACCCGATATTCGCGGGGCGTATTATCAACTATGGAAAACCAAGTGTATGCCGATTAAGAAACATGATGGAGAACCAATTTATTGGTCGTCAAGTGACAAGATTAACCAATTCTTCGACAAACTTTCGGTTTTGGAGAACGAACGTCTTGAATTTATGTATATGAAGTTGTCACAATTAGAAGCAGCAAAAGCACTTTTACTATTACGCGAGACAATAGTAAAAGAAGAAAAGCAGAAACTGGCGAACGAAAAGAGAGTCAATACAATTCGCGAAAAGAAGGTCCAAGAACCCCTTCGTCGTTCTAAACGAGTTCAACAAATAAGAAAAAGAGAAACAATGAAGCAAGTAGATTGATTTTGTATTATTAATAATTAACTAAAATTTATTTTTTTCATAAAATTGAACCTTTTTTACTGTTTTCATGAGTTTTAACAATAAAAATCATGAAAAGTAACTGCGTCATTTGTTTTGAAAACGTAGATTCTACTACGTTTATCAAGAAATGGGAGTGCTCTCATTTATTTCACGAAAGTTGTATCGAACATTGGGATCATCATTGTCCATTATGTCGAAATTCAGACATGATTGTACCTGAAATTACTTGGACTATTTCGCGAAATCCACAGTGCCCATTGTGGATGAATCAAATCCGAAATTTAGCGCCCGCTATAGAAGATAATCAACCATATCAATCATTATGGAAAGATAATGATTGTATTAAACATCAACATACTATGTCTTATTATCAATTGAATTCTATAGATAAAAAAGAAATTATATGTATTTGCGAAAAATGTAATACTTATCAAAAATTACAATAAATTATTATATAAAAATAAAAAAATCATCTTGATTGTCTTTGTTTCTAGACTTCTCAATATAATTCGTTACTAAAGGACATTTCGAATAAGTGTAACTATAACTACCTCGGTCCAAGACATATGTTTGATTCGTGAGTTTTGATGTACAATATACATCAATCATTTCGTCCGCACAATTTTCTTGGATCGATTTTTTTCCAAACATCCACCAATCATTATACGTATTCAATTTAAATTCGCGTGAAGTGATTCCGATTCTACTTGCCTGCATATCTGTTAATTCTTCACCAATTTGTTTAATATATTCTACATAACTTTCGATTTTTGCTTTTTCGTCACGAACTCCATAACTCATTTGATGTTGCATTAACGTAGATAGTGGCGTAACATATCTTGTTTCACATGATTGTAAAATAACAAACCCCATACTAATTGCTTTTTGAGCAATACATGTAAGATTGTGTTTTTGGATTTCATTCACAATTTTATTTCCTGCGTCAACAGATCCACCATTGGTGTCCAAGAAAACATATAAACCACTCTTCTTTTTACGACTATTTAGATCAAATACAAAATCTGTTGCCAATTTTTCATTGATTTCACCGCGAAGTAATAACGTATTGTTTGTGTCCAAGAAAACTTGTTTGGCACTTGTAAATACAAGTGTAGAACAAAAAAGTAAGGATGTTAAAAATGAAATGTACATTTTACTATAGTGAGATAAAAATTTGGTGGGCAATACAAAACTGCTAAATCCACCAAATTTTTTATGTTTAATATACTACAGGTAAGTCGTCACGTACAAACTCAGCAACACCATTAGTGTTCCATTTTACCACCATCGCAAATACTTCTACACCACTTTCTATGGCAATTTTCAACGCATCTTTATATTGTGGATCAATTACGGACGCTTGAAACCTCGAAACATCACTTCGTTGTATTACAAAACCCAATAAACAGCGTACTTTGGATATTTTACGAATTTTGGTGAGTTCTTGGACATGTTTTAACGCACGTGGACTCACTGGATCATTGCGATTTTTTCTATATCCATCGGGAAAATACGCCACTTTTGAATCAAATTCTCGACCAGTAAAATCGTAATTCTTCCTTTCTTTCTTGGGCACATCTTCATAATCCGCAAGAGGGACATTTTTGACCTCTAATATGAAAGAAGTGCCGTTTTCATCTACTCCTGTAAAATCAAATCGCGAATTCACCAAATTCGGTATTTGAAGGTTTGTTTCACGCCTCCATAGACGGACATTTTGTAATTTCGACAGCATATTGTTTTGTAACGCATTTTCCATGAACAATTCCGCCATTTTTGGATGAATACCTACTATAATCTTTTTATCAGGATGAATTTCATCGGAATATTCGGCTAAATAAAAGGTATAGTCACATTTGGATTTCGAATTACTTACTGGCGCCATATATATTGAAGAACCAGCATCTGCCAAACCTCCGCATCCTAATGCTGGACTATGCCCCAAATATGCCTTTTCATCATATATTACATCCGCAACATATGGTGTTTTAATGTGTTTGGAAGGGCGTTTTTCAACGTGACCTTTTACTAAATTTTCTATTTCGTATAACATCTTTTGGTTAAAAGTCCAAGAAATGATAAAAAACATTCAATTTTATTTATTATTTTATTCTAATATAAAGCTATTTTTTCATTTTACTTTTTAAAAGTGTAGTTGAAACACCTGGTGTTCGTTCTAAATACAAACAAGCACAATCACAAAAATTAAACTTATTTTTCCAATCATCTCCCATAATTAATAAATTACAATTATATTTTTTAACGTATTCATTTTTTAATTCAAGACTTTCTTCATTGAATATACAGTCTGCGTAAGAACTCTTTTCAACATCATTCTTTCTTTTTTCTAGGCTATTAATTGATGTTTTTCCTTTTTTTTTATTTAATTCATCACTAGATACACCAACACACAACTTACCATATGCTTTTGCTCTTTTTAATATATTTGTATGACCAATATGAAAAAGATCAAATGTACCAAATGTTATTACACGTATATTATCGATAGTCGGTTTTTGTAAAAAAAGGAATGAGTATTTTTCGATATATTCAATATTTTCTTTATGCGAACAAAATATAGTATCAATAAAATTCAACAATATAATGTTTTTTGTATCAATATTATTTATCATATAAAAATGTATATTTATATCTTCAAAATAAAATTTGATATCAGGGCAAAATATTAAAAAATTTTCGTCTAATATATGTAAAGTTTTTACATTATGTTGCTTTATATATTTTAAAAATTCAATGTTATTTAACGTACTATTTTTTCCAAAATTAAACTGTTTAATAAATTCATCATAATTATCTAGAGTTTCATTATCTTCATATTTATGATTTTCAAATAATAATTTTGTATTATTTATAATTTTTTCTTTAATATCATTAAATGCTTCATAGACAATATTATAATGTTCTTTTATAGTCAACTGAGAACGATGTTTTACATGAAAAATACTTGTATCAAATATATCACCATATTCAATCTTAATATCTTCATTTATATTATTAAAAAATGGAAGTGTTAGGTCATGATCAATTGTTAAATATTTTTTTGGTTTTATTAAATCTATATTAATATTTTTTCTATGATATAACCCCCATCCATTTTTTGACGTATTTTTAACAATCCCATCTTCATTCACTTTACTGTAAAATATATCACACTGAAAACACATCGAACCAAATTTTGAAAGAATAAAATATCCACCATTTTTAAAATTAGGATTAAATTCTCCAGGTTCAATACAATTAAAACCGGCATCTATCAATTTTGGTAATACCTCTTTTGTAAATTTATTTATTTCGTCTTCAAATATCATTATATCATAGTCATCAACCCAAGGAATATTTTGTTTATTTCTCAGATAGCCTATACTTGTTCCAGCAAAAACGTAATAATCCAAATTATGAGTATCAAGAAAATTAAAAAATATTTTAGCGTATATATGATTTATATTTCTATATGTATTAACATCATTATTAAAACCATATACGTCGGAATAATATTTATCTTTAAGATCGTTGTTAAATAATGAGGTTACGATATTATTTTTAATATTATCCATTATATATATAGAATCAAATAATAATATTTACAAAAATATTTAATCATAATATCGAAAGGAAATTTATTTTTATGAATTATTTCAATCACAATGATGTAAATTTTTGATTTATATCAAAATGTATAAGTATTAAACTTCACTACCCACGTTTTATTCAAATACAAAACCTAAGTATTATATATAGTTTTTCTTTCAAATGTGCTATAGTGCCGAATCTTCACAAATATCTTTTATTGTAGGTAGTTTAGGAGCGATTTATTTATTAAATACAAAAGAACCTGCTTTAAAACATGCTGGATTATTTTTATTTGCGGTAGTATTCATTCAATTGTTGGAATATATGATGTGGATTGACCAAGAATGTGGAAAATTAAACGAATATGCTTCTAAAATGGTATATCCAGTTCTTATAATACAAATAATGACCATCTTCTTGGGCGCATATCTATATAAAACTACATTTATACATGATAAAATATTAGTTGG
>Ga0181580_10002896_pt1 | contig 13943 bp, 13 predicted proteins | sample 071ome_23_FD_132413 | JGI IMG/M metagenome (GOLD analysis project Ga0181580, IMG submission 132413) | Coastal salt marsh microbial communities from the Groves Creek Marsh, Skidaway Island, Georgia - 071403BT metaG (megahit assembly) | ecosystem: Environmental > Aquatic > Marine > Intertidal...
CGATGTTTCTAGGGCCTGCCTGACGATATCGAAAAATACCATACCCTGGCAACCCGACAAGTCAGCCGCAGAAAACGCCGGTCATCACCCATCGCTACCCGGTCATCACCCCCTACTATAATGCAGTCCAAGCCCTCCCCTCATGTATCCCTGTCTCGCGGCAAGCGGTGGCTTTTCGGGCTTGGGGCCGGCCTTCTTCCGATCGTTGCGCTACTGATCCTGGAAGGACTACTCAGACTCACAGGATATGGTGATTACCCTTCCCTCTTCACTCCCATAAGTGGGTATGAGGCCTATCTGCAACCAAATGACCGGGTAGCTGAGCGGTATTTCACGACCATTGAGTCCATTCCGGGGATTCCCTTCGACTCATTTCGCGCGAGCAAACCAGACAGTGCGCTTCGTGTCGTCGTACAGGGCGGCTCCACAGCTGCTGGGTTTCCTTTCTACTTCGGTGGAAGCTTCCCGGACATGCTGGAGCAGCGTCTCCTCATGACATTCCCTGGCCGACAGATTGAAGTCATCAATACGGCCATGGCAGCTGTCAACTCGTACACCCTGCTCGATCTGGCAGACGAGATCATTGCACAAGAACCGGATGTCATCATCATCTACGCAGGCCACAACGAATATTACGGGGCACTTGGGGTGGGATCGACGCAGTTGCTTGGTCGCAATCCGGCTCTGATCCGGCTCTACCTTTCCTTGAAACCATGGAGGACCACGCAGTTGCTGCAGGACCTCATCCAGCAGGTCATTGCTGCATTCGGATCCACTCCGTCAGAGGAACCAGGCGGCGCCACCTTGATGCAGAATATGGTCGGAGAGCAACGCATACCTCTTGGCTCTCGACTCTACGAGGAGGGCATCGCCCAATTCCAGTCCAACATGGACAAGCTGCTCTCCAAGTACAGTAAAGCGGGCATTCCCGTTTTACTGGGGACCATAGTCAGTAACGAGCGTGACCATGCCCCTTTCCTGTCTGGCGTATCGGATGACCAAACGATTGCAGGCGCGCGCAACGGCGTAGAGGAAGCACTGACCCTGGCAGCCTCCGGCCAAGACGCGATGGCCATGGAGCGCATCTCCGATACGATAGAACGTTACCCGGAGTATGCAGCCGGATGGTACGCCAGAGCACGCCTGTTTGATGACTCGGGTGACCCCATCTCCGCCGCGCGGGATTATCGCGAGGCACGCCTGCGCGATGAGCTTCGCTTCAGAGGGCCGGACCGGATGAACGAAGTCCTACGGGACGTGGGGCAACACCACAATGGGATCATCGTCGATACAGAAGCCGCCATCCGGTTGGCCTCGCCCGATGGTATTCCGGGACGCGAGATGATGCTCGAGCATCTCCACCCGACAATTGACGGATATTTTGTCCTCTCTGATGCCTTTTATGAGGCCCTCGTTGAGCTGGGACCCGGCACGCAGGCAGGATTTGACTGGAGCCGTACCGTTTCCCGGGATGCGGCGCGACGAAGCCTGCTTGTAACGCCCATTGACTCACTCGTCGGCAGGTACCGCGTGGATCAACTCATGAGCTCCTGGCCCTTCAAACAACCGGGATATGTCCGTTCCTCGATGGATACGCTGGCCGCGGGCACCCTTGCCGGGGAACTGGCCTTACAAGTGTATACCCGGGAACGCACGCGTGTGCAGGCCCTCGACCAATTCCAACAGGCAGCGGCGTCGGTTGGAAATGCCCGACTGGCCCTTCAATCCATATTTGCCATCATCCAACGGTATCCCTTCCTGCCGGGGCCTTATCTGTCGGCGGCCAATATCCAGATGAGCCTCAGGGATTACGCGCAGGCGGAACAGTACGTGTTGGCATCGCTCGAACGAGCAGAAAGCGCTGAAGGGCTTCGGATCCTCGGAAGCCTCCTGCTTAATCGTGGACGTCCACAAGATGCCATCGCTCCGCTTGAGCGTGCCGTCCAACTTGATGCGCTCGATGCCATTGCGCACTACAACCTGGCAGGCGCCTATGCACTGACAGGTCGCTTGGACGATGCTCGTCGGTCAGGACGCCGCGCGCAGGAGCTGGCACCCGATAACCCGGATATTCCACGCTTCCTGAACTCTTTGCCAGAGTAGCTCCCCGTCCGGTGGTTGAAGGGAGGCACCCCAAGGGTACCGTGCGGTGGTTGAAGGGAAACACCCCAAGGGTACCGTGCGGTGGTTACCGCTGGCTTGGGTTGGTGATTGTTCGCCTCATCCCCCTCAGGAAAACCAGGCGAGGACGATGGCTGTCCACACGAGGCTGCGCCAGAGGCTGACGGACAAGAGCCGGTCGACTAGCGCCACATCGTATCCCTCCAGCGACAATCGCGCGTGGATGGGCACCGCTCCGATCCCGGTGATGACCCAGGTAGCCAAAACCCCCACGGCAGCCAGCATGACGGCAAGACCCGCCTCCGGCCGGGTGATCTGAAAGGCATGCAGGATCACCTGCATGCCCATGAGCGGACCCACGAACCATGTGATGCGGCGCGTATACCAGGAGTGGTAGGCACCGAAATATCCTGGACCAATCCTCTTGAAAGCCGGATACATGATGCCATGGACCAACCAGGTCAGGGTGCACATGGCGACATCGACAGCAAAGGTCAGAATTTCCACAGACTTCTGATGGGGATGTAAAATCTTGCCCGGAGGTCTTACATCCGGGCCAGGCACGATGACGGATGAGGTATGATGGGTGAACGCGCGGCCCACCCGACCCGTACAGACAACTCGCCGAAGACAACGACAGGAATGCGTGGGTCCCGCGCCCGGGGAGAACGGCGCCAAGGATACTACATTTTGGTGGTCCTTCACAATTTCTTGAAGCTATTTGTCCCCACGGTTTTTCAGATTTTCGCCAGATGTGCCCATCGGACTTGAAGGTTGCGTTACCTTGCTCGCCTCCCTCTGTCGCAGCGTCCAAGATTACCCGACAACACGCTATGTATACCTGGTTCTCAGATTTGGGCCCCGTGCAGCAAGCACTCTTGGCGGGGCTGTTTACCTGGTCCATCACGGCCCTCGGGGCGGCACTGGTTGTTTTTGCCCGAACCATCAACCAGAGACTGCTGGACGGTATGCTGGGGTTTGCGGCGGGCGTGATGCTTGCCGCCAGCTACTGGTCCCTCCTGGCGCCTTCGATTGAATTGTCCGCGTCGGCCAGTGTACCCACGTGGTTTCCAGCTGCCGTCGGGCTCATTTTGGGAGGCGGGTTCCTCTGGGCTGCCGATAAAGTGATACCTCACGTTCACGTCTTCAAATCCACGGGTGAAGCCGAGGGTCTCTCGACGCAGTGGCACAAAACGACTCTGCTGGTCCTGGCCATTACCCTGCACAACATTCCTGAGGGTCTGGCTGTGGGCGTAGCGTTCGGGGCCGTGGCAACAGGGATGGAGATGGGCGAGACAGTTACCCTAGCCAGCGCAACGGCACTGGCTATTGGGATCGGTATCCAGAATTTTCCCGAGGGCGTAGCCGTGGCCATGCCCGTTCGAGCGCGCGGCGCCAGCAGGCTGCGTTCCTCCTGGTACGGTCAATTGTCCGCCGCCGTCGAGCCTGTAGCGGCCGTCATGGGGGCTGCTGCCGTCGTACAATTCAGACCCGTCCTTCCCTACGCCCTCTCTTTCGCCGCCGGCGCCATGATTTTTGTTGTCATCGAGGAGCTGATCCCGGAATCACATTCCCACGGCAATACGGATCTGGCCACCATGTCTGCCCTGTTCGGCTTCCTGGTCATGATGACCCTGGACGTCGCGCTCGGGTAATGCCCCAGGGTCAATGTTTGGATCTGCCGCCCGGAGACCTTGCTGGCTCAGTAGGGTGCTTCGAGATAGGCCTGACCCAGGGCTGTCAACTGACCCATGTCGGATTCAAAGATGGCCGTGTGGCGGTCCGCGTCTGCCCATCGTCCCGTGAACCAAGCATACCGAAACACATCGTCCCGGCTCTCACACAGGGCCACCATGGCTCGCATCTGCTCAATCTGTTTGGCTTCCGTATCGATGGCTTCGTTCCAGTTCGCCATCTCGGTAACCCAGATCTGCTTGCCGAATTTTTGTAGCCGATCGAGCTGCTGCTCCAGACCGAAGTCGTACCAATGGAAGCCCAAATAATCGATCCGTGGTTCGCGCCCTTCATTGGCCGCCCTGTACCACGCGTAAAATGAATCGAGCCAGAACACTGGGTCGGTAAATCCGGTCAGCGTCCCCCACGTCATCTGGGGACCTACCAGATTGATGGAGCGCCCGGTGGATTCAATCTCCGCTACCAGTTGCTCGTATTTGACCCATTCAGCGGCCGCTTGCTGCGGCGTCATATTGGCTTGATCCGTAAGATTCGGCTCATTGAGCACCAACAGATAGTCCACTTCTGGATGCGCAAGGATGTACTCTTTCACCGCCGCATATTCGGTGTCCGGATCGTTACCCCACAACATGGGGAGGTAAACAGTTTGGTTTGCCACGGCCGCCGAGGATGGTAGGGAGGATGCGTGACTCCAGTTGTACCACCAGCTCACACCCGACCGTACGGCCTCCATGTCGGCTACCTCGCGCACGTCGTAGGCCAGTCCCCTTTTTATACTTTTCTCAATGGGTTCGACAGGCGGATCACTGGATTCGGAGGACGGATCGGCGCTGTCGCACGCCGACGTGGCCGACAGGATGGCAAGAAGACTTGCAAATAGAATGGTCGATCGCATGGTTGGGGGCAATAAGACTCCATGGGGCCTTTTTTGTGCGCATGTCGCAGTGGTTTGTTCCTGTAGAAAATCGTCTCTTGAACCGATTGACGAACTTTTCGGGTGTTGAAGGCCACATCTCGCCACCCAGTAACCAACCACTCCGCCGGTTGGCCGTACCGTCTTATCCGCGTCTGCGCTTCCGGCTACCATGCTTGCGTACGACGTCCGACGATTTCCTTCGTACCGCCGGGGTCCTGCGAGCTGCGTACACTTTTGAGACAGCCGCCTTCCGAGCTTCGCCCTCATTGACTATCGGCTCTGGATAGTCTATTCCGACGATGCATCCGGCCATCTGCTGCTCCATCAATGGCATGTTCCAGGGCTCGTGGATGTAGGCTGTCGGCACATTGGCAAGTTCGCGCACCCATCGGCGGATGTAGGTGCCTTCAGGATCGTGGTCCTTTGATTGTTTGAGTACCGAGTAGGCTCGAACCATATTGATTCCGGTGGTACCGGACTGCATGCCGACTTGGGACCAGTGGATCCCCGGCTCGTAATCCAAAAAAAGTCGAGCAAGATGAAGTCCCGTTTCCCGCCATGGCAGCCAAAGTGCATACGAGGCAACGGATTGCAGCATCGCCCTCATTCGAAAGTTGATCCATCCAGTAGCCGTCAGTTGCCGCATGCAGGCATCCAGGAAAGGAAGCCCCGTACGCCCCTCCTTCCACGCATCGAAACGGTCCTGATCCCATGCGCGGTCCAACTGATCGTCCAATACGGGATTCTGGGCGATGGTATCGATCGTGGTCTCGGACTCCAGCTTCTGAATGAAATGACAATGCCATGCCAGGCGACTTCGGAAGGAAGAGAGGCTCTTCAGCCACTCGGCCGCATCGTCCGCGTGCTCCGGGTTTCTGCGCAAGGTGCGCATGCGCAGCCCTACAGCATGATCAACCTCACGTATGGAGAGGACACCCACGGACAGATAAGGCGACAAGCGTGAACAGTGGCGGGTTGCTTCCTCGGGGCCGGACATGGCCCACCGATAAGGCCGGCCACGCTCTTCCAGAAACGATTCGAGGGTATCGCATGCCGCCTGCCTGCCAGGTAACGGCCTGCCGATCAATCCCCGCGCGTGGAGGCCGAGTTCGTGCATGGTCGGAATTTTGTCGGAGTACGCGTTATCCGGGGCGGCAAGGCGCGTCGGGGTAGGGATGGACTCTGCCTGTATACGCCTGTCCCGCAGTGCTTTCCAGTTGTCGCGATCAGGTAACGAACGAATGACGCCATTAGACGGATACTCACTCCATTTCACGCCGCTCGATCGGGCCCATGATGCAACCCGCTTGTCCCGGTCCCAGGACCACATGGTGCCAGTTTCCTCATGACTGAACATGCGCGTGAATCCGAATGCGGCCCTGAGGTCGTCGAGCACCTGCACAGCATCCCCTTGACGAACAAGAAGCACCCCACCAAGCGCCTCGAATTCACCTTTCAAGGAGCGTAGCGTATCCAATTCCCACTCAATGTGGATAGGATCGACGTCTGGCTGCTGCCAGCGTTCGGGCTCGAGAATGTACAAGACAATGACCGGCAGGTCAGCGCAAGCCGCCTCGAAGAGCGGTGCGTGATCCTGGAGCCGCAGGTCCCGCTTCAACCATACCAGATTGGGAGTCATCCACCTTCTCGTTTTGGACGTACGTGCCGCTGAACCCGTCACCCGTTACGCGGTGAAAGGCCCCTACCCTGCGTTCGAACCGCGCTTTCCTAACCGCCTCTTAACGATTGGCGGGAAACACAGGCGAGCCTGAGGGTACAAAAGCGAACCTAGTCAATCATTCCCAATGCGTGTTCATCATGTCTGTCGAAACCATGGAAGTCGAAACGCTGAAATACAAAGTCAAGGACATTTCCCTCGCTGAGTGGGGTCGGAAGGAAATTCGCTTGGCAGAAGCGGAAATGCCCGGGCTCATGGCGCTACGTGAGCAGTATCGTGGGCAAGAGCCTTTGAAGGGAGCCCGTATTGCAGGCTGCCTGCACATGACGGTACAGACCGCTGTGCTGATCGAGACACTGGTTGCTTTGGGAGCCGAGGTCACGTGGTCTTCCTGTAACATCTTCTCGACCCAGGACGAGGCCGCTGCTGCGATTGCAGCCGCGGGGATCCAGGTCTATGCATGGAAGGGCATGACGGAGGAAGAGTTTGATTGGTGCATTGAACAGACGCTTTTCTTCGGAGACGAGCGCAAGCCACTCAACATGATTCTCGACGACGGCGGCGACCTGACCAACATGGTGCTGGACCGCTATCCAGAACTGGCGCCAGGCATCAAAGGGCTTTCGGAAGAGACGACGACCGGTGTCCACCGTCTGTACGAGCGCCAGAAGAAAGGCACCCTCCCGCTGCCTGCCATCAACGTGAATGACTCCGTTACGAAGTCCAAATTCGACAACAAGTATGGGTGCAAAGAATCCCTGGTGGATGCCCTACGTCGTGCAACGGACATCATGATGGCCGGTAAGGTGGCTGTCGTGGCCGGCTACGGAGATGTAGGCAAGGGCTCTGCTGCCTCCCTTCGGGGCGCAGGTGCTCGCGTCATCGTAACTGAGATTGACCCGATTTGCGCATTGCAGGCTGCCATGGACGGCTTTGCCGTCAAGAAAATGGACGATGCGGTCAAGGAAGCTGATATCGTAGTCACAGCGACGGGCAACTTCAACGTCGTCGGCGAGCGTCACTTCCGGTCCATGAAGGACAAAGCCATTGTGTGCAACATCGGCCACTTCGACAATGAGATCGACATGGCGTGGCTGAATACGAACTATGGCCACACGAAGGACACGATCAAGCCCCAGGTTGACCTCTTCAATATCGACGGCACCGAGATCATCGTTCTGGCAGAAGGCCGACTGGTGAATCTCGGATGCGCCACAGGGCATCCTTCGTTCGTTATGTCGAACTCATTCACGAACCAGGTCCTGGCCCAACTTGAGTTGTGGCACAATGCCGACAGCTACGACAACCAAGTGTACACGCTCCCGAAACACCTGGACGAGCAGGTTGCACGCCTGCACCTTGCCAAGATCGGTGTGGAGCTGGACGAGTTGTCCCCGCAGCAGGCTGATTACATCGGCGTTACGCCTGACGGCCCCTACAAGCCGGAGTACTACCGGTACTAGTAGCGGCCTGAGAGTGGTTTCTGAAAGCCCCGTTCCCATGCGACATGGGAACGGGGCTTTTTTCATTAAGGCTATCTCTCCGTCATCGCGAGGCCTGACTTGGCGAGGACAGGTGTTACCTACGGCTTACGCTGCGTGACCAACCATTTTCAAGCCCTTTGTATCAATTACATTATCCTGTGTCTCCTTGGTCATCGCTAACCATTGATGCCGGCCTGATCTGTATTAGTCAAGAACACCCATGCGAAAACGTCTCTCACCATTCAACGAATCCATGAGTTCGAGAACACTGCTTGTCATCGAAGCTGGAGTTATCGTTGTCAGTATTCTGCTATCGCTCTACCTCCAAGGTCTATATGACGCTTCGCGGATGAACGAACGAAAGGAAGATCTCCTGAAGAGCCTTTCAACTGTGATTGAGCAGGACATCGCTCAAATAGACTTTTTTTCAAACATCCAGAATCGATCTCACCGAAGCGCCGAGGTCTTACTTTATCCAAATCAGGACCTGGTCATAGACTCGATCTACTGGCATTTGTCCAGCGTAGGAATGGGATTACGCAGCTTTTTCCCACAACGCTCTCCATTCGAGGAGATAATCGATGCTCAGGTGACCCGATATATTCGTTCTCCTGAGCTACGAACGGATCTTTTTACATTGTTCGGAGAGGACTTGGAGCGGCATGAGGTACACACGAAGGAGTACGACCAATTATTCCTCTCCTTCAACAGGTATTTATCTGAAACGTATCTCCTCGTCGATTGGTGGCGTGAAGGTAGCGGGCAGATACCCGAAATTGATGTTACATCCTTCGACCGAACCTTACGCCCCGATCAGGATCGCAAACTACGCGGAATGTTGATCGAAGCGCTCTTTGCAACCTCTTCCTATACCTCCGAACTTCGATATCTGAAAGGGAAGTATGTCTCGCTCCAAGAAGATATCCTCGCGGAGATTGGCTCCTAACTTGCAACTCCGTTTTTTTGCCTCCTGACACGACTAGGTGCACATGTCAAAAGCTGGTATCACACGCTCGTTCAAAACAACCTACGTTCTGGAAGCCGTTGGTATAGGCACGGTAATCGTATCGCTTTTATTCGTTGCGGTCGAATTACATCAGAACACCAAAGCAGTCCATGGGCAAACCAATCAGGCAATTGCGGACAACGTAAATGCTCTGTACTTGGCTATCGCGACGGACAACGAACTATCATTGGCTTGGCACAAGCTGCTGGCCAATTATTCCTACGACGAGTTGACATCTGAGGAACGAATCATTCTTGAAATGGCTCTGCTTTCAGGTTTTCGAAGGGTCGAGAACATCTGGTATCAGGTCGATGAAGGTCTCATCGAGGAACGAGCTCTGACTCGAATAGGCTACTTACCGTACACGAAACGATTTGGGTTACAAACCTGGCAAAAGTATCGAGATGGTTTTGATCCGTTGTTTTTGACGTATTTCGAGAGTCAAATAGGCCATGAGCAAGCTGCGTTCGAAACAAAGGCGTTAACGCCCTGATCAGAATAAAGCTGGGGATTGTGCCAGAGCGTTACACAATCCCAGAAACCCTCCTCCAAACGAAACCGCTCTACACATCTCGTCGGGACTCTTTCTGGAATTTTGCTTCGCACAATCCCAGAAACCCTCCTCCAAACACAAAAGGGCAAGCCCAAAGGCTTGCCCTTTCTTTGTTTGTCGTCGGGACGGCGGGATTTCGCTTTCGCGTTAACCCGCCTTCCTTCCTTCGGTCGGGACGGCGGGATTTGAACCCACGACCCCTTGCACCCCATGCAAGTGCGCTACCGTCGAATTATTGCTTTAACAGACCCAAGAAGGGCGCTTTCAAGAAGCAGTGCTCAGCGAGTTCTGCAATAGTTCTGCAGTTCTCTTACACAATCATACCGTGCTGTTCTCAAAAAGTAAAGGAAGTTGTATGATGAGTGGCACCACACAGCAATATCAGTACCAACCCATGAAGGTCACCAACCTAAAGCAATTAGCGCTTGAGTTCATCGTAATATTTCTTGGCGTAAGCGCCTCATTCGGAGTTACCAGTTTTTCTCAGATGCGATTCGAAAAGACCGAAGAGAATCGACTTCTAGAAGCCCTGACCACTGAAATCGAGACAATCAGAGAATACGAGGCGAGGGCCTCACGAGACGTTTCGGATGACATCGCGATCTATTCCGAACTACTTAAGTCAGAAGGCATGACAGATGGGGCTATAGGGGCTGTCACTTCCAGCAAGACACGAATAGAATTCAGTTTATTCAACAACAGCTTGTTCAGTCCCCCAACCGAGACGTACACAACGCTCATCGCCAGCGATGGACTCAAATACATTAGATCAAATGCCTTGAAGACGGCATTGACGAACTTACATATCCGAAGTCATAATCGTGTTACGACAGGCCTTGCTGAAGAGCGACTTCTGAAGACCACTCTTTTGGACGAATTCCTTTCAAGACATCCTTCTTTTCTCATTCAGGCAAGTGACCCGAACGTCAGCGTAGATGAATATCTCGATACGCTCGCCCACGTCCTTCGAGAAAACCAAACTGTCAGAGCCGCTTTAGGGATGCAGCTTAAGTACCTGAAGAGTAAAAAGGCTGCGCTGCAACTGTACGAGCTCTCACTCGGTGACCTTGAGACTGCTCTGAAACAAACTCGCTCCTAGATCGCCTCTCAATTCACTGAGCGGTACTCATCGACAGTTACGCTTCCATCCGCACCTGAGGAGAGTTGATCGAGCAGAGATTGCATGTCAAAGAAGTCATGCTCTTTCGCAATCTTACCGTCTCGCATGGTCACAATCGTCGTTCCTGAGAGGTCCAGATAGTTTCCCGTGGCGGGCATTCCGAAGAACTCGCCTGTGTGCCTCCCTTTGAAATTCCAATGTTTAACCAACTTGTCGCCCTGACCGAATGCATCAAGGATGTTCCATTCAATCTCTGAGAAGCCCGTTAGGTAATTGGTGTAGTAGTCACGGCAGGCATCAATACCAACTAGATCACCCTCAGACGTTACGACAACCACGTCTTCGGTAAAATTGTCGGCATTTACAACGGAAGTATTACCTTCCTTGAGAAATTTGTCCCACACCCCGTTGTACATCTCAAGGTCACGTTCAAGTTGTACAGCAGCTAGCTCTAGCTCACTGTTCTCAGATGAACAACCTGGAAGTGCGAGCAGACAGATGATTGTGATAACTGAAAATAATCTCATGGTGAGTGTTCTTGGTTTAAGTTCTGGACGGAAGGGAAACTTGGAGAGCTGACAAGCCTCCTCAATTGGTTTTCCTGAATTGTTTTGTAACAGGCTACTCCTGAGCGCCTTCTCCATCATACCCGCCTACTTCTGACTCACTATTGATGGCAAGCTGCTGTTCAAAGTAGCTAACGAAGGCGGGATCGTAACCACCGCGAAATTTATTCCACGTAGCTCTGCCAATATTGGTGATATAGGGGTCATATCCTATCCGCTTTAGTGCCCGCTCTTCTATCAAGCCTTCGTCCACCTGATACCAAATGTTTTCGACGCGCCTAAAGCCAGACAAAAGGCTCATTTCAAGCACAATTCGCTCCTCAGGACTCAAATCCTCAATTCGTTCATCGTTAAAAAGTTTAATCCATGCCCTTGCAAGTTCATCATCCGTCGCAATTGCGAGATAGAGAGCATTGACGTTATCCGCGATAGCCTGATTAGTTTGACCATGAACAGCCTTGGTGTTCTGATGAAGCTCGACGGCAACGAAGACAAGCGACAGAATTATTGAAGAGATACCTATGACCTCCTAGATCAGTCGCGGTGATGCTTTTGCTGATTTGTCCATTACCAGAGGAAGATGATCGCTGAGGGTAAGAAGCTGAATAGGTTCGAGTGGTTAGGGTTTACAATCCCTAACTGAGCTTTGGGACAAGTGTAGTCAATACTTCGTGGGGTTGCTAAGACCACAGCTCCACACTGGCGGGCTGAGCGAACATGGCGAAGAGGGTCTGACATTGGGCTTTTCGCAACTTGACACAGCTTCACAAATCAACAGGGGGAGTGAGGTCTGCACCCCACTCCCCCTTCGATCTTCGAACTCCTGTTCGACTAATTTGTGGACGGAATTCCTGCTCCTCCAGAGGGAGCGAAATTTCCGTGGATCAAGAACCACTCGCCAGCAAGCGGATCAAGGCTCCAAACACTCGATGCGCGAGCTTTGTAATCCACTACAGAGCCATCTGCAATTTTGTACTGGCCCGTGTTCATGTGCGTAGCAACGGCCGTTGAGTAATCACTATTGAACGTGACCTCTACATCACTGACTTCCAAGGACAGCCACTCAGCACCTGCACTAAGGGCAGCAAGGACCTCTTCTTTTGATGCTTTATAGCAAGCCTCCATGTTCGAGTCGCAGTGTGACGATGTTGGAGCAAGCATGGCGGCTCTTGCTTCCACATCTGCATCTGCATCTGAGCCCGACCAGAATGCTGCCACCTTTTCGTGAATAGCGGTAGCGAGATCTGCTTCATTCATGGCCCGCCAAATGACACCTGCGCGGGTGGCATATATCGATGGATTACCTCCACGATCAACAGCCTGGCGGATAGCCGTCCAAGCGCCCGACTTTTCACCTGCGGTCCACAGGATCTCGCTTCGAGAGTCAGCAGCATTGGGGCCGTCATGAGTCTCCTCATAGAGGTCCATGTAGCGCAATGCTTTTATCATGTCCACCTCTTCGATTCCCCACGTGGCCTGACCATAGGCATAGGCCAACTGGTTGTAGGCAGCTGATGCATGATCAGGATGCTTAGCAGCAAATGCCTCCCAGTTGGCGGCAGGGGTACCCGTTTCTCCATCCCACGTTGACATATAGGCAAAGGCTGGAGACGTATTGCCCGATGCGACGATCTCAGTTGCAGCTTGCTGCCAACCTGAATCCATAACTAAAAGACTGTGCCAGAGGGCTTCGTCTGCGGACAGATTCGAAGCACCTGCTTCTTCAAGAAGACGCTGCTCTGAATCGCCCGAGGCGTTAGCCAGGACGAGTTTGGCAATACCACACCCTTCATCGATCAGAAGAGACGCTTTTGCCATACCGATGGCCATAGGCCGCTCAACGTTGATCAAGGCGTCGAGAGCCTTATCTGCGATAGCAGCGCCGTGGGCTGAGCAGCTTGTGGTTGCGAACCAGCTAGACTGGGCGTGAGCCGACATGCCTAGGAACATGAAGGCTGTAATGGTGAGGAAGTGTTTCAAGTTGTCCTCTCAAGAATTGGTGTATGGGATTCCTGAAGAAAGACACCACATTCGATAATGCCAAATTATCGACTCTTTATCGTGCCCTCTGTGAATCACGGGTAACGGAGCAGTCTCCAGGATTTTCAACCTTATTACTCCCTATACACCCTCCAAAGACCAATCATCCTAGTACAATTACGGTGCTCGCACTCTAGAACAATTTTTTAGTCTTAGATGCTACCAGGGTAGCAGGGATTAAATACAAGATCATGCGCGTGAGTGTGCGTGGGCATGGACGAAACAGTCCATGCAAGGCAGGACAAGTACCCTACGCCGTCGAACAAAATGCAGTGGAGAGCTCATGGCATGGGGTTTCCTGGAGGTCGGCATACGGTTTGAAGATATTGATCCAGTACTTTTGCATGCTTTCGGTCAGTTCCCTCGAATCAATTAGCGCTGGAACACTATCCACTCTTTTGAAAATACAAGCCACTGATCTGCGCCAGTCCCTGCCACCGTTGACGCCTCCACCAACATATCCAATGGCTACCAATTCCGTGTGCTGAGCCGCGATGCTATCAGATGCATCATTCCACCAGGAAAGCCTATCCAGAGTAGGTGCAGAAATGATTGCCACGCCATTGGCGTTGAGAGCCTTGAAAATACTCTGAAGCCCTTTTTGTTGTGGAGCTTGTCAGGTGGCCGTGAAAGCGTCACCTCTTTGGTAACATCTCGATCAATCCAACCTTGTGAAATGCACCACCTGACAAAGATTCCCACGCGTGACAAGTAAGTGCGCTGCGTATTTGCATTGGAGGATTGGTCTACAAGCCAGCTAGTTA
>Ga0181580_10002897_pt1 | contig 13938 bp, 13 predicted proteins | sample 071ome_23_FD_132413 | JGI IMG/M metagenome (GOLD analysis project Ga0181580, IMG submission 132413) | Coastal salt marsh microbial communities from the Groves Creek Marsh, Skidaway Island, Georgia - 071403BT metaG (megahit assembly) | ecosystem: Environmental > Aquatic > Marine > Intertidal...
GTCGACAAAGGCTTTCAGTGCTGCTTGGATCGACGGGGCGCCGTCCATGAAGTTTCTGACAAACTTGGGTGTGGATTCAGTAATGCCGAGCATGTCGTGAAGGACAAGCACCTGAGCGTCTGTCCCGCTTCCAGCACCGATTCCGATGACAGGGATATCCAGTTTTGAGGAGATATCCGCCGCGAGTTCCGCCGGGATGCACTCCAGCACAAGCAGGCTTGCTCCAGCGTCCTGAATTTCCACTGCGTCGGCAAGAATGGACTTTGCCTCTTTTGGCGTGCGTCCTTGCACGCGGTAGCCGCCAAACACATTGACAGATTGGGGTGTGAGCCCCAGGTGTGCACAAACCGGTACGCCACGCTCTACAAGGCGGTGAATGCTATCGCTGAGCCAGGTGCCGCCTTCTAACTTGATCATCTGGGCACCGGCCTGCATCAGTTTTGTGCTGGCATGAAGCGTGTCGTCGGCATTGGAAAAACTCATAAAGGGTAGATCGGCTACGATCAACGAGTGAGGTCGGGCGCGGGCGACGCATTCCGTGTGGTAAGCCATCGCGTCAAGTGATACCGGTATTGTGGTTTCGTGGCCCTGTAGCACCATGCCCAGGGAGTCACCCACTAAAATTGTTTCGGCACCTGCCTCGCTGGCCAAACGGGCAAAAGTCGCGTCGTAGGCCGTGATCATCACAAATTTGTCACCCGATGCTTTCATGGCATCCAGGGTGCTGATGGTGATGCGTTTATTCATAGTTGCGACTCCAGACTGATTGAGGGAGCTGGCTCTCAGCCAAAAATAGTCGGGTTGAAGTAGTGACGGCCCTTTTTAATGTTCAGCATGTAGTCAATAAGCTGCTCATAATCTCTATCACCTTGTGCCAAATCGATTTCGTTGGCATTAACGATCAACAGAGGCGCGGCATCGTAGTAAAGAAAGAACTCGCTGTACACCTCGTTGAGTTGCTCGAGATAACCGCGATCGATCAGTCGCTCCGCATCAATCCCTCTTCGCTCTATGCGTTCAAGCAAACGATCTGGGCTGGCCTGAAGGTAGAGCACTAAATCGGGCACCGGCGCGTCAACCCTCATTTTCTCGAAGACTTTTTGGTATAGCGCATACTCATCGGGTTCGAGATTAACGCGCGCGAATAGAGGGTCTTTCTCGAGCACAAAGTCGGCGACGCGGGCGTGATCGAACATATCGCGTTGTTTGAGTTCAGTAATTTTTTGCACGCGCTGAAAGAGAAAGAAAAGCTGGGTTGCCAGTGCGGTCTGTTGCCTATTTTGGTAGAAGCGCTCGAGGAAGGGATTGAGTTCCGCCTCTTCGAGCAGCAGCTCGTGGTGAAAAGTTTCGGCAATACGGCGCGCAAGGGTGGTTTTGCCCACGCCAATGGGGCCCTCAACTGCGATATAAGTGGGCACGTTGCGTCCACGCAGAGACACTCCTGTTGAAGCGCTTTGCTCTGGCAACACTCTGTCTCCTGAAGCGGCGATCATTTTGGAAATTGACACAATACGCGAATCGTTTGCTCTGCGCACTGCGCGCGGAGCTGATGAAGGGGCCCTCTACCACTAAACACGTAGCTTTCGCCCAGAAGTTCTATGAGTGGGTCGAGGACGAATAGGCGCTCATGGGCTCGGGGGTGGGGTAGCACCAGTGAGGCAGTATTGAAGTCGAGCTCGTCGTAAAAAATCAGGTCCAGATCAATCCGCCGCTCTCCCCAGTGCCTCGTGCGTTGCCGACCTAATTGATCCTCAGTGCTGAGTAGCGTGTTAAGCAGTGCCTCAGGGGCTAGCGAGGTGGTGATCATCACGACCGCATTGCAGAAATCGGGTTGATCCTGAGGTCCATGCGGCGATGATAAATAGACGCTAGACGTCGCCGTGGGGGTCAAGGCGGGATGTCGCAAGAGGCTCTGATACGCCGCGGCAAGTTGCTTGAGTGGATCGTCAATATTGGACCCCAGCGCAATGCAAGCCTCACTCATTGACCTTGCTGCCTTCTCCGGGCCCGAGGTCGGCCTCTGCCACGCTCATCGCGCCGAGCCCGAGCACTGCCCACCAACTCGGGAAATTGCTTTTGCCGGGCCGCCCAGAATTCGCTGCATTCGCCACCCAGAGCCTCCGTTTGCTCGCGCAACAGACGTAGATCGAAGGCTGCGCGGAACCAGCGGTGCGCAAGCAAATCCTTGACTTTCTTTGGCTGCATGCGCTCCAGCCGAGGTTGCAGATCCCAGATATCACGCATGGCGAGAGAGAAGCGCTTGGGAATAGCGAGGTGCTGACAGGCTCGTTGCACGGTTTGTTGTCCCGCGCTGTGCATTGCTTGTATCGAAGGCTCTCCCTGGTCCTTTAACATGGCTGACCGCCTCTCGGTCGTCGGCCAATAAAGCGCCGCGAGAAGAAACGCGGGCGTCACGGGTCGGCCGTCGGCAACGCGCTGATCCGTGTTGTTGAGCGCCAGCGACTGCAGGGCATGAGCGGAATCTTTAGCCAGCCCGTCATGAATGTCGTCTCCCATGAGGGGTGCGAGGACGTTATGAGCCTTGAGTAGGGCAAAAGTAGGTCCCGAAAATCCGTTCATGAATAGCTTCAGCCATTCATCGAATAATCGGGCCGCCGGAATATCCCGCAATAATGATCGCGTCTCAGATATTGCGGCCTCTGTGGACGGCTCCAAGTCAAAATTCAGTTTGGCTCCAAACCGTAATACCCTCAGTATCCGGACGGGGTCCTCACGGTAGCGGTCGGCTGGATCGCCGATCATTCGTATGACGCCCGCCTCAATGTCAGCCCGACCACCCAGCTGATCTAACAGCGTGTGAGTGTGCGTGTCGTAATAAAGTGCGTTAATGGTGAGATCACGGCGTCTGGCATCTTCTTCCATCGTGCCGTAGACGTTGTCGCGTAGCAGCCGCCCAGACTGGCTCGACTGAGCATCCTGCCCAGAGTGATTCTTATCGTGCCCACGGCGAAAGGTCGTCACTTCGATAATCTCTCCGCCCGAGCGCACGTGGACAATTTGAAACCTGCGGCCGACGATACGCGCGTTGCGGAAACACCGTTTTATCTGTTCGGGATTGGCGGACGTCGCTACGTCGAAATCTTTTGGGTGCTTCCCCAGCAACAGGTCACGCACTGCGCCGCCGACTACAAAAGCTTCAAACCCCTCAGCCTGGAGCCGGTCCACGACTTGCAGGGCGCCGCGCGAGAAATCGCTATCACGGAAAAGGGGGCCTGTAGCCTCCGCGGTCACGATCCGAACACTCGTTCATTGCGCCAAAATCGCGCTAATAAGTCGCATGGTAGTCGCGCGACCAAAAAGATCGACAAAGACGAAATAGCTGATTCGGGGGCGAGTTGAAGGCCAGAAAGAAACATGGGGAAGTCGCCTTCCCCACCCAGGTCCGTTATGACATCGTTATTGTTATTCGGCCCATTTTTATTATTTCGGCTCTGCTGCTGAGGTTGCAGGGCACATGCCATATCTGAAAAAGCTATATAAAACATTACTTTGTCCAATTATTGACCGGGTTTCGGTGGTTTTGCAGTCTCAGAGTGTTACGGAATTGCACCAGCTTGTTACGAAATCCTACTATCGCACACGGCATTATGCGGTCTTTTGCTTTTTACGAGGTATACCGAATCGTTGTCTGCGCTCCCAAAGACACTTCCGACTGATGCCTAGCTTGTGTGCCAGCTCGGTCTCATTCATGGCGTCTTGGTGTTCCAAAACGAAGCGCTGGAAATAATCCTCAAGGGAGAGTTCCTCAACAACGCCCTCGACACCTTGTGGCGACGGCGATGCGGCATCTGCCCCGTCGAATTGCTGTGCAGGTTCGGGGCTGTTCGAAAACGTGATATCCAATTGGTTACCCGACGACATTACCAGCGCACGCTCGATCACGTTCTGAAGCTCCCTAACGTTGCCTGGCCAAGGATGCAGTAGGAGAGCCTGCTCGCTGGCGCTCGATAGCGGTCTTTGAGGAATGCTCAGCTTATGGGCTTGTTCCTGAATAAACCAATTAGCCATCGCGATGATGTCTTCCCGTCGCTCCCTCAATGGCGGGATCGTGAGTCGCAACACGTCGATACGGTAAAAAAGGTCTCGCCGGAATTCATTTCTGGCTGCTAACTTGGCTAAATCCCTGTGGGTGGCACAGATTAATCTTACGTCGACCTTCTTGCTAGTTACCGAGCCAATGCGACGGATTTCTCCTTCCTGAATAAAGCGCAGTAAACGAGCTTGTGCGGCAAGCGGCAGCTCACCTATTTCGTCCAAAAATAGTGTGCCCCCGTCTGCTGCCTCAATGAGGCCGATTCGGTTGCTTGTTGCTCCAGTAAAAGCACCCTTTTCGTAGCCAAATAATTCTGACTCGATCAACGTATCGGGGATTGCTGCGCAGTTGACAGTGACGATTGGTTGGTGCGCCCGTGCACCGCTGAGGTGGATTTGGCGAGCTGCCAGTTCTTTTCCCGTTCCCGTCTCTCCGACAATGAGAGCGGTAGAGTCTGTCAGCGCGATTCGCTGAATGACCTGTTGCGCCGTCTGCATCGCGACACAAGCTTCGCTTTGAAATAAGCGGGTTTTTGAGGTGTTTGCAGCGCTAGCTTGCTTTGCATTACACAGTTCCAGAACCCATTCAGCGATTTGCTGAGGCGAGCGCGACCGGTCGAATACATCGATTGCGCCGGCTTTTACTGCCCGCACAATATGAGGAGTGTCAAAGACAGGTAACAGTGCTGCCAGAGGGGTTGGCCAGATGGCGCTGCTGAGTGCCGCTATCTCGTCAGATGCGGTTGGTTGTCCCACCACAACAAGATCACGCTCGCCAGGCGTCGGGTCGGTGGCGCTATCGCCGTAATCGCCCGGGTCATCCAGACTCATCACACTAATCCCCGCACGATGCAGATTTTTTTCCAGTGCTTCTCTCAGGTCGGTGTCTGATTCGATTAATTGGATCTTCATACTACCTCGTGGATGACTGTACCGTCGTTGTTACCGACACGTGTTGCTATTCGGGTGAAAAGGTAACACATTGTGTGGTTTCTGGGGGTGGTATGACTTATTTCCAGTGCTCCAAAGCATGCTGAAGGATCTCACTGACGGTGCGTGCTGAGTCAGGTGGAGGGCGCTGATTGAGGTGCAGCAGACTGATGCGAAGATTTTGCTCCGGTTGATTGATGTCTAGTGCGGGAGCCCCGGTTTGTTTGCTCAATTTATGCCCCTCGGCATCCAAAACAACCGGTACATGGCCATAGCTTGGTGGCTGGAGCGCGAGCAGATCCTGGAGCCAGCGTTGGCGGTGGGTGGAAGTCAGCAGATCGGCGCCGCGCACAATATGTGTGAAACGGGGACGTGCATCGTCCACGGCAGCGGCCAATTGATAGGCATAGAGTCCGTCCCGCCGTTTGACAATAAAGTCTTCGGGGACCTCCCCCGGCGAGCACGCTTGGTAACCCAAGAAGCGATCCTCGAACCCGGTGAGGCGCTGGTGATCCACTTTGACGCGAAGGCTATGCGCTGTGTCATTCGTAATCGGCTTCCCAGCACAGCCTTGCCCGCATGTGCTCCGCGCCGTCAGCGTCGATCGAGTGCATATACAGCGAAACAACCAGCCGGCCTTGGAAAGCCGCTCCAGCGCTGAGTCATAACCCGCACTGGCCGATGACTGGAAGAGAATAGGGCCGTCCCAAAGCAGGCCATGAGCGATAAGCGCGTCGCTAATTGCGGGTATGCTCCCCTCGACTGCTCTGGGTGGGTCGATATCGTCGATTCTTAGCTGCCAAGTTCCCTGTTGAGATTTTGCGTCAAGGAAGCTGGCGAGGGCAGAAGCTAGAGACCCCGCATGCAGAGGCCCTGTGGGAGAGGGCGCAAAGCGTCCTCTGTAAGCGGGATTCTTTTCCTCATATCGCTCGGTATTCAACCCAGCTCCTGGCGCTCCTTGATTTCGGCGAGCGTTTTGCAGTCGATACAGAGCGTGGCCGTGGGCCTGGCCTCCAGCCGCTGAATGCCGATCTCGATGCCGCAGGCATCGCAATATCCGTAATCGTCATTCTTTAAACGATCCAACGTGGAGTCTATTTTCTTGATGAGTTTTCGCTCGCGATCCCGGGTTCGTAATTCGAGACTGAACTCCTCTTCTTGAGTGGCTCGATCAGCGGGGTCCGGGAAATTGGCAGCCTCATCTTTCATGTGAGACACCGTCCTTGATACCTCATCGACTAATTCGCCGCGCCAATTGAGCAAAATACCCTTGAAGTGCTCGATTTGCTCATCGTTCATGTAGCTCTCACCGCGGCCGGGCTTGTACGGCTTGAAGTCGTCAAACTTCTGCAGTGTGCCGACTGCGCGAGCCACCTTGGGGCTAGTTTTTTGTTTTGCGGGCGCCTTTTTAGCTGGGGCTTTCTTAGCGACTGATTTGTTCTTTGCAGGCGCCTTTTTAGCGGGGGCTTTCTTAGCGACTGCTTTCTTTTTCGCAGGTGCCTTTTTGGCCACCGCTTTTTTCTTTGCAGGTGCCTTTTTGGCTACCGCTTTTTTCTTTGCAGGTGCCTTTTTGGCTACCGCTTTTTTCTTTGCAGGTGCCTTTTTGGCTACCGCTTTTTTCTTTGCGGGCGCCTTTTTGGCCACCGCTTTTTTCTTTGCAGGAGCCTTTTTGGCTGCCGCCTTTTTAGCAGCGGGCTTTTTAGCTGTTGCCTTTTTGGCGGCAGGTTTTCGACTGGCCATAGTGATCCGGATCCTCGTAAAGTGTCGCGATGAAGATTGTCGCAACCGATTGGGCACGGGAAGCTATCAGACTTCTGTACTCGGTGCTAGCGCTGATTTTAGTTTTCGACAGGCCCAATGGTTAGCGCCTTCCTTTGAGGTGACGGAACTGCTAGGACGGTTTTGATGTGAATTTCCCGAGTTTGATCGAGGGCAGGTTGAAGTCTCGCTATAAGCGTTTTCTGGCGGATGTCGAACTGTCTGACGGTGATGGGACGGTTTGCGCACATTGCCCCAACACTGGGGCGATGACAGGCTGTCAGTCAGACAATGCCCCCGTCTGGTTGTCATATCACACCAACCCTGCGCGCAAGCTACCGTGGACCTGGGAACTCGTTAATACCGATACCGGTTTGGCGTGCATTCACTCGGCACTTGCCAACCGCGTGGTCGAGGAGGGTTTGAGGGGCGGTTATTTCCCGGGGTTGGCTCAGCCGGGTCAACCTATCAAGCGTGAGGTGCGGCTTGGCAAAGGATCAAGAATGGATTTCTTTGTGCCCTCAGAGCGCGGAATCTTCGTGGAAGTTAAATCTGTCACACTGCATCTGGGTGGCGGATTGGGAGCGTTTCCCGATGCGATCAGTTTGCGAGCGACCAAACATCTTCAGGAAATGCAGAATGCGTTGCAGGAGGGATACCGCGCAGTGCTGGTATTTTGTGTGATGCATACGGCGATCGACAGAGTCATTCCAGCGGCAGATATCGACCCGACTTACTCCCAACAGCTGATGAATGCGATGGAAGCAGGCCTTGAGGTCTGTGCGCTTTTCAATGACATCACTCTCGACGGCATCTATCCTCAAGCGGTCATCAGGCTGGAATCATGCTGGACTTGAGCCACTCATTGATCGCGTTGGGCTTGCATACTGATCGTTTCGTCTCGATCGGCACCGGTTTGCTGGTCGATCGCGAAGCGGCGGTCGCTTTTGGAGCGCTCGCTAGGAGGGCTTCGGCCGCAGGCTTTGATCTGCGGGCGCTGTCTGCCTTCAGAGATTACGATCGTCAGAATCAGATAATCGCTGAAAAATGGGGAGGAGGGCGTCCCGTCACCGACGACGAGGGTCGAGCGCTCGATCGGGCGTCCAGTTCTGATGCAGAGTGGCGAGATAGGATTCTGCGGTTTTCTGCGCTGCCAGGTACATCCAGGCATCACTGGGGCACAGACCTTGATATCTGGGATGCTGCGGCAGTAAGTAACGCGTATCGTCCCATGCTCTCTCCCGCAGAATATGGCGGGGATGGCGTATTCGCCAACCTGACTGCATGGCTAGACGAGCGGATTGCCGCCGATGATGCAGAAGGATTTTACAAACCCTATGCAATCGACCGCGGTGGGGTGGCACCCGAGGCTTGGCACATCAGTTATCGGCCCGTTGCCATGACCTACCAAGACCTCGTGACGCCCGACATGCTGTTATCCCTTTGGCGTGGCGAGCCCGACCCATCGGGTGTGCGACATGAGCCCTTGGCCATGTTGAGCGCAGTCGAGAGTGAGGTCGGGGAACTCTTGGCGCGGTTTGTGGCTAACGTGTAACGCACCGTGCGGGTAAGCCGCAGCGACTCAGCGTGCGATGCGGTTCTAGACTTTCCAGGGCTCGCAGCGCTTGGCCACCAGTATTTTTTTGAGCCGGGTGTAGCGTGGCATTCCCCCTTTATAAGCCGGGTAAGCCTCTCCCGCGATAAGCGGTTCAAAGTACGCTCTTCCTGCGGCAGTAATCCCGAATCCGTCTCGACTGATGAAGCGACGGGGCATTTTTTTCTCGCGATTAGCTACTCGGACTAGCGGAGCGGCGCCGATTTGCCAGCGATAGGGTTTTGTGGATCGGCGCTCCACGGTCGGCATCACTGCGTTGGCCCCCTGCATGGCGAACTTCACGGCGGCTCTGCCCAGCGCGATAGCCTGATCGACATCTGTTTGACTCGCCACATGGCGCGCTGCTCGCTGCAAATAATCAGCGACAGCCCAGTGGTACTTGTATCCCAGATGCGCTTTGATCATCCCCGCCAGCAGAGGCGCCAGACCGCCCAGCTGTGCATGCCCAAATGCGTCCCGTTCTCCCTGATCAGAGAGTAATCGTCCGTCCGCTGTGCTGACTCCCTCAGAGGCCACAATGACGCAAAAGCCATATCGCTCGACGCTATGTCTGACCTTATTCAGAAACTTTTCTTGATCAAACGCGATTTCGGGAAACAGTATGAGGTGCGGTGCGTCCCCTTTGTCGTTCGCAGCGAGTGCGCTGGCGCCTGCAATCCAGCCTGCGTGTCGCCCCATCACCTCGAGGATGAATACCTTGGTTGAGGTGTCACACATGGATTCGATATCAAGCGCGGCCTCGCGCGTAGAGATGGCCACGTATTTCGCTACGGAGCCAAATCCGGGGCAGTTATCTGTGAGAGGCAGATCGTTGTCGATCGTTTTAGGCACGTGGATAGCTTGAACCGGATAGCCCATTTGCTCACTGATCTGTGACACCTTCAGGCAGGTGTCGGCAGAGTCGCCACCACCGTTGTACAGAAAATACCCAATGTTGTGAGCGCGGAAGACGGTGATCAGCCGCTCATATTCGGCGCGATTTTCCGCGAGACTTTGCATTTTGTATCGGCAGGAACCGAACGCCCCTCCGGGAGTCGATTTTAACCCCTCAATGGTTTGACGACTTTCACGCGATGTGTCGATCAACTCCTCGCGCAGTGCCCCCAGAATACCGTTTTTACCGGCCAGCACTTTGCCAATTCGCGTCGGATACTCTCGAGCAGCCTCGATGACGCCCGCTGCGGAGGCGTTGATCACTGGCGTCACACCACCAGACTGAGCGTAAAAAAGGTTACGTTTTTTCATCATTAGGACTTGGGTCGAACGCGGGCGAAGTGCGTACCGTAGTCCCGACGGGACGCAATGGCAAACAGTGCGTGCTAATCTCACTAAAGTTTGGAGAACCTCCTTGTCTGATCACATTCACATTCTGGGTATTTGCGGCACCTTCATGGGTGGATTGGCGTTACTGGCTCAGGAATCTGGCTTCCGTGTCTCGGGGTCTGACCGCAATATCTACCCGCCAATGAGCGATCAACTAGCAGAAAGCGGCATTCCGCTCACTGACGGTTATGGTGACGAACAACTGGTGCCTGAGCCAGATTGTGTAGTGGTGGGAAACGCGTTGTCCCGCGGGTTGCCTGTAGTGGAAGCGACTCTCAATAGAGGCTTGAGCTATGCCTCGGGTCCAGAGTGGTTGGGCCAGCACATTTTGCGCGACCGCTGGGTGCTAGCAGTGGCGGGTACTCATGGCAAAACCAGTACCGCCAGCATGTTGGCTTGGATTCTGGACTGTGCCGGGCTCGATCCGGGTTTTCTGATTGGCGGTGTGCCGGCTAATTTCGGTGTCTCGGCAAGGTTAGGTGGAAGCCAATATTTTGTAGTTGAAGCAGATGAGTACGACTCTGCGTTTTTCGATAAGCGGTCGAAGTTTGTGCATTATCGACCGCGCACGGTGGTCCTGAATAATCTTGAGTATGACCACGCCGATATATTTCCTGATCTTTCAGCGATCGAGACGCAGTTTCATCACTTGGTGCGCTGCGTACCGGGTGAGGGACAAATCATTCGCGGCAATGGGGCGGCTATTGATCGGGTGCTCCAGCGAGGGGTTTGGACGCCGGTCGTGTGTGTAGCGCCTCAGGCGGATAACAGCGGGGAGAGTTGGTCCTGGCGCGCGCTTTCCCCAGAGGCGAGTGCGCTGGAAGTGACTTCACCAGTCGGCGAGTCCGTTGAGTTTGGGTGGTCCTTAATTGGCCAGCACAATGCGCAGAACGCGACCGCAGCTATCGCCGCGGCTGCACACGTAGGCGTCACGCTCGAGCAGTCAGCCTCGGCCCTTGCAACATTTAGCGGTGTGAAGCGGAGGCTGGAGTTGCTCGGTAAACCCGCAGGTGTCGAGGTCTATGACGATTTTGCCCATCATCCCACTGCCATTGAGAGCACGCTTCATGCTCTTAGCGCTCAGTCTAAGAAGGGTAGATTGGTTGCAGTGATCGAGCCGCGGTCCAATACGATGCGCTTGGGTGAACATAGAGGGCTCCTAAAGGACTGTACCCGATCGGCCACGCATGCTTTGTGGCTGGAGCCGGCGGCGTTGGAGTGGGATCTGAGACAGTCACTGGAGCAAGCGCCCCACAATGAGGTTTTTTCCAGCACAGAAGACATTATTGAGCGGTTGATTACCCTGGTAGAGGCTGGAGATAGGATAGTGATCATGAGTAATGGCGGGTTCGAGGGTCTTCATCAACAATTGCTGAACTCCCTCGAAAAGGGGGCGCAGCGGTGAGTGCTGTCCAGCGGTTCTATGGGTCTTTGCTGCGTCGGCCCTGGTGGGTGCTCGTGTGCTTCACGTTACTGGTAAGTGTTGCGCTCTGGCAGCTACCCAAATTACGACTCGACGCATCATCTGACTCACTGCTTCTGCAGGGCGACCCCGATCTGGCCTACTTTCGCGCTTCAGCCGAAAAATACTCGGGTAACGAGTTCCTGATCCTGACTTGGGAGCCTGGTGTGCCGCTACTCTCGCCAGACTCGCTTGAGCCGCTGGCAGCCATGGCAGACGAGTTGGGCGGCTTACCCGGTGTGGCGGGCGTGACGACGCTACTAGACGTGCCATTGCTTGAGAGCCCTCCGTTGTCGCTTACTGATTTAGCCAGCGCGGAGAGCATGCCGACTTTACGCAATCCGACGGTGGATCGTGCATTGGCCTTGGCCGAGCTGACTTCCAGTCCTATTTACCGGAATCTTTTGGTAAGTGAGGAGGGTGATCTGACGGCGGTCCAGCTGTCTTTGCAGCGGGATCCCGAGACCGAGGCGTTGCTTGCAGAAAGAGAAGTTCTTCGGGAACTCGCCAGAGCCGATAAGCTGGATGCGTCAGACCGACTCCGATTGCAACAGGTGGAGTATGCCTATGACCAATCTCTTGCGAGAATAAGCAGTGAGCGTGATCGGCTGGTCGCTGAAGTACGCGAGATCGCTGACCGTTTCAGACCTTATGCCAAGATATTTGTAGGCGGTGTGCCTATGATCGCTGCCGACATGATGGCGTTTGTGCGCTCCGACTTGGTAACGTTTGGCACGGCGATTTTAGCGGTAATGGCGTTGGTGCTGTGGCTCATCTTTCGGAGCCTCAAGTGGGTTTTCATACCGCTTTTTGCGTGCAGTAGCACGGCGGCCCTGTTGCTCGGTGTATTGGCGGGTACCGATTGGCGTATGACGGTCATTTCGTCTAATTCAGTCGCGGTATTGTTGATTGTTACCTTGTCACTCTCTATCCATTTGGTCGTGCGTTACCGTGAACTGCAGCGTAACCAGCCCAATACGCCACGTCGCGAGCTTTCCGCGGACGCAACCAGACTGATGCTAGTACCGTGTTTGTACACGGCCATGACCACGATCGTGGCATTCACCTCTTTGGTGGTGGCGGGACTTCAGCCGGTCATCGATTTCGGGTGGATGATGACCACCGGCATCGTCATTGGGTTCTGCTCGGCGTTCACTGTGGTTCCCGCACTGATGACCATCATCCCAGATAAAGCGCTTACCGCGGTCGCTCAGCCTGATAAGCCTTTCACGCTGCGGTTTGCCGGCGCCGTCGATCGGCACGGGCGCGCCGTGGTTGTTGTGACGCTGGTGCTTGTGGTGCTGTCTGCTGCGGGTATCCGCGTGCTTGAGGTTGAAAATCGCTTCATCGACTACTTCAAGGAACACACCGAAATCTATCAAGGCATGGAACTGCTCGATGCCCGGCTAGGGGGAACCATCCCTCTCGATGTGATCCTGTTGGCGCCTACCGAGCCAGAGCAGGCCTCCACAGACGACACCCCACCAGATGCAGATGATTGGGGAGAGGATGACGGTTTCTTCGATGACGGGTTTGGCATTGATTTTGGCTTTGGTTCAGAGGACAGCCGCGATGCGGGCTACTGGTTTTCAGTGCCCGGCCGGCAGCTGGTTGATCAGGTGCACGCGATCATTGAAGCGCGAGAGGAGAGCGGCAAGGTGCTGTCTCTTTCGACTGCTTTCGAGGTCATGGATGGTCTGTATGGCGGCAAATTGGGTGGGGTCGAGCTCGCGCTTATCGAGAACAGCTTGCCCGCAGATGTGAATGAGGCGCTCGTAACGCCCTATTATTTTGCTGAAGGTCAGGAAGCGCGGCTGAGCGTAAGGGTTCGCGAGACCAGCGAGTCATTGCGACGAGATGCCTACCTGCGAGAGCTGCGCGAGACAATTCTGGAAGGCACCGGCATCGAACCCGAGAGATTGCATTTCACTTCGTTGCTTGTGCTCTATAACAACGTGCTCCAGAGCCTGTTTCAGTCTCAGATTATGACTCTGGGCGCCGTATTTATCGCGATTGGTCTAATGTTCTGGGTATTGTTCAGGTCCCTTTCTATTGCGCTGTTAGCGCTCGCGCCAAATGTGCTGGCTGCGGGCTTGGTACTGGGGCTGATGGGGCTGGCCGGTATCCCGCTGGACATTATGACGATCACCATTGCCGCGATTGTGGTGGGCATCGGGGTGGATGATTGTATTCATTATCTCCATCGATTTCGGGACGAAATACGGGTTGATCATGATTATCACGGCGCCATGCTTCGCAGCCACGGCAGTATCGGGAGAGCGATGTACTACACCACGCTCACAGTGGTTGTGGGGTTCTCTATGTTGACGCTTTCTAACTTTACGCCCAGCCTCTATTTTGGCGTACTCACTGTGATCGCAATGATCGCCGCCGTGGCGGGTGCGCTTCTCTTACTGCCAAAACTGATTCTGATTTTCAGGCCATTTGGACGCGAAGACCGCTGATGGAATGCAGACCGAATTGTGGTGCGTGTTGTATTGAGCCCGCTATTAGCCAGCCCTTCTGGGGTATGCCTCATGGCAAGCCAGCGGGAGTGCGGTGTCAGCATCTTTTGCTTGACGAGCGTTGCGCACTTTTCGGGGATCCAAGGCGCCCTATTATTTGCCGCACGTTTTTGCCTGAGCCGTCGTCGTGTGGACGCGACCGTCTTGAGGCGCTCATCTTGCTTCGAGATTTAGAGCGCGATACCGCGCCGTAACCCCATGACGGAGATCGCACTATTCCCACTGGGATCGGTTCTCATGCCATTTGGAAGGATGTCGCTTCAGATCTTTGA
>Ga0181580_10002901_pt1 | contig 13934 bp, 6 predicted proteins | sample 071ome_23_FD_132413 | JGI IMG/M metagenome (GOLD analysis project Ga0181580, IMG submission 132413) | Coastal salt marsh microbial communities from the Groves Creek Marsh, Skidaway Island, Georgia - 071403BT metaG (megahit assembly) | ecosystem: Environmental > Aquatic > Marine > Intertidal zone...
AACGGCATGCACGACGCCCTTATTGTCGACGCCCAGGTTGCGTCCGCGCTTTGGATGAAACGTGCCATGGAAATCCAAGGCACGAATGCCGAGTATCAGCGTGAGTACGCTCGTCTATCGGCTAAACTCTCCGAGGAGCTCAGGGATGTGCTCTCGACGCCGTCGACGGGATTCAAGGACGCCGTGGAATGGCTCGAGGAAGACAAGTGGGAGAACGCGCCAGAATACGTTCGTCCACGCCCAAAGTATTACTACTTTTACGAGATGATGAAGGAGCGCATTTACGAACACTACCCAGAGTTGCCTCAACCAGTGATGGACAAGCTGTTGTCTCTCGACGCCGGCGAGCTCGATTTACTCCTTCAGTACCCGAGAGCGATCAAAGGCCAGACTGAGGAGTTTTTGGACGTGTACCAACGTGAAGGAGGCGAATACCTGGCCACGTATAAGTCCCCAACCCTCACCTGGGACGAGGTCAAGGCGCTCAAGGGCAAGGGAACGCAAGGTCTCCTCGCCGACGGCGGTCGGAACGCCATCGCCGCTCCCGACGAAGAAATCAAAGACCCAGGCTCGGGCTTTTCGGAAGAAAAGGACACCGACCACGCCCTCGTCGGTGCATCCGGCGAAGACGGCCTCACGCGCGCCGAACTCGAGGGCGCACCAATCAAACCGACGCTTCCGCCCGATCAGCTTCGCGACGAGACGAACCGTCTCGCGGCGAGCGACGAATACGCCTCCGGAACCGTCTCCGCGCTTCTCGAAGCGAAATCATCCTCTCGAACCAACCGCATCGAGCGCATACTCGCCCCATCGCGCTCGACGAACGGCACCGCGTAGACGCCCGCGCTCGATTGCAGTCCAACGAAAGTCAAACCCGCGTCTTCGTCCTCCTCCTCCTTCTTCTTCTTCGCGTCCACAAAACCAACCCCACGCGCGCGACTCGCACCACCAATCTCACCATCGCCATCGCCGTTTCCCCTCCGCTCGCGCGCGTCTCTCGACCCATCCCGCGGCCTCTCCGCTCGCTCGCTCGCGCGCGCGCGTCTCTCGACCCATCGCGCGATGGTCGCTGGAAGACGAACCGACGAATCCGATACCAATACTGTGGCTCGCCCGAGCGCCATGTGAGACTTTTTACACAACGGACCGATGTGCTCGGCTCTTTCGGGCGCTTTTCGCAACCGAATGAGTGACGGTGACGGTGACAATGACGGACGGACGGACGCCGGCGACGACGACGGGAGAGCGCGACGCACCGGACGGACCGCGAGTCGTTCACCCCGTTCACGGCTTTGGACTCGCGCGGACGCGCGGACGGACGGACGGACGGACGGACGGACGCGAGCGCGGATCGGAGCGCTTCGGACCGAGCGCCGGCGGCGGCCGAGGGCTCTCAGGCGCGTCGCTGAGACGTCGTCATGGGGAAAAACGGCGAGACGTCGGTGAAACGCTCGGGACGTAAAGCGGCGGCGGCGGCGGTGAAAGATGACGCGGCGATGGATTGCCTGACGAGAGACCCGAGCAAGGTGACGGCGCCGATCGGGACGCTGGAAGATAAGTTTGAGTTGCTCCCGGCGTTTCTTAAAGTGAGAGGTTTGGTGCGGCAGCACATCGACTCGTTTAATTATCTCATAAATGAGGACATTCAGAAGATTATTCGAGCCAAGGCGAACGAGACGGTGACGTGTGACTCGGATCCAAACTTTTATCTCAAGTATACGAACATTCACGTGGGGAAACCGAGCGTTGAGGAGGACTACGTGGTGGAGGAAATCACCCCGCAACAGTGTAGACTCAGGGATATGACGTACGCGGCGCCGATCACTGTGGACGTGGAGTACACGCGCGGGAAGGATATCGTGACGAGGCAGTCGAAGAATGGTGTCGGTGGAGTGGTGATTGGTCGGATTCCGCTCATGTTGAGAAGCTCGCGTTGTGTATTGACTGGGAAGAATGAGGACGAGCTCGCGAGGTTGGGCGAGTGTCCGCTGGATCCGGGCGGATACTTCATCGTCAAGGGTGTCGAGAAGGTGATTCTCATTCAAGAACAGTTGAGTAAAAATAGAATTATCATAGAAGTGGATGCCAAGGGGGAGATTGGGGCGTCGGTGACGTCGTCGACGCACGAGAGGAAGAGTAAAACGAACATCGTCTCCAAGCATGGCAAGTTGTACCTCAGACACAACACGTTTACTGATGACATTCCAATCATGATTGTCCTCAAGGCGATGGGTCTGGAGAGCGATCAAGAAGCTGTACACATGGTGGGTTCGGAGCCGGAGTACGCCACGTTGCTTGCACCCACTTTGCAAGAGTGCAAGGCGGCTGGCATTTTTACCACCCATCAGGCGTTGGAATACTGTGCGTCCAAGGTGCGCATCATGAAGATGATGACGAGTAACCGTTCGGGCGGTATCACCTACAGACGCTCGCGAGTCGACGAAGCACGCGATATTTTGGCGGGCGTCGTTTTGGCGCACGTTCCCGTCGTTTCGTACGACTTTAGACAGAAGACTGCGTACATTTCCATCATGCTGCGAAGAATTATCAGCGCAATTATTGATCCGACGCAGATTGATGATCGCGACTACTACGGTAACAAGCGTTTGGAGCTCGCCGGCCAGCTCATCTCTCTTCTATTTGAAGATTGTTTCAAACGTTTGAACGCAGATCTGAAGCGCCAGGCGGACGCAGTCTTGTCAAAGGCAAACCGCGCAACGCAGTTTGACATTCTCAAGTGTATTCGCCAGGATACTCTCAGCAACGGTTTAGAGCACGCAATCTCGAGCGGGAACTGGACCGTGAAGCGTTTCAGAATGGAACGTAAGGGTGTCACGCAAGTTTTGAGTCGCCTCAGCTTTATCAGCGCTCTCGGTATGATGACGCGCATCACGTCGCAGTTTGAGAAGACGCGCAAGGTTTCTGGTCCTCGCGCGCTTCAGCCGAGCCAATGGGGTATGCTTTGTCCGAGCGATACTCCCGAAGGCGAGTCGTGCGGTTTAGTGAAGAACCTTGCCCTCATGACTCACGTCACAACGGACGATGAAGAGGAACCGTTGAGGCGCATGGCGCATGCGCTGGGCGTTGAGCCTTTGACATGGCTGAATGGCGGCGAGATGCATTCTCCGCGTGGTGCCCACGTGCTGATGAATGGTTCGCTGCTTGGTGTTCATGCCCAGCCGGAAGCGTTTGCACACGCGTTCAGAAAGTTGCGCCGCGCTGGTAGAATTGGGGAGTTTGTGTCAGTGTACACGGCTGACGGTTGTGTGTACATCTCGTCTGATGGTGGTCGTGTGTGTAGACCGCTCATCATCATCGAGCGAGGAGAACCTTTGATCACTCAAGATCACTTAGACGAACTCAAGGATGGTCATCGCACGTTTAACGACTTTTTGCGCGAAGGTTTGGTGGAGTACTTGGACGTGAATGAGGAAAACAACTCGTACATTGCTCTGTACGAAGACGAGGTGAATGATGAAACTACCCACTTGGAGATTGAACCCTTCACCTTGCTCGGCGTGTGTGCGGGCATCATTCCGTATCCGCATCACAACCAGTCTCCTAGAAACACGTATCAATGCGCCATGGGTAAGCAAGCGATGGGTAACATTGCTTTCAACCAATTGAACCGCATGGATACTCTCATGTATCTCTTGGTGTACCCGCAAAAGCCAATTGTGAAAACGAAAACGATCGAGCTCATCGGTTACGATCGCCTCGGTGCGGGTCAAAACGCGACGGTTGCGGTAATGTCGTACAGCGGGTACGACATCGAAGATGCCATAGTGATGAACCGCGCCTCCTTAGATAGAGGTTTTGGTCGATGCACCATCATGCGCAAGTACGCTGCGCAGGTGAAAAAGTATAGCAATAGGACGATGGATAGGATTGTCGGGCCGAAGGATGAGCAACGATCGAATCCGACTAGCAGACATCATCTTCTCGATGACGATGGAATCGCCTCAGTCGGTGGCCGCATCAAACCTGGAGACATTTACGTCAACAAACAAATTCCATTGAACACGCGAGATCCGATGGCCAATCCGCACGCAATGCCAGATTCCATGTACAGATCGAGTCCGCTCTCGTACAAGGGCCCGGCGGGGGAGACTGCGATCGTAGACAAGGTACTCTTGACGATGACAGACGAGGGTCAGTTCAACATCAAGACGCTCGTCCGGCAGACGCGAAGACCAGAGGTTGGAGACAAGTTTTCTTCTCGACACGGCCAAAAGGGTGTGTGTGGCATTATTCTCGATCAAGAAGACTTTCCCTTTAGCGAACGAGGTATCACTCCGGATCTCATCATGAACCCGCACGGTTTCCCATCGCGGATGACGGTTGGTAAAATGATCGAACTCCTGGGCGGGAAAGCCGGTTTGGAGAGCGGGCGATTCCACGACGGTACCGCCTTTGCCGGCGACACCGTTGAGTCCATCCAAGAAACGCTCATGCAAGCCGGATACTCTTACAAGGGTAAGGATATGCTTCACTGCGGCGTCACGGGCGAAGCGCTCGAGGTGAACGTCTTCATGGGTCCAGTCTATTACCAAAAACTCAAGCACATGGTTCAAGACAAGATGCACGCTCGAGCGCGAGGTCCACGCGTCGTCCTCACGCGTCAACCGACGGAGGGTCGCGCGCGCGACGGCGGCTTGCGTCTAGGCGAAATGGAGCGCGATTGCTTAATCTCCTACGGCACCTCTCAGCTCATCATCGAGCGTCTCATGATCAGTTCCGATCAATTCGAGGCTCAGGTGTGCACAAAATGCGGTTTACTCGGTTTCCAACACCAAATCACCGGTAAAAACCAGTGCACGCTCTGCAGAACCGGAGCCGACGTGGCGACGCTCAAATTGCCTTACGCGTGCAAACTCCTCTTCCAAGAGCTCCAAGCGATGAACATCGCCCCTAGATTATCCCTCACCGAGGCTTAGCTTAACGACGACGATAATACGACATTCATAATTGGACAGTCCCGCATCTCCACGCCGCGTTTAACGCCCGCGCGCATCCATCGCTCCTTCCATCCGGTGGTTTCCCGCCAGCTGGCGCGCGCGACAGCTCAGCACTTGTTGCACACACTCTGGCACACCGACTCACTGACTGACTGTTTGACTCTGTGTCGTCAGACGTCCCCGCGCGACGACGACGGCGCGCGACGACCCGGCGGTTCGAAGAAGCGAGAGTCACCCGTTGATTGGTTTCGTACCCGCCCGTGGTCGTCGTAACGTCGTCGTAACGAACGCGTAACGAACGCGAGCATGAGTGGGAAAACGTGCAACGGCTCGTCATGCGTGCGTTTCGCGACGAGCGATACGGATATATATATAGGGTGCGCGCGATGGAAGACGCGAGACTCGGCGGGAGAAAAACGAAACACGCGCGATGGAGTTTGATTGAGTGATCGGGTCGCGTCGATCGCGGGTTTGAAGGAATTCGTCTGGAGAGAACGCGCGCGAGAGAGAGCGCGCGAGAGCGGCGAAACGGAAGTTGGTTCGCGGGATTTCGCGCGAAATGGAGCGAGAGACTGACGTGACGTGGGGTGTTTTTGAATCGTACGCGTAGTTTGATTATTTATGCCGTGATTGCGTTTTTGGGATTGACGTTGTTCGGGAGCGTGCGACACGTCATGCCAATTTATTTTGGACGGCTACGGTTGCGTAACCTGACGGCGCCGCCGCCGCCTTTTAGAACGAGGAAGAAAGAGGGGACACCAGAGAAGCGCGTTGGATGGTTTAAACGCGCATGCCAGTTTTATTACGGTTGGATTCCGCACGTGTTAAAAGTGGATGATAAGACTTTGATTTCTACGGCGGGACTGGATGCATTTGCGTTTTTGCGCGTGTGTCAGTTTGGTTTGCAACTTTTTGTCCCTCTGTCTCTCATGTCGTTGTTGTTGTTGCTTCCGGTGCATCTCACGGGAAAGGATATCGTCACACAGCATAGGGAGTACGTTGCGAACTACCCCGGCACGTCAGAATCGGAGCCGACCGGTTTGATATTGACTACGGTGGCCAATATTGAAAAGGGCGAGGCGATTCTTTGGTTGCACACGGCGTGTTTCATAGTCGTGGTTCTATACTCGACGTGGCTTCTCAATCAGCACTGTCACACGTTTGTGGTGCTCAGAACGCTCTATTTAACGACGCGTGGTGACACCAACCTTTGGCGAGCGGTACATCAACCGTCGAATGTCATCGAGCAGTTGCTAATGCAAGGAACGAAACAGGCCACAGAAATCGATGGAGAAGAGTTGCGTAAACTAAAGAGTGCGACTTCGGACGATATCAACGAAGCGTGCGACGCGCTCGCCATGATGAATGAATACGAAGAAGAAGATAGAAACCTCCTCTCTCGCACAATGTCTGTGGGCGCGCAGACGGCGAAAACTCTCGTGTCGGCGACGGCACATTTGGTCGGCAAGTCGACGAGAGAGTCTGCTAGAGCTAGCGGCGAGTTGCGTCGAGATGAAGACTCGAGGTTAACCTCGATGCACTCGACACCAGTGTTGACATCTACGCCGACGTCACTACCACACATCAAGACTACAGCTTCCACGCGGCGTTTAAGTCCGTATCTCACAGAGTCGAGCAACGTCGTCGCGACGCTCAAGGGCGCCGGGACGCTCAAGTCACAAAAACCGGGTGGGACTCCAAAGTCTGCAGAGTCGGACAAGAGATCATCGTTCTTGAAAGCATCTCCTCAGTATTCACACGATTCGCCTCCGACACCGAGGCTCAGTGGCGCACCGAAGACTCGCCATACTCCGGCTTCCGAGGCGAATAGCCGACTGAAAGATGGACCCGGTCCAGTGAGCGAGTCTAGAGTTTTCGCCTCGTTTACTTCTGGGGACAGCAGTGAGGAGTTTGACTTGAGCATAAACCCTCCAGTCTCGGAGCCACCGAACAAGTCGAAGAGGAGAGATAGGAAGCTTAGACTCGGCTCTTTCGGTTCACTAGGCTCGGTTCCGCAGTCGGTGAGCGCTGCGCTCGCCGCGCAAGTTTCAAAGGACACTGAAATGAAGCCTGTGGCTTCTAGTGAGGACCTGAACAAGAATTTGATGGGTTCGGTAATGTATGGCGAAGCCCCAGGTCCATCGTCTCTTCTGAGCCCTCAGAGAAAATCGCCACGCAGGCGTCGCGCCCCGACACTCGAGAACATTGATGTCGCTAACTTCGAAGACGTCGCTCTCACGCCTGCGGTTAAGAAGGCTCTAGAACGAGTGAAATCGCTCGAACAAGCCGGAGAAAATGTTCGTGCTGGTGGAATGTCTGATCAAGGCGCGATAATACGCGCATCGACGTCGATTGCGCACGAGTGGTGGACAGGTATGGATATTACGCAAGAGTATGAGAAATCGCAGCGGGTGGCTCACCAGCAACAGCACAGATCGGAAAATGACGCACCTCCAGCCCAAACGATGGATACAGAAATCAAACGCAAACTCAGCGATGCGTTCGATGAACACGTGATACCCGACTCGCCTGAATCTATGAATTCGCCAGTCACGAGAGCGTCGTACAATGTCGGTAACCACTTGTTTTACGCGCCGGCATCTGTGCCGGACGTAGACAGTATTCGTACGGTGAACGCGTACGATGAGCATACGAAACAAATCGTATCCGTCTGGGCATCGAGTTATACTGTTCTCATCACAGACATTCCCTTCGTTCGTAGCCACGATGAAGATGGTAACGAGGTGCGTGTGAGAGGTCTTCGCGAAGTAGAAGCCACGTTGGAGTACATTTATGGAGACGAGTTTAGAGGCTTGATTCCTATTTTCGATCACAGGCCTGTCGATGCGCTCCTGGATAGTCGCGACGAGTGCGTCAACGCTATCGCAAAGCTGAGTTTGCAAATGGCGCGCGAGGGAATCTTACCGCAAACCAACGCGAGCGCGCATGGCATGACGTTTGGTGAAAACATTCCGGCGGTGAAGAAACGAGACATTCAAGTGGGATACAATTTCCATTCGTTTGTCAAGTACTTTCGAGATTTGCTCAAGATGCCCAAGCGTCTGAAACGGCTGTCTCTGCAAGACAGGTTGGCTGTTTTAGAAGCTCAACTTTGCGCCATAGATGAAGCAATCGTTGAGGTGCGTAAATCAACCTGGGAGGGTTCCCCCGGTCCGTCGTGCTTTGCCGTTTTCGAAAATCAAGTAGCAGCGAGCACGGCGGCGCAATGTATAATCTCGCGCGCATCCAATAGAATTTATAGGGCTCTTCCTGCGCCGGGTCCCGATGACGTCAACTGGCAGACGCTTCTCTTCCGATCGTCTGATAATAGCGCTAGGGCATTGGCAGTCTGGCCAATCATATTAATGGTGATGCTCTTCCCGACGGGTATGTTTGCCACGGCAGTGACGAGCGTGTGTCAAGTGAGACAAGGGAACGACATCGTGGGCGGAGCCTTTTTCGATTGGTATTGCTCGGACGACGCCGCGGTGTACACCGGTCTCATTTCCGGCGTATTGCCGCCAGTCTTGCTCACCCTTTGGGAAGTGTTTGTCATTTCGTTTTACATGCTGTACTTGGTGCAAAAGCAAAATGCGCACGTGTCGCTCTCAGCGACCGACCGACGTTTCTTGAGGTTTTATTGGTCCTGGGGCGTGGTCAACGTGCTGATGGGTGGTATTTTTGGCGGAGCGATCGGTGTTTTCACTGCGAGCCTGAACAGCGGCGCAACCTTTAGCGACGTACAGGAGCAGATTGGACGCGTCTTACCGTTAAGTAGCAATTTCTTTTTGCTATTCATCGTGTTCCGCGCAGTGTACCTGCCGGTCCAGCGCTTACTTTTGCCTCACCCTGGCTCAATTTGCATGGCGTTTGACATCTTTTGGTGCGAGAAGCGTGGCAAATGCGCGAGAACGCCGCGCGACAAGACGCGTTTATACTCTCCGAGAGCGGTGCGCATGGGCCGTGAAATCGGCGTCTTCATGCTCATTCTTCTTCTCGGATTGACCTTTGTCACCATCGCACCGCTCATACCGCTCGCAGCCTGCGTCTTCTTCGTCACCAACTTTGTCATTTGGCGTTATCACGTCTTGTACGTCTACGAGCGAGGCCACGAATCGAACGGCGCCGTCTGGTTTCCAATCAGTCAGCTCGTTCTACTCTCCCTCCTCATCGCCCAAACCTTCCTCTCCTGCGTCTTATTCAGCAAATCCGCCTACTTCCAAGGCGGCGTGCTCTACGTCACCGTTCCATTCTACTTGAACAAGGTAAACAAGCGTCTCCGCAAGGAATTCGGCAGTTCTACATCCTGGAGCGTTCCGCTCAGCGAAGCCACCGCGGCGCCGCCCACCGATTTCGGCGGGGAGATTTACACCCACGCCGCCCTTCGTCCCGCCGCCGAGGGTTGGTATCCCGACATCGGTAAGGTTTGGAAGGGCTATCCGGGCGTCACCAGCAAGAATTTCGCCTCGGGCGATCGATGACGACGCGAGCCCGTTGTGATTAAAATGCAAAATGCAAAATGCCCCCCCTTGGTGACCGATGCGTTCGTTCGTCCCATCCTCACACCACGGCGCACCGCAAACCATGCACGCGATCTCACGCACCGTTCACGCGAACGCCACCTCTGCCGCCGTCGTTTCGCCGTCGTCGCGCGCCTCGAAGCGCGTCGCGCGACCGCGCGCCCCGACGACGCGTTCGAACGTGACGATGATGATGACTCGGACGCAACGACCGATGCCGCGCATCGGACGACACGCCGACGCCGCGGCCCGGCGACGACACCCGATCGTCGCTTCGAGTGAAAGTACCGCCGGTGCCGTCGCGTCTTCGTCACCGATGGCGGTCGCGTCGGCGCAGACGCACTTGGTGGCGAGCGTCGGCGCGCTGTTCGCGTTGGATAAAACGCTCGAACACGCGCTGTGCGTCGCGGGCGTAACCTTTCCTTCCGCGTTGATTGGTATGTTTGGGATTCTCGCGACGCTGTTGGTGACGGAAAAGATTGGTGGTGAAGACGCGGCGAGCGCGATGGAAGGAACGATCGCGCCGGCGTTGAACTGGATCACGAGTTGGTTGCCGGTGTTTTACGTGCCGAGTTTGGTGGTGACGCCACTGGTGGTTACTAAGATTGCCCCGAGCGCGTTGGCCAAGGTTTTGGGCATCGTCGTCGTCGGGTTCGTGACGACGATTGCGTTCAGCGCGACGAGCGCGAATTTTATCAGAAAGTTTACCGGGACGGAGCTGTTGCCAGTGCCGCCGGCGAAACCGGCGCCGCCGACGGAGGATTACGTGTACAAGTTGTGGATGGGAGTTCTCGCCATTTCCGCAATCTCTGCGGTGACGACCGGCGCCAACGCGGCCAAGGTGATTGCCATGCTTTCCGCGACGGTGTGCTCCTTCTTGGTTGGTAACCTTCCGGATTTTAAATCCAAGATGAATCCAATCGTGACGACTTCTGTGCTCTCCAACGTCGCCGCCGCGGCGCTCGGGGCGCTCACGGGCGACGGTTGGATGAAGATGCTCAGCCTGTACCGCACCGGCGTGCCGTTTGGACTCGAAACCATCTCCGGGCTCGGCGCGGGTGACATTTTGATGACGTTTCTCGGCAGCGTCATCCTGAGCTTTGCGTTCAAGGTGTACGGCGCCAGAAAGATTATCGCCCGTCACGCGGTGGAAATTTTTGGCTGCCTCGTCTCGACGTCTCTGTTCGCCATGTTCTCCACCGCCTTGGCTGGTAAGGCTCTAGGCTTATCTTCGGCGCTATCCGCCGCGCTCGTGCCGCGATCCGTCACCGTGGCGCTCGCCATTCCGGTGACGACGCTCCTCGGCCACCCCGAAATGGTGAGCGTTACCGCCGTCGGCGTCGTTCTCACCGGCTTGATTGGTAGCTCTTTGGCTGTTTCCATCCTCAACAAAGTTGGCGCCAAGGATCCAATCACTCGTGGTCTCGCCACGGCTGCGTCCGCGCACGGGCTCGGCACCGCCGCTTTGGTCGGCGGCGAACCAAATGCTTTGCCGTACTGCGCTTTGGCGTACGCTTTGAGCGGTATCATCTCCTCCGTGCTCGTCGCCGTTCCGTTCATCCAAGCCGCCCTCCTCGCCATCATTGGCACTGCGTAATACGTTAAACATGGGATGACAACATTCGTTTCGTGTAATTGTACACCAATACAGTACATTGATACATGGCTATAGCGCGGCGTCGCGAAACGCGCCGCAATTTCAATCCTACTCTAAATTCGCTAGCGGAGGGAGCGCGGCTGCGTCCGCGTTCTTACTCCGTCGTATGACGTAAAAATCCAACGGTACGTCCTCGCACTCATCCTCGATGCCGACGGTGATTATCGAATTCGTGATCGACCTCTTAACGACGTTCCAATCGCCATCCGCGAGCAACGATTGAAACGTCGCCGCCCCTCCGCGAGAATGCGGCGCGGGATTCACTACGAGCGCGATTCCGTCCGGTGCGAGATACCTATCGATTGCTCGAACGACCCCACCCGCCATGTCTTCCTGATGTACGACGTCGGCGCCGAGAATCACGTCAAAAGATCGGCTCTCAAAGGACTCTTCGTCGTCGTTCCAATCCAACGTATCCACCTCTACGTTTTGCGCTGCAAACCTCTCTACATGCCTCCTCTGTTTGTGTACGTTATACCGCGCATTCTCCACCGCGTTCGCGTCACCATCCGTCAACACGATGGACGTCCAACCGTCCCCGCACTGCGCCGCGAACGTCATTCCGGCCACCATCAACCCGCCGCCGATTTCCAGGCACCGTCCGCCGCCGCCGCGTCCTTCCCGAAACTCCCGCATCCAATCCATCGTCTCCCGCCGACTCAACCACCGCCCCAAACACAACGACGAGTGCCAAACCATCCCCGATATCGCCTTGGTCGTCTCCCCGACCTCCTCTCGCGGCAATCGCAACCGCAACTCCAACGGACGCGCCAACGAACCAGTCGCGCACCGCGCAAACCGTCCATGTTGCGTCTCCCCAGCGCTCGGAAACCGCACCCCACGCGGGGCGCGCGCGCAACACGTTTCAAAAATCTCCGACGCGAGTTCTGACACGACGTCATCCGGATCACCGCAGGCCATGCGCTTCATCAATACGTCCGCCTTGCGTCCGACGCACACGATGTACTCCTCATCGTCTCTGACTGCGTCCAGCGTCGCCCGCAGACTCGTTTCATCGCACGTCGACAACCACGCGTCGACGCGCGCGAACCGCTCGCACTCTTCCTCGACGCACGCTTCGCACTCCGTCGACGCCATGCGTCGATGTGACGCGCGTTCGGCGTCGTTCCCTGCATCTTGTACTTTTCTTTTCATAGAACATACTGTTTACCCATATAAGACACGCAACTGGCGGCGCACCTTTGGCTCACCTCGGCGGCACTTTCACGCGCGTCGTAGAGTCGTCCGACGACACGCGACGCGACTTTGCGGGTTCAGTAAATCGCACGCGCACGCACACGTTCGCGGGGACGCTCGCGCGACGCGACGGCGCGTGAAAAACCGACGCTCGGTCGGTTGGTCGTTTCGTGAGATCATCATCATCAGTCGCACACAGTGAAGAGAGTGAAGAGGAGCGCCAATCATGTCGGACAGCGTGATGGACAAGATCGCGACGCTCGAGCTGGAAATCAGCCGAACGCAAAAGAACAAGGCGACGGCGACGCACCTCGGGTCGCTTCGGTCGAAACTGGCGAAACTCCGACGGGAACTCATGGAACCTTCGGGTAAGGGTGGCCCCAAAGGCGAGGGCTTCGACGTCACGAAGGTTGGTGATTGTCGCGTCGGTCTCGTCGGTTTTCCGTCCGTGGGCAAGTCTACGCTGTTGACGAAACTCACGGGGACGTTTTCTGAGGCGGCGGCGTACGAGTTTACGACGTTGACGTGCGTGCCGGGGGTGATTCGTTACCGCGGGGCGAGGATTCAGCTGCTCGATTTGCCCGGTATCATCGAAGGCGCCAAGGATAACAAAGGTCGAGGTCGTCAGGTGATCTCCACGGCGCGAACGTGCGACGTGATTGTCATCGTGCTCGATGCGGTGAAACCCTTTACGCATCGCAAGCTCATCGAACACGAATTGGAAGGAGTGGGGATTCGATTGAATAAAACGCCGCCGGCGATCACCTTTAACAGAAAGGAAAAGGGCGGCATCGCGTTTACGCCCAATCCGAATGGTGAGACGACGTACTTGGACGAAGAAACCGTCAAGGCGATTTGTGCCGAGTATAAGATTCATAACGCCGATGTTAAACTCCATGCCGATTGCACGGATGAGGATTTGATTGATGTCATTGAAGGGAACCGAATTTACACGCCGGCGGTGTACGCGGTGAACAAGATGGACTCTGTCTCGCTCGAAGAGGTGCAGTTGATGGAAGATATGCCCAACTACGTCATGACGTCGTCCGAAAAAGAGTGGAACTTGGATGGTCTTTTGGAAAAGGTTTGGGAATCGCTCGATTTGGTACGCGTGTATACGATGCCGCGCGGTGTGCAACCCAACTTTGACGAACCCGTCATTTTGCACAAGCGGGCGTGCAGCGTCGAAGACTTTTGCAACAAGCTTCACAAGACAATCATTCGTACCTTTAAGCACGCCTTGGTGTGGGGCACGAGCGTGAAGCACAGACCGCAACGGGTCGGCAGAGAACACGTGTTGGAGGATGAAGACGTCGTGCAAATCGTCAAGGCGCACGGTACGTAGGGAGGGTCGCGCCGGCGCTCGGATGAACGTTCTCGCAAACGACATCTTTAGACGGAATTATTAGAAGAAATCCTAGAAGAAACCATGAAATTGCTATTCTAACTAATCATTGACTACCACGACCAAGAGGCGAACACGGCATCGGCGCGCTCAAACATGGTTGCGAGGCGTCGAGCCTCGTCGATGTCCGCCCTCGTCGGCGCGGCGGGCGCCGCGAATTTCGACTGTTCGACAAAGAGCTTCTTCGCAAAGAGCGC
>Ga0181580_10002907_pt1 | contig 13931 bp, 9 predicted proteins | sample 071ome_23_FD_132413 | JGI IMG/M metagenome (GOLD analysis project Ga0181580, IMG submission 132413) | Coastal salt marsh microbial communities from the Groves Creek Marsh, Skidaway Island, Georgia - 071403BT metaG (megahit assembly) | ecosystem: Environmental > Aquatic > Marine > Intertidal zone...
CATTGGAAATGATGTCGTTGGCTACCAGTTTTCCCTTGTCCAGGATGACTACCCTGTCGCAAATGGATTCAACTTCCTGAAGAATGTGCGAGGAGAAAATAACAGAGGACTGACTCTTAAGTTCTGTTATCAGATTACGGATCTCCTGGATTTGATTTGGGTCCAGACCAGAAATGGGTTCATCCAGGATAAGAACTTTGGGTTTATGGATAATAGCTTGTGCTATGCCAACCCGCTGCTTATATCCCTTGGACAATTGCATTATCTTTTTATTTCTTTCAGGCCCCAATCCGGTTATCTCAATAACTTCTTCGATTCTTTTTCCTTTGTTTTTGAGTTTATGCAGTTCTGCTATAAATTCTAAAGATTCTCTGACATACATACTCCCATACAGGGGATTGTGCTCTGGGAGATAGCCCAGAATGCTCTTCACTTTCAGCGGACTTTCAACAGGGTTTAGGCCATAAATTGAAGCTGAGCCATTATCCGGAGTAAGAAAACAAGAAAGGATTTTCATGGTTGTTGTCTTGCCTGCTCCATTGGGGCCTAGAAGCCCAAGTATTTCACCTTCATTGGCATGAAAGCTCAAGTCGTCAAGTGCCGCCTGTGAGCCATAATACTTACTGATATTATTTACTTCGATACTCAAGACATTCCAATTTTGTGCAGAAGCTATCCAAATTGACAGCATCTTCCAGAGCATAAGAATCTATAGCAGTTCTTATCAATCCGTAAAGATAGGAACTTGTTTCCAGTCTCCTCCCTAAATCCCTTGCTAGAGTCCTTATATACGTTCCTTTACTGCATTTAACGGCTATTTTGCAGTAAGGTGGGTCAAAATCAAGCAGTTCTATTTCATGGAATACAACGGTCTTGAATTTTCTTTCTGGTTCTATACCACGTCTGATCATACGGTGCATGGCAACGCCGTTTTGCTTACTAGCAGAATAAAATGGTATTTCCTGTTGCTGCTCACCAATAAACGCGTCCAGCGCTAGCTTTATTTTTTCTTCAGTTAAATGCTCAATACTCATTGGCTTTATCTCCTCGGTCTCCCTGTCAAAACTATTCGTTTCGGCACCAAACTTTATAATTGCTTCATACGACTTGTCTGTTTTGTCCATTTCAGGAATCATCTTGGTGTACTTACCGGTAAAAATCATGAGTAAGCCAGTTGCCAAGGGATCAAGAGTGCCATTATGACCTACCTTTATTTTTTTGATTTTATGGTAGTGTTTCAGCTTGTACCTGATCTTATTCACTACATCAAACGATGTCCATTCAAGGGGTTTATCCACGAGGATAATACTTCCCGTAAAATAGTCCAGCGTATCACTAATTTCTGTAGACTGTGTTATCAGTTGCATACTAGTAGGCTATACTTGCTCCAATGGCAAAAATACCTGCTATAATGCAATAAATACTGAACCAATGCAGCCTTGATGCTTTGACCAGCTTTACCATAAATCGGCATGCCCATAAACCTGTGAAAAATGAAGCCAAAAATCCGACAGCCAGATATTCTATCGATGGCATGTCGGCACTAAAGTCTCCGCTGATAAGATCCTTTGCAATCTTTCCAAATATAAGTGGTACCACCATCAGGAACGAGAAGCGTGCTGCATCTTCTTTGTCCAGGCCCATCAAAAGTGATGTACTTATTGTCGCTCCTGATCTTGAGATTCCTGGTAAGATCGCTATCGCCTGCGAAAGACCTATTATAAGGGCTCTTATCAGGTTCAGTTTTTTACCACCTTCATGGATAACTTCACTTACCCATAAGAGAAAGGCTGTCACAAGAAGGCAAACACCTACCAGTAGCAGATTTTGACTGAAGAGTGTATTTATATGTTCTTCGAGAAATACACCGGTCAATGCAGCAGGAATCATACTGACAATAATAAATAGAATAAGCTTTCTGTTTGCCGTATCATCCTTTTTAAAAGGAGCCAATAAGAGTGCTTTAACTTCTCTGTGAAAGAGAAAGACAGTGGCTAAAGCCGTCGCAAAATGCAGGAATACTGTTGTAAGCAGACTCTCTTCAGCAGTGCTATTATCACCTAGAATAAATTTGAAAATCTCGAGATGACCTGAGCTGCTTACAGGTAAAAATTCTGTCAGACCCTGGACAATGCCAAGTATGAGGGCTTCCAGCAATTCACCCATTTCAGCTTAGGTCTGATTTTTTGAACAAGGCAATTGCATTGACTATAAGTCCGGCGATGATAACCGCTGGCGCCAAGACTGTTCGTCTGAAACCATATATACCAGATTCATCCCATTCGTTAGGGTTTTCATTAAATCCTCCAATCATGAGTAACATACCCAGAATGACAAGAGCCACTCCTATAAACACCCATTTATAATTTTCTTTGCCAAATAACAGATTATTGGATGATTGGAAGTACGAAGAGCTTCTCGACGATGTACTAGTTTCACTGGAAGTAGTATTTGATACGATGATTTTTTTCTTTTTCTTGCTCATTCTAAATAGACTTTAAATATTTATCAACCTTCCACAATAGGATGATGCTGTGTAGCACAAATATGACCAATGTGGGTAAAATGATTGATTTGATGATTATCCCGGTCTTAAAATCGTCTATTTCCAGGATGAATCCCACTTTTATTAGATAAATCGTGGTCAAATATAGAACTAATGCAATCACTAGAGCAAAGAAAAAGTTAAGGAATGCATTACGTCTGAATACGGCAGATAGTTTTGAATGATGTGCCCCCGCCAATAAAAGACTTTCAATAACCCGTTTATTAGAACTCAAATTGCTTTGAGCTGCCCCGTGTAGTATACTGACAAACAGAATGAATGAAAATACCATAAATGGAAGAAGGATGACTTGTATATTCTTGAGCTTGGTTAAGGAAGGTATCTCTATGCCCGGCAAAGGCGCCATCATTTCAATCATTTTTATCTGATCAACGGCTTTTCGGATATCTGAAAATTGCTTCTCAGTTAATTTACCTTCATATCTAAGCACGAAATAATGATCCAGAGGGTTTTCAAACAAGTCTAAGGATGAATCAGATTTGATCTTTTTCCATGCCACTTCTTTATCTCTGAATTCCCAACTTAACAATTTGTTATCAAGGGATACTTCAGTGAGTGCATTTATAACTTTACTTTCAGCATTGCTATTCCAATCGTGGTTCATGCGAATGACATAGCTGCTTGACTGATTCCTGAAATCTGAATTACTTGCTGGAATGGCCTTGAATAGTATAGAAAAGAAAAAGTACAGGGTATAGAGCAATAGAGATAATGAAAGTATAATGTATTTATTGGAGGCTCTATGGATGTAAATACCAGACATAATAGCTACAAACATATAAACTCTTATCTTAATATATTTCTCATTGCTCCTTTTTTTATTTGCCTGGCATTGATTTTATAAAAATTCGATAAAGTAAACGTGCTGCAAGAGTTTAACAGAATGATTTTGGGATGCATTGATATAAAAAATCCAATGCCTAAAAGCCTTTTTGATGAATAAGATTACAATTCTGATTAGCTTATATACTTTAGCACTATTCATAAGTTCATGTGTCATAATGAAATCAAATAAACCACAACTTATTCATGGTATCGACGTCCAAGGACACCGCGGTGCCAGAGGAGTCTTGCCAGAAAACAGCATACCTGCTTTCATATATGCACTGGAAGTCGGTGTGACAAGCTTAGAGATGGATGTCGTCATTTCCAGGGACAAACAGGTCGTTGTGTCTCACGAAGCTTTTATGTCTTCTGAAATATGTCTTCAACCTGATGGCAGTGAAATCTCCAAAGAAGAAGCTGAAAGCCACAATATATATCAATTGAGCTATGAAGAAGTTAAGACGTATGATTGCGGCAGTAAAGTAAACCACAGGTTCAAAGAGCAGGAGAAAATGAGCGTTTATAAGCCAAGCCTTAAAGAAGTGGTACAAGCAGCAGAAAAGCTTTCAAAGAAACATTTGTATAATATCGAAATTAAAAGCCGACCGGAAGGAGACCTTATCTACCATCCAGAGGTTGGTGAATATTCAGACCTTCTCATCAAGGAACTGGAAGGTCTTGGTATACTATCTCGGACAAGTGTGCAGAGTTTCGATACGAGAACATTAAAGTACATCCGTAGTAATTACCCTCATGTTTCCCTGGTATACCTTATACAAAATCGGGATGGCATCGAGGCAAATATTGATAAATTGGGTTTTACTCCAGAAATATACAGTCCCTATTATGGCCTTGTAAATCAAAAGATGCGGGATTACTGTACCGATCACAAGATGAAGTTGATCCCCTGGACGGTTAATCGGATAGAAGATATGTCTAAAATGATTGAATTATCTGTCGACGGAATCATAACCGATTACCCTTTAAGGCTTATCAATACTATAAATCAAAGCGTTAAATAAATAGCTATTTTTATATTCGCAGCTTAAATCATTAAAGCGAGTAAATTATAGTCTATGGTGTTCGATTTTCAGGAAATAGAGAAGTATTGGAAGAAAAAATGGTCAGCCGATTTACTGTATAAAGTTGAAAACACGTCTGATAGGCCCAAATATTATGTCTTGGATATGTTTCCTTATCCCTCTGGCGCAGGGCTGCATGTAGGACATCCTCTTGGATATATAGCATCTGATATATTCAGCCGATATAAGCGCATGACTGGTTTTAATGTTCTTCACCCTATGGGCTTTGATGCTTTTGGTTTACCTGCAGAAGAATATGCCATTGCTACAGGTGTACACCCTGCCGTATCTACACGCGAAAATATATCTCGGTACAAGGAACAGCTGTCAAATATAGGTTTCTGCTTTGACTGGAGTCGCGAAGTCATAACCTGTGAGCCAAAATACTATAAATGGACGCAATGGATTTTCAGCCTTTTGTTTGAACATTATTACGACCTTGATCAGGACAAAGCTTTACCGATAAAGGAACTTACCGACAAATTTTCAGGCGGTGGTTCTAAAGCTGTGAATGCCTTCAGTTCCGATGCTGAAGATTTCAGTGCCGATGAGTGGAACGCTAAGAGTGCCGTGCAAAAAAGTGATATACTCAGCTCATATCGCCTGGCGTATCGCCGCATTGGATATGTAAACTGGTGTGAAGGCCTCGGCACAGTGCTGGCTAACGATCAGATTAAAGACGGCCTTTCTGAGCGTGGTGGATATCCTGTAGAGAGGAGGGCAATGACACAGTGGTATTTGCGGATAACGGCCTATGCAGAAAGACTGCTCGCAGGATTAGAACAGGTGGATTGGCCCCAGTCACTGATCGCTATGCAGACTAACTGGATCGGTAAATCAACGGGAGCTACTGTTTACTTTGATATTGATGGTCATGATGAAAAAATTGAAATTTTCACTACCCGGCCGGATACGATTTTTGGTGTAAGTTTTATGGTTTTAGCTCCTGAGCATCCACTTGTTGAAAAGATCACGACCGATTGTATGAAACTAAAAGTGGATGATTATGTGAGCTACTCCCGTTCCAGGTCCGAAAGAGACAGGCTTTCTGACGTAAAAGAAGTTTCAGGTCAGTTCACTGGTGCATATGCTTTCCATCCCTTTAATGGTCAGAAAGTACCTGTTTGGATTGCTGATTACGTTTTGATGGACTATGGGACCGGAGCCATAATGGCTGTTCCCTCTGATGATGACAGAGATTATGCCTTTGCCACTAAATTTGAATTGCCAGTAATAGAAATCATTGATAAATCTGCGTATCCCGATGCTCAAAGGCAGGATAAAGTTGGTAAGCTGATAAATTCAGACTTCCTTAATGGGCTCGAAATACTTGATGCAATAGACACAATAAATGCAAAGATCGAATCTTCTCATTTGGGTAAAGTTCGGGTCAATTATAGAATGCGGGATGCCAATTTCAGTCGCCAAAGATATTGGGGAGAGCCGTTTCCCATATTATTTGATTCAGAAGGCATACCCAGTGTTTGCACAGTGGATGAACTTCCCGTCAAACTGCCAGAAGTTGAAGATTTCAAACCCACAAAGGATGGACAATCTCCTCTTTCAAGAGTGAATGAATGGGTAAATGAAGGTGACAAAACAAGAGAAACAGATACTATGCCTGCAGTAGCTGGTTCATCCTGGTATTACCTGAGATACATGGACCCCGGCAACGATGAAGCATTTGCCTCTGAACAGGCTCTCGACTATTGGCAAAACGTTGACCTATATGTAGGTGGCGCAGAACATGCCGTATCACACTTATTATATTCCAGGTTCTGGCACAAATTCTTGAAAGATCTTGGTTATCTGAAAACAGAAGAACCCTTTAAGAAATTGATCAACCAGGGTATGATTCAGGGCGTTATTGAATTTGTAGCTCTCGTTAAGGATTCCGATGACAGCAATGTATTCTATTGTGCAAATTTGATGGAAAACAAGGAAGGTGAATACGCAAGGATACCGGTACACATCGACTTTGTCAGCCAATATGGCTCCAATGATTCTTATCTTGATGAAAAAGGCATCAAATCATTTCTTGAGTGGAGACCCGATTACAAGTCAGCACGGTTCGTAACACAACAAGGAAAGTTTGAGGCATCTGACTTCATGAATGGCAAAGCTTCGGAAGTCACTCTAAAAACATTTTCAGAGGTTGGCAAGATGTCCAAGAGGTATTATAATGTTGTCAATCCGGATGATGTGGTTGCAGAGTATGGTGCTGATACATTCAGGCTATATGAAATGTTCTTGGGCCCTATTGAACAATCCAAACCATGGGATACCCAAGGAATTGAAGGGGTTTCCAAATTCATTCGAAAATTTTGGGGACTCTATCATGATGAAGAGAAATTTATGCTTAGTGAGGATGCAGCTGCTAAAGCAGAGCTGAAAGTTTTACATCAATGCATAAAGAAGGTAAGAGATGATATCGGCAACTTCTCATTCAATACGGCTATCAGTGCTATGATGATTTGTGTCAATGAATTACGCAAATTGAATTGCAATAAAAAGGCTGTCCTGGAACCATTGGTCAGACTAATAGCCCCTTTTGCCCCGTTCGTATCGGAGGAGTTGTGGAAAAAACTTGACAATGACAGTTCCGTGCACATTGCTTCCTATCCGCATTTTGAGGCATCTTATCTCGTAGAGGATGAAATCGAATATCCGGTTTGCGTAAATGGTAAGAAGAGGTTTTTAAAGTCATTCCCTAATTCTATGAGTAAAGCAGATCTGGAAAAGGAAGTTTTGACTCTGGAAGAATTGACTAAGTGGGTAGAGGGTAAGACTATTCTAAAGACGATTGTCGTACCGGGAAGAATGATTAATGTAGTTGTAAAATAATTGCAATAAGTCTCTGGGGTTACAAGGACTTGATTTTTTTTAAACTAACTTAGTTCATTATGAATTTAAGGGCAGAGTATGGGATCCCACTATCCGCTTTGACAAAAGCTTTGTTCTTTTTTAGCTATGCATTATTACCTGTAGTTTTATTCTCACAGAACTGCCAAATTCCTATACTAAATAGCATCAGTTCCATTACTGATGTTTCTGTACAACTTGAATGGGATGATACAAATACCCAGGTTGATACCTGGGAAATCGAATTTGGCGAACGAGGCTTTACCAGAAGTTTTATAGCCAATGTTGCGGGCTTAACGACTACCCGTTATACTCTTGATGGCTTGAGCCCCGGAAGTTCCTATGAACTTTATCTTAGGGCACAATGCCCTAATCAAATATACAGTGCCTGGAATGGGCCCTATTTTTTTTCTACCGCAATACGCAACAATGGTGAATGTGGTTTAAATTTAACTCTGGGAGATAATAATTGTCCGCAGGGAGAACACTTTAATATTCTGGTTGATGCTTTTAACGATTTGTATATAGGTGATGATGTTGAATTCAAGAGTGTCAGTATTATTGTAGAGCATAGCTGGCCTCCGGATCTTCAAATTAGCCTGCAGTCTCCATCCGGCTCTCTATGTAGATTATTTCAGCAATCCGGCAATGGCAAGAGTAATCTGGGTGATCCCCTATCCCCAAATTGTGAAAACAGTCTCGTTTTTAATCCTTTTTCGTGTTCAAAACTGCAAAATCCGACAGGTGATCTTACAGGTGAATTTATTCCGCTTGAGAATTTTCAGGAGCTGTTTGCAGGGGAACCAGTAAATGGTACATGGAGCTTAGTGATATGCGATGCAGCAGAATCTGATGTGGGAGCATTGCGCCATGTAGAGCTTGAATTTGGTGAAGTGAGTTGTACCCGGCCTAAAGATTTTCATATACGTGATATTGAAGCTACTACTGTAAAACTGGATTGGATAGAAAGTAATAATTGTGATCGTATAAAGTTTCTTTACAGAAGAAAAGTGGATCCCCCTGCCCTAAGTGTGGTAGAATATGAAGAATGTTTCCGAAAGGAATTTATTATAACCGGTTTGGAGCCATCAACAGAGTATATTCTCGATGTCAGTTCTGTTTGCATGAGTGGTTTGGAATCTGAATTGATTTGCACACAGGAATTTACAACCGCCTGTGCTAACAGTATTCTGTCCGAAAGCTTTGATGCATTGAATTTATGCAATTTATCATGTCGGGATACATGCTTTACCGGCCCAATATGGCAGAATAAAAATGATATAAAACTTTCAAGCTGGAAAGTATCAACAGGCGAAACTCCTACTGCTCTTACCGGACCGGCAGGAGATATCGCTGAATTGGGAAAATACATTTATACAGAAGCCTCATTGGAATGTATACAAACTCATGATACCATGGGCATTCTAATGAGTCCATGTCTCAAGATAATTGATGATAGTTCGTGTCATCTTTCTTTTTATTATAACATGAATGTAGATTCCAGTGCTCAATTGCAATTACAACTGAATATTGGGGCAGGCACCTGGTTTACTTTCTGGACTGCACCATCACTCCGTTCTGTGGAATGGCAATACGTACAATTGGATTTGCCTCCAATTACAGATCATTTTGAAATGCGTTTTTTGGCTATGCGATATGCTGGATCTCAACGGGCAGATATGGCTCTTGATCATATCAAATTGATAGCTCTGGATTCTGTACCCTTAAGTAAATATTTTCCGGACTTAGATCAGGATGGTTATGGTTCTGGGAACCCTCAATACTTTTGTTCAACTTCAATCCCTCCTTTCTTCAGTTCTTTAAATGGCGATTGTGACGATAACAATCCTTTGGTTAATCCATCATCTCCAGAAATACCATGCAACTTTATAGATGATAACTGTAATGGAATGGGTGACGACTTAGCTTCGGTGGAATTAGGCTATTTTATAAGTGCTGTTACAGTGCCAAGTTGTATAGGAGCCAATGATGCTTCAATAGAGCTTGTTGCAGATGGAGATAATGAGCCATTTACATACTTATGGAATACGGGATCTACTTCAGGTAATTCTAATGGATTATCTGATGGAATATATGTTTGTACTATAACAGATGCACAGGGCTGTCAAGTTGTTACGGAAGAAATTAGTATAAGCGGCCCCCAGGTTCTAAGCTATTCTGTCAGTGTGACTCCAGAATCATGCAGAGGTGCTTCAGATGCATCAATAGAACTTTTTATAAGTGGAGGTTCTGAAGAATATATAGTTTCCTGGAGCAATGGAAAGACTGGTGAACGCCTTGAATCCTTAAACGCAGGTTTTTATCAAGCAAGTATCAGTGACTTCAATTCTTGCTTGCTTGTTACGGACAGTATAGAGCTGACCGCACAATCCAACATCAATGCAGATGTTATATTGAAACGAGATTTGGATTGCTTTGGTGAAACAACTGGAATAGCACAAGTTGCTGCTTTTGGTGGGCAGGGGCCATATACTTATAATTGGAATAATGGTACAAGTGGGAATCTTTTGAGTAATGCGCCTGCCGGTGTCTACAGTGTAAGTATCATCGATGCTAACAATTGTCAGGAAGTCATCGAAACTATTATTCTGAATCAAGCTGAAGAAATAAATGTATCCGTTGTTCAAATAGAAAATATTTCATGCGCAGGAGCTGAAAATGGTTCAATTCAAATTGAAGTTTCTGGTGGTGTCGAGCCCTATGATTTCAGTTGGTCTGATGGGACAAATGCTAAAGATTTGATCTCTGTTCCTGCCGGACTCTATAATCTTACATTAACGGATGCAAATGCGTGTACAGCTGTTTTGGAAAACCTTTTAGTCTCAGAAAATGATGTCTTAGACATCAATATTATTAGCATAGAGAATATCCGATGCCAAGACAGTAGTGGAGGCTCAATAGACCTCGAGATATCTGGAGGTGTTCCACCTTATAGATATAATTGGAGTCATCTTTCTGAAATCAAGCCAGGACTTGATAAAATTGAAATGCTGGAAGCAGGTATTTACGCTCTTACGGTTTCTGACTTCCTGGGATGTAAGTCGAAAATTGAAGGCATCCCTGTCATTGTCGAAAATGAACAGGTGAATGTAAGTATAATACTTGAAGGCATCCCAAGCTGCTTTGGTTTTGATGATGCCTCCCTGATTGCAGTAAGCAATAATGGAATAATGCCCCTTGACTTTAACTGGAGTTCAGGTAAGAAATTAGTTAAGAATATGAGGTCCGATACCTTGCCAGCTCTTTCTTCCGGCATCTATAATTTAACGATTACGGACGCTGAAGGCTGTGTAGGAATCAGTGACTCTATTACAATTACAGATCCTGACCTACTTGAATACCGGAGTATTTCAATTTCCAACAATCCTTGTTTTGGCTTCTATGAAGGCTCAGTTGATATACTTGCATTTGGAGGTACTGAGCCAATCGAAGTCCAATGGAATAACGGGCATATCGGGAGCACAATACCTATGCTTCCTAATGGAGAATATTTTGCCACTGTTTCCGATGCCAATAATTGTATTATTGAAACTGAAACTTTCGTCATTACAAGTCCGACAGCATTAAACCTTGAATTGGATGTGCGAGATGCCGACGAAGCATTGGGAGGGCAGATAACGGCACATGTAACAGGTGGATTACTACCCTACTCCTACGAATGGAGTCCCGATGATAAGGGCTTGTTTCTGGATTCATTAGCACAAAACCTTGAACAGGGAGAATACCTTCTCAGTATTCGTGATGCCAACGGCTGTTCCATTGACAGTCTTATAATTATTGACTTTGTAAGCAGTACTTCGGAGTCAGTCTCAGAGATGCTTGAAATCTTTCCAAATCCCACTGCTCATTTTGTTGAGTGGAACAAGCTTCCGAATTCTATGAAAGATGCAAATTTGATTTTATATGGAAAGGATGGCAAAAGCATCATAAAAATGAAACTTTCACAGCTCAAAGAATCAAAACTGGATTTACGGCAGCTCAATCTGAGATCAGGGATCTATGTATTATCCTTTGAGTCCGATACATTCCGAGTTTTAAAACGTATAGTCTTTTTCGAGTAGCTCAAGACCTGAAATTGTAGCAGCTATACTTGCAAAACTTGGCGCAATGAATGGTCCTGCCAGGGGTATAACAAGCAACAGGAGAAATACACTTCCGTTGGCAATAGCAACTCCTTTATGTTTTGAGACGAATTTTCTTGAATCTCTTGTATCAAATCGCCGTTCCATGAAGAAATCGAGATTGCCAAATCCGGCATAATATGCCTGCACAACAAATATGAGAGGCGTCGTAACGATTACAGCGCCGGGGATAAGGCTTATCAGAAGAAGCACAATCGTTATACTCAATTCTCTCCCAAGATTGGATATGGCTATACGCGTGCCACGACCTATCAGATAGAACTGTTTCCAAATGCTTAGACTTTGATCAATGTCAAGTTCGGTTTCACCTTGTTCTACCTTTTCTGAAAGTATACCCATTATAGGAGCTGTTATAATGAGGATGATATATCTGAAAACAAATATGATTCCAATCCATAGAAGGATACGGGTCATCCACGATAGTATTGTCGACAGCAATCCCGCTTCCTCGCTATCGCTTAGTATACCTTGTGCAAATGCGAAGCCGGCATCATCACCATAGGAATATGCCAACCAAACCAATCCAAGAAAAACGATAAGGCTTAGCACCCCCGAAACCAGGACGTATGCAACAGTAAATCCTTTAAAATAGTACTTGGCACCTTTGAGGTAGGCTCTGATACCGGAAATAAATTCAAAAACCACTTTCCTAATTTTGATATTAAGATGCGGCTTTTAGCCTAAGAATACATGATTTTTTCGACTAGCTGCGTGGTTTTCTCCTTGTTTTGAATATTTCGTTGACCTCTTTTTCGGTCATAAAACCATAATCCACGAAGCTGGCCTTGATAAACTTCTTAATATCCTGATATTCCTTACCTCTCTTGTCAGTAAATTGTTTCAGACATCGCTTGACATACTTTAGGCAAAGATCTTTGAGGTCCTGGTTGAACTTCTGATTGCTAAAGATGTCCATATAGGCAGTAAAAGTCTTATTTATTTCAAAGTATTCATTGTAATCGTCAGGCTGAAGATTCTGCAAAAACTGTCTGAGTTTTGATAAAATCGACTTTCTGATAGCTTCATTTTCTATTGAAAGCCCTTCATTCTTATAATAATACTCCCTGACAGCGGCAAGAGCATCTTCATGTACGTAACCCAAGCTGTTGACCTTATCAAGAACACTGAAATAATTCGTTAAAATGTCGCTGACGCCTCTGTCTATATAAGAAGCAAGGCTTCTTTCAGCATCCTGGCTTATGCCGTTAACCTTGTCGCTATGGGCATTTAAAAAGCTCATGAAATGCGCACCTGATTGGTCCAGTTTTTCTCTAACCTTTGTTGAATCCTCTCCGAGAAGCTTAGCGCCTTTCTCATCCAGATTATAGTATAATCCAAGGATGATACATATCTCATACATATCAATGCTTTCTCTCAACTTTGCATTCGAAAGAAGCTCGTTAATGGCTGGAAGAATATTGCTGTTGTCGTAATCTGATTTTGCTCTGTAAATCAAAAAATCCTTAATCGATTCAGCTTCCAACTGGAATTCGTGTAAATCTGACGGAAACACAGCTGTTTGAAAATTCAAACTCTGAAACTGCTTTCTGTATTTAACGAGAGCTGAATTTCTGATCTTAGGGTCCAGATACCTGTGCATCTTTTGACTGCTTAAAAAAGATTTTACTCTTTTATTAGTCACCTTGTCAATGGTATTAGTAATCCAGATATCGCTGCTTAAAGCAAAGCCTACTTGGATGCTTTGACCAACTCTTTGTTTTATCTGTTCAAAATTGGATGAGTTAATTATGAATTCAAGTACTTCAGCAAAGTGTTCCTGGGGTCTGTAATACTTTACATTTTCATTTACGCGGCCTCTAAGTACAGAATAACCTAAAACCTTTGGCAAGTAGAGTCCTTCAAACTGTTCATCCAACAGGTATTTCTCGAGTGAAAGAAGCTGCAGAGGATTATCTGCGGCTACCTGTTCATATATTTCATGGATTGAGTTCTCAAATTTAGAGACCAGTTCTTTGTATTCTTCAGTGCCTTCTTCGTCAAGGTAATTCTTTAATTCCTCAGAAAGCTGAATGCTGGATTTTACATTATCCAGTGCGGTTTTATATTTTTTATCTAACTCTATCATGATATAACAGCTTGATTATTATAAATCGAAACCTAGTAAAACATCAAGCTTTACTAGGTTCCTAAAATTTCTGTTCTGACTAAATATCTGTATAAATATAGCGATAATTGAGTTTCTCAATCATCTATATATACTACTCTTCTTCCTTTGTCTCCTCTTCCTCTGCAGGTTCTTCTGCGGCAGGAGTTGTTTCTTCAGAAGCTGGTGCTTCTTCCTCTTGGGCTTCAGCAGCAGGCTCCTCACTTACTTCTTCCTTTGTCTTCTCTTCCGCTGCAGGTTCCTCTGCTGGCGTTTCCTCAACAGCAACATCCTCTGCTGCTGGTGCTTCTTCCTCTTGGGCTTCAGCA
>Ga0181580_10002911_pt1 | contig 13924 bp, 14 predicted proteins | sample 071ome_23_FD_132413 | JGI IMG/M metagenome (GOLD analysis project Ga0181580, IMG submission 132413) | Coastal salt marsh microbial communities from the Groves Creek Marsh, Skidaway Island, Georgia - 071403BT metaG (megahit assembly) | ecosystem: Environmental > Aquatic > Marine > Intertidal...
AAAAAGAATTAAAAAAATCCAGGCGATTATATAAAAAAAAGAAGTATTATACACGCAAAAAGGTAAAAAGTTTTAAAAGTAAAATTTCTCCTCATGTAAAAAAAGCAATGAAAATTTACAATATTAATAAAATAGTAGTAGATAATACACTCGCAAAAAAAACTGGATGTAGTAAGAAAGCTTTAAATAAAATAGTAAGTAAAGGTGCAGGAGCCTATTATTCTTCTGGTTCAAGACCAAATCAAACAGCTATTTCATGGGGAAGAGCACGTTTAGCTAGTTCAATTACTGGAGGGAAAGCGGCTGCAGTTGATTTTAAAATATTAGAAAATGGATGTAAAAAAAATTCAAAAGCTTTTAAACTAGCAAAAAAATCTCGTCGAAAGCATAAATATGGTAAACGTCGAGTAAAATCAGTAAAAATTGGTGGACGTAAAAGATAAATTGAATTAATATTTAAAAACTAAAAATTTTAGTTATTAATTATGTTTAGATCAGTAATAAGAAAGTTAACTAAAAAAGACACTGCTATTAAACTAGGCAGATGGGCTATAAAACCAGAAGATAGTTCTATAACAAAAATTAATGCTGTTTTAAATGCAGCAGATCATTGTGGAGATCATATATGTGGAGAACCAAAATTAGTAAATGATTTAATAAAAGATACTAATTTATATAAAATAAAAGAAGATGCGGATTATTGTTGTATGTTGTTAGGATTAAATTCTTGTAACAATTGTAGTCTTATAAGTCAAAAAATTAATAGTTAAATCTAGATATATAAAAAATATATAAATTATAATGAATAATTATTGTACTATTTGTTTTAAAAATATGGTAAATGTGTGTTCTTTAGAATGTACTCATAGTTTTTGTTATACCTGTTTAGAAAAATGGTCCATAATAAAAGAAACATGTCCTATTTGTAGGTCTAATTTTTCATTTAAAGAAAAGAAAAAAAACATAAGAATTACACGATCGATGAGTTTAAATGAACGAACCGAAAAAGTTAATGATATTATGATAGATTTTTTACAAGACCTTAGAAATAATAGTAATAATGATAGTCTTGAGTGGAGAAAAGAAAAACAAGAAAATATATTTAAAATGCTGTACGAACATAATTGGATTTTCAAATGTGAAAATAAAAATATTCCAAAAAATATTTGTAATTGTTCTGGATGCCTAACTAAAAATATTGTAAGGGGTATTTTTAGTAAACTTCCAAAAGAAAGATGCAAAAGTATAAATATTTGGAAGTTTAAATTTAGAAAAATTTTAGAAATTTAATTAAATCGTAAATACTCGCATATTTACTTATCAATCTTTATTAATTAGTAAATATGGCTATTTCTCTTCATTTTCTCTCCAATTTTAATCAAAATCTTATTTCAAAAAAAGAAAATAAAGAATTATTCGGCGAGGTTTTTACAAATTTTACACTAATTGATAAAATGTTAGATTTACTTCCTCAAGAATTATTCTCTAATCCAAATTTAAAATGGCTAGATCCTTGTGCCGGTACTGGATATTTTATGATGAAAATTTATGAACGTTTAATGAAAGGTCTTAAAACTGAAAAAAAAGCACTAAAAAAAAGACACCATCATATAATTACAAAACAATTATATATGATAGAAATAAATAAAGAACATTTGCCTGAATTATTTAAAATATTTGGAGAGAATGCTAATATATTATTAGGTAATTATTTAGATTATCAAAATCAAGAATTTGATGTTATTGTAGGAAATCCACCATTTAATATTAATGGATTAATAAAAGTGCCTACTAATAAAGAAAATACAAAAAAAAATGATGGTAAAACAATTTGGGGTAGATTTGTTAGTAATTCCTTAGAAAATTTAAAAGTAGGGGGTTATATTACCTTTATAACACCATCAATATGGTTAAAAAGAGACCATAAAATGCATAATATTATTATAAATAATAGTAAAAATCTTAAATTAGGATGTCTTACAAATACAGAAACAAATAAAATATTTAACGGAGAAGCACAAACACCAACGTGTTATTTTACATTTCAGAAATGTAAAAAACAAAATAATATTGAACGAGTTGTTGATATTTATAATAAACATACAGATACTTTTGATAAAATGATTTTAATACCAAATATTTCAATTCCTTTATGTTATACAACTATTATTAAAAAACTTATAAAATGGGTAAATAAAGTTGGAAGTATTAATGTTATTAAAACTAGCATGCGTCCTGGTTATAAAGGGTTAAAAACCTCTTCTAATATGAATAAAAATTTTCCATTTATGAATATAAAAACATGTACTTTAAATTCAATAAATTACATTCAACCTCAATTACAAATTAATTATTCTAATATAAAATGCAGTTATCATGGTATACCAAAACTAGTTCTAGCACATAAGATGTATGGGTTTCCATACTATGATAAAAATGGAGTTTTTGGAATAAGTAATCGTGATAATTATGTTATTATTAATAAAGATCATGATGAATTTATTAGATTAAAAGAATTTTTATCTTTAAGAATGACACTTCTTGTATATGAAACTACAAGATATAGAATGAAATATTTAGAACGATATGCGTTTGAATTTATACCTGATATAACAAAAATAAAAGATTTTCCTGATAAAATCACAGAAGATTCTGTAGCGGATTTCTTTAATTTTAATAATTTGGAGAGATTATGGATAAAAAATATTACAAAAAAAAATTATTTAACATTCTAGTATTCTTAAAATAATAAAATACGTATTTTATTGGTATTTTCTCTCCAAAAAATTGATTTATCTTAAAAATATAACGAATATATAAAACCCATAAATAAATTTTAATAGTATTAATGGTAGATAAAGATGAAAAGTTTTATATAGGTACTACACGATTTACAAATGAAACATTTAAAGAAAATTATAACTGGCGTAAAAAACATGATTGGCGTGGATGTATTTATGGATTAAATAAAAAAATGCCTAGTACTGTACCATACATGGCTTTAGTATTTGTTATTGAAATGAATAACGATACCAATTCAATAGAAGGTATTGGTGTTATAAGAAATTATATTAATCTTAAGTACAAAACATGTATCTATAAAAGCGATCATAATTATAATAGATATATATACAATTCAGCTTATAGAAAAGATATTAATGAAATAGAAAATAAAAAAGTTATTCAAATATTAGAATTAATATTATTTTATGGTAGCCGACATTATAAAAGAGGACAGGGTATTACAACTATTAACTGGAATAGATTTGATGATAAAGCAAAATTTGTAATGAAACACTTCTTTCATTCATTATTTGATAATATTCATAAATAAATTAAATACTAATTAAATGATGTGCGTCTTTGTATGTTTCAATATCAGTCTTTTTAAATTTACGATTAGTAGTGTAGTATTCTGTATTAATAATACCGACAGTTTGAGAATATAATACACTAATTTTTAATAATTCATAATTTGCATACCTTCTAACTTTTTCAATGCGATTTATTTTATTATTAAAATAATTAATAACATCATTTTTAATAGTTTGTACCCAATTTTCAGAATTATTTGCATGTTGTAAATAATTATTGTGAAATTCAATAGAAGTTTCATGAATATCTCTTAGAGTTTCACTTAATATAACATTAACTAATTCATAAACTTCAAGTATTGCTCGAAGTTTATTCTGTTTTTTATCTTTACTCATAATTTGAGTTTTAAAATTACCTTCTTCTAATTCACCAGCCATATATTTAATCCTAAGAACCTTATTATCTTGAGCGTTATTAACTTTGTGTCTAATATTATCTAATTCAACATCATTAAAATGATGAGATGCACGATATAATTCTCTACAAAATGTTAGATAATTATTATAAAGTTCAGGATTTTCTAATCTAAATATTTTTGATAATTGATTTTTAACGTTATAACGATATGTAGTCCAGAAAGGTAGGCCACCACACATTTGAACTCCTGGAAGATTTACCGGAGCAGCTTCTCCACCATTAGCCTGCCATTGAAAGAAGTGTGGATTGTGAATAACACCTGTTAATTTCATACCAGTTTTCCAACTGAAAGCTGTATGACACTGTACACACCACATTTGGTCACAATTTTTTACTGATGTAAAATCTGGTAATATGAAGGTATTATCTTTATCTACCATAAAACCATAATATTTATCATTTCTATTAAATAAAATTTTAATTCCAGTTCTTGAGTAATCTTTATTTGGCTGTGAATTAATACATTTTTTTCTTTTTAAAATAGTTGGAATTTCAGAAATATTTATTCTAAATTGGTCATAACAATCTTTTCTTTCACTACAATTTGGTAATTTTACATTTTTTTTAGGAATTTTTCTTATAGTTACGTTGTATCCCAAAGATCTAGCTAGTAAACAAATCTGATTAGATAATTTTTCATTAACTTGAACAATAGTAATACGTTTATTTTGATTAGTTAAACAACCATCAGTATCAATAATTCCCGCTAGTAATTGATATCTAATTTCCCTTGAATTCATTAAATATTGTTTAGGGATATGCTTATTTTTAATTAAATTATATTTCCTTAGAATATCTTTAAGTGGAGATGTTGATTTAGCTTTTCTTTTAGATGAACTATAATTAATACTTGTAGTACATAAAGAGAATTTTTGTTTTTCACAACCTTTGCATTCAGTTTCAGAACCAATCGCTCCTCTCTTATATCCTGCACCTTTTCTTCTCACTGAAAATCTATAAGCTGCAGTATGTACTAATTCTGCATCATTATTTTTACACCATTCCATCCATTTTTTTACAATAGGTACATCATTACTAGATATACCCGAACCATCACTATAACCATCCCCTAGCCATGAACCTAAAATATATGGATCAAACTCAACTTTTTGTTTCTTCCAATGAATATTATTACCTTTAAAACCATATATTCTGTTTTTAGTGCTTTTATTTAATTTTAAGTAATTATCTATTGTAATTTTAAACGGTTTCTCTAATATTGATGATGAAAACTCCTTAACATTTTTTAGTATTGTATTAAAATTCTCAGAATTATATGGTATTTTTTTACTTTTAAATAAATATTTTTCTCTATCAAACCAATAATGAATTATATTTTTATTAGTAATTTTAATTTTTTTATAATAAGTTGGTTTCAATAGTAATTCATGTTTTGAATTCACAACATATGTTTCACCATTATTTTGTTTAACAGTGTATAAGTTATCTTTTCCTGAAAATGTTTCTTTTACAATTCTTTTGGTTCCATCACTACCTACTAATACATCTCCTATTTTAATATCTTGAATATTTTTAACTTCTGTATTCCACATTAAAATTTTTGTATCTTTTTCAAAACACCCCATAATCTTAAATATATTTGTTCCACATGAGGGACAGCTTCTTGTTTCTTTCTTAATTAATTCAGCACTTTTTACATCATCCTCATTACATTCGTGCGGTATTTCATTTTCTTTTATAGCTAAGCACTTAGAACACACTTTAGTTTCACATAATCCACATTTCCACTGAGTAGATAGAAACCCCAAACATCCATCTTTAGGACATTTTTGTTTGAATTCTTTTTTAATACTTTTTTCAATGCCACATTTATAATCATTTAAACGGCCTTTTATACCTGAAACTTTCCATTTAAGATTATAACGAGCATCTTCTAATTCTCTTATTTTAGCTTCTAATTCTTTTAATTTAGCATTTTCTGCTTTATACTCTACTGTCAATACTTTAACCTTTTTATAATTTTCGACTGCATTCATTGTTTCAGGCATTCGACTTTTCTCATGATCGAATAACATTTTTTTCCTATGTTCTTTATAATCTCCGTTTACAAATGATTTTAATGTATTTTTTATAAGTGTATCTAGCTGCCATCTATTTTTACAATTTAAACAGTGAGGATTATCCATTGTTCCTAATAAGTATATTCTAGTACAACTACGACATACAGGATATTCACAACTAGGACATTCTACTCTAGAATTGGTAGTTTTATTAAAGTCAGAACAACATAATTCACAAATATCGCCTGAAAATAGTATGCTTGTCATGATAATTATATGATGCATTTTTTTTAGAAATTTAAATTATAATTCAATTTTATCACATTTATATATATGTCTGGAGAATCAAAGGTAATTGCACCAAAATTAGATGTAGAAGTTTATTGTGATGAAAAGGTACTAATGGGATTAGGAATATCTGTACGCGTAAATCAGGAAATTACTGATATGGGTAAAGCTACGCTAACATATAAGGGTGACTTTACAGCTGGTTTTAATGAGATCCCTAAAAAAACCGGTGATCTTGCTGCTATGTGTCAGTATGGTCTTCCTGATAGTTATATTCGCGATAAAATAGAAGATGTGGAAGATGCTGATGCAAATCTTATTTTAATTCAGCGTGATATAAATGTAGCTAATGGTGAATCACAACTCGGAAGTGTACGTAGTATTTCTTTAATACGCGTTACACACAATCCTTATAGAGAAGGACATGTTGGTTCAGAAGAACTATCTGCTATTCAGTTACAAGATGATGAGGATATTTCACCAGAAACAACCGATATGGATGTGCTTGTTTTAGGAAGTCAGAAAATCCCAAATATTAAAAGCAGACAAATGCAGAGTAAAATATATGCTCGTGGAGGTAATGTACTTAAAGCAATACAATTTTTAGGATCAAAATTAGATCATGGTATTGTTCTTTATGGTTTAGAAACAGTTATTACACTTTACTATAAATTTGGATGGAGATTTGTTGCGGCTTGTGGAGATGTTGAGGAACGCTGCAAATATGCTCCTGCTGTGAAAGCCCTTTATAATTTCTTAAAAGTAAACGGAGTTCCTATGGAAGAAGGTGTTGTAAGAAGCGAGGAAGCAGAAGCTAAATATAATAGAGAACTTTCAAATTTACTTAAACCTTTTGCTGCATTTTCTCATGATATGTATGGTATTTTATCAAAAACTAAAACATTAGAAGAAGGAGAAACTTCTGGTGAAGCTGCTCGTGAAAAAGCTCGAGATGATGGTTATCGTATGTTACTATGTCCTAAAAATAATCCTTATTCTGTAATCAACAAAAAACAAAAACGTGGTGGTAATAAAGAAACAGAAGTCGAATTTGACTTGTGGGTGGATGGTTTAGGTAGTGCTTGTACTCTCCCAATATCCTCTAAATCATTAGGAAAACGTAAGAGGGGAGGTACTAAAAAACGTAATAAGAGAAAGAATGCAAAAAAAACTAAAAAAAAGGCACTAAAAAAAAGGCACCGAAACAGTAAGAAGGCTCGTAAATTTAGAAAAACCAGAAAACGCACATATAGAAAAAAGTATTAGGTAATATTATATGGCTAGTCCAAAAGATAAAATAAATAAATTTAAAGAAAAATTTAATAAAACTCTTTCACGAGGAAATACATATTTAGGTGTAGAAGATGATAATGAAGAAAAAGAAGAGACACTAGAAGAATTACAACGAGAGATGAATGAGGCTCTTCCGGTCGATTTAAGCGATCCAAAATTTTCAAAAGAGGAAAATGTAGGAGATCCTAAAAAAAGAGATCCTAAAAAAAACAAGTTAATAATGAAACCAGGGCAATTAGGAGGTAAAAGAAAAACAAAAAAAAAGAAAAGAAAACCCAAAAAAGGAAAAAAATCTAGAAAGGTACGTAAATCAAAAAAAACAAAAAAAATGAGAAAAGGTAAGAAAAAGCATAGACGTACAAATCGTAAGAGACGTTAATTAATTTATTTGTATTTTTAATTAGATATAAAATACAAATAGTATATAATGAGCGGTGATGAACCTGATTTTGATATAGATAATTATGGATTAGATGAATTACTAGATATATTTGGAATTACATCGCCTTTAAAAAAAGAATCAATTATGAAAATAGCAGCTGGATTTATTGAAAAATATCAAAAGCTTAAACAAACTGCATATGTAGAATTTTTTTCAAAAGCCATGAACAAGTTAGTTTCTAACTACAATCTTGTAGAAGGTATTTTAGGTAAAGTAGATAATTTACTAGATGATGTAATTGATAATAAGGAAACACTTGAAGAAAAAGCAGAGGAACTAATGGAAGAAGCAGAAGAATTATACGAGCAAGGTAGTGAATTCATTAAGGATGCAAAAGAAAAAATGGATGAATTTCTTAATCCAGAAGTAGAAGATGCAGGTCCTAATGTATTAAGAAATAGATATTTCAACGGTAAAACTGGACCTGAAAGAATAGGTGAACATGTAATGCCTAATAGAGGAGAATATATTAGTGTACCTATGGAAGGTGTGAGCGGACATGCTCCACAATTACAACAACGATTAATGCTTCCAAATGCATTCGCACAAATTCCTTTTGCACAGGGTTATCGTAATCCTACACTACAAAATGTGTTTATAAGTTGGGTAAACGTAGATAGCCAATATCGTGAAATAAAACCAACTGGAATTGAATCAGCACAATGTTCAGAGTTTGGGAGTATAGTATCTAATAAATACGAACAACATGATAGTTCTACTGATTTTCTTTTTACATTACAACAACCAATAACAAATGTTATGGCTATGACGGTAGGAAGTATAGAAGTTCCATTAGCAGGTTACTATGCTTTTTCAAACAATTATGGAAACACTACATTTGAGTTAATTATTGATAATATACCTTTATGTTTAAGAATACCAGAAGGTAACTATGATATAAGCGGAATTACAGAATTAATAAATAGTGAATTAAAAAAAGTATGGAAATTTGGTGCTCCTTATCCTACAATGTTTATTAATAAAAGTAATCAAAAAACATATTTTGCCTTTTATCCTTCGTCACCTATTATTGGAGATAATTTTACTAATATTAAAATTAGATGGTATAATAGAGATAGATGTGGATGTTGTAGTAATTGCTGTAATATAACTAATAATATTAAAGAAAGTGAAGAAGAATTTAACACTACGATTCCTTTAGTTGATAATCCACAGGGTAAGTTTAATGAATGTTTAAAAAAAAATACTGGAAAAAAAATCAACTCAACATTAGGGTGGTCTTTAGGTTTTAGAGAAGAAATTAGTGAGTTTAAAAACATAGATAAACGTTTGAATATTGTAGCGGATTTATCATTGAATGATATTAGTGGAAATACTTATTTTGGTATGTTTAGTCAGAGTGTATGGAATGAATTAGGAACGAAATATTTAATATTAGAAATTGATGATTTTAATCACAACAGAAATAGTGGTGTTATGGGTACTATGACTATGCCTACAACAACAAATAAATTTAAAATGCCTACTTATGCAAAAGAATTATCACAAATATATCCTTCTTGTGATGCATCAGGGGCAAATATAACTACTTTACCAAATGAAATAAATGAAGAAGATAAAGATAAAAATATAAGTGAAAATAAATTTTTCTTTGAAAATTTCAAAAGACCTTTTAGAAAAGGAACTCCTGCATTTAAATATGGTATAAAAGGACAAGATACATTAACTGCCGCACAAAAATATACTATGAATGAAATAAGAGGTACGCAGAGATCAAATAAAATAAATCAATATTATGCACCACAATCAAGTGATATTTTATTTAGATTCCCAATTCAACGATTATCTACAAATTTACAAGCTCCACTTATAATACCTAATGCTGCAGGTATGGATAATGGTAGAAGATATTTTGGACCTGTAACTATCGAAAAATTAAAAGTAAGATTATTAGATGATAAAGGACACCCAATAAACTTAAATGGAGGTGAAATATCATTTTCATTAATTTTAGAAAGATTATACCAATACTAACAAATACAGCAACAAGAACTCACATTTTTTTTTTCTTTTTTTATTAAAACTTAAATATCTTTTTAGAAATGACGCCTTACTCCTGGACCCAGATCATTTATATTTATTTTATTATAAATATCTTTTATTAGTGAATGAAATGATTCATATATATTTTCATTGTTTTTAGCGCTAGTTTCATAATATATCATATTAAGAGTTTTTGCAAGAAGTGATGCTTCTTCATATGAAACAACTCTATTAGAACTAATATCACTTTTATTACCAATAAGCAAAATACTCATATTATCATTATCCGAATGCTCTTCTATTTGATTATACCAATAATTAATAGCGTCATAACTTTTTCTATTTGAAATATCAAATACTATTACTGTTCCTGCAACTCCACGATAATATGAATTTATAATTGGACCGAATGATTTATTTCCGGCAGTATCCCATAGATGAATTTTAATTCTATCAGTATTATTTACAGTAGTTAATACCGATGAAAAATCAACACCAATCGTACTATTGTGCACGCAATTAAATCTATTTCTTGTAAAACGCTCTGTAATTGCTGTTTTACCAGTAGCTAGAGAGCCAATTATTAATATTTTAAAAATATAGTCATAAGACATTTACTATTATATAAATATATAATAATTATATAATGGACGAAGAACAATTAAAAAAATACGCAGTAAAATATTTAGACAATGGAGGTAAATATGATGATATACCAAGTAAAAATAATAAAATAAAAAATGCAGTAAAATCAGAAGAAATACGCCGTTATAAAGTTTATATTAGAAAAGCAATGTTACAAAATACAAAATATTCAAAAGAAATTTTAAATATAATAAAAGAAAATAAAGAAATTTTAAACTCACCATCTGATTTATATGATTCATTAGACAATTTAGGTTTTGAAAAACTTAAAAATCTAAAAAAAAAGGCACTACAACATAGTAAATAAATAAAATTGTGATTTTCCTAAATAAATTATTTTTATATTTTGTTTTATAAGAATAATTTAAAATCCAGCTAATTTTTTTCCTAAATCTGTTAATTCAGGAGATGAAATTGGAGTGATTTCAGGCATAGGATTACCATAAGTACGAGGGTTTTTAGGAAATAATTTAATCTTTGTAGGCCAATGACTACTCATTCTTAGTTCATCAAATGCTTTTTTCTTTTTTATAATATTTTTTTCATTAGCAAACGATCTAGGTTGATAACAAGTATATACTACTAATCTAAAATTAGGATTTTCGCGACCTCGCATAGCTTCAGTGCCACAATGTATTGTTCTACTATCCCATAATACAAGACTACCTGCAGGACATTTAATTTTTTTTTCTACACATCCCCTTTCAATAAAGAATTTTTCTTCTGCATCAGTCAACTTATACCAATCTGTTTTATTTGTAATATTATTAATTCTTCCAAATTCAGCATGATATTTGTTACTACCCTCATAAAATGCAAGTGTTGCATCTTTTTCATTAACATCATAAGCAGTTACCCACCCCTGAATACATTCAAAATTTGGCCTAGTAAAACTCTGATCACTGTGATACCATGTATGATTTCTATACCATCCTCTGTTTGTAATCTCAGGAGGGACAGCAAAACTAAGTCCATCAAAAGATGCTAATAAATCTTCTGGCTTTGTTTTCCAAATATGTGAAAATACATTTACTACCTTAGGATTTTGTCTTACATTCCATACTGCTTGTGAATGTCCGCAACTAAAATGCTGATGTAACATTGCATGTTTTGGAAATAATTTGAAAAGCTCCCTCCAACTTTCATCATTATCTCTAGAAACAGGAATGTCCCATTTTTGTGTAATATGTTCGAAATAATCCCAAACCTCACTTTTAAGAGATTCACATTCATCACTATCTAAAATATTTGGTATAATTGCTACTCCATACTTATCTAGAGTATTAGTAGCTGTTTCAGGAGTTGCGATGTATTTATCTTGTTCGTATGCCATTTTGATAGTTTAAAATTATTAAAATACAAAATATTAAAATCAATTTTTTTATATTAAAAATATCGATTATATATAATATATCTTATAATGACGTCATTAGCACCTGTTGCACTAGAATTATTAAGGGGAAAAAATGTTAAAGAACAAAGTGATATGATATTAGAACCATTGCAAGTTATTATAACATTAGCTATACTAGGATATTGTCCTATTGGAACGAAAATAAGCATTAGTCAAAATACACTGTATTTACATAGACCTACACTAGTTCAGGGATTATTAAGATGGTGGGAAGGAGATTCTAAAGATGATTTATATTATTTATTCCATGCAATCAGAAGATTTTATAAATGGTATAAAAATACAGATAATGAAATATTTAATTATATTCTTGAATTAGCAAAAAATGGCATTAAAAATTTAATTAAAACCTATCAAAAAGCAGATAAAAAATCAATACTTCACACACTATCATTATATGGTAATATACTCGATTTAGATACACCAGATTTATTTAAAACAAATACTGAAGATCAAGAATCAATAACAATTGATAAGGTATTCGAAAATATTAAACCATTATACGATCAGAAGATATTAGTAGTTGTTTTTAGTACACTAAAACTTATTAATGAAAGTGAAAATGAAAAAGACATTGAAAAATATATTCAAGGTATCAATCACATTTTAACTCCTACAAATAATAAAATTAGAGGATGGATTCAACAAAATCTTACACTTTAATTAATTATATTAAATAATATTTTTTATTAATATAATTATGAAATTAAGAAATGCTGCAATGGATATTGATAAAAACTGGAGAGAAATTATAATTAAATTACTGGATTTATATCCAGAAATAGATAATACTTACTCTTTAGAATCTGATAATTTATATGGTATAAATACAATATATCCAACAACAAATAATATTTTTAATTGTTTTAAATATTTTAATATTGAAGAAACAAAAGTAGTTATATTAGGTCAGGATCCATATCATGGTGAAAATCAAGCAAATGGATTAGCATTTGCCGTTAACAATAATATTAAAACACCACCTTCGCTCAGGAATATATTAAAGAAAATAAGCGATCCAATTACAGATAAAACACTTGTAAATTGGGCTAATCAGGGAATTCTTCTACTTAATTGTTCTTTAACAGTTAAACATAAAAAACCCAGGAGTTATCTTAAATTATGGAAACCATTTACAATATCTTTATTAGCTTATATAGCAAAAAATACAAAAAATGTTATTTTTGTATCATGGGGAGGATTTGCATTAGATATTTTTTCAAACGTTAATCCAGAAATATATCCAGATAAAAATCATAAAATTCTTATTTGTTCTCATCCATCACCATTAGGCTGTAGTAAAAAAATGAAAGGATATCCTTCTTTTAATAACTTTAATACATTTATGGAAGTAAATAAAATTTTAGGTGAAAAAGATGCAATAATATGGTAAAAAATTGAATAATTTTGTAATTAATTAAATTAAGTTATTTAATTACAACAAAATATCGATGTGGAATAATATACCACAATATAAACGCGAAGGAGCAATCAAAAGAGTAAAAACAAAATTAAATAATGAAATACAAGGAAAAATTACAGATGATTATAAAAAAGGTTTTATGAATGAAAAATTTAATAAAATTATGGAGTTAAAGCTTAAATGGGAATTAGGTGAAATTTCAAAAGATATATTTATGAAATTTACAAAAAATCATGTTTTAGATTGCTGGGCTTTTAAATATATGAATGTAAAAAAAGAATTATCTGCAAGGAAAATACAAAAATGTTGGAAAAATTATACTAATAAAAAATTCATAATAATTGAAATACACAATAATTATAGTCCATCATATTCTGATTATGAATCTGACTCTGATCCACTTGAAAAAACTATTTATAACTGGAAAGGATGGGATAAGTCATGATTTATTCAATATTAAACATAAGACCTAATCTTGAAGGATTTATCCACATCAAAACTTCATTATTTTTTTTAATTTCTATTCTTCTTAATTTATCTGATATATCATTATTATCGACATCTTTAATAATAATATTTTTATTATTTTTAATTATTTTATA
>Ga0181580_10002917_pt1 | contig 13915 bp, 10 predicted proteins | sample 071ome_23_FD_132413 | JGI IMG/M metagenome (GOLD analysis project Ga0181580, IMG submission 132413) | Coastal salt marsh microbial communities from the Groves Creek Marsh, Skidaway Island, Georgia - 071403BT metaG (megahit assembly) | ecosystem: Environmental > Aquatic > Marine > Intertidal...
ATGGTCATCCGCTTGGGTTTCTTCTTGCCTTCGGGTTCGCCCAACTGAACATAGAAACCGTACGGACCACGCCGCAGGGTGACCTGGAAGCCGGTCTGCGGGTCCAAGCCCAGTTCTTTGGGGCCATTGTCGGCGAGACCCGCCGTCGGATCGTCCCCATTCGGCACCGCCAGCGGACGGGTGTGTTTGCAATCCGGGTAGTTGGAACAGCCGATAAACGCGCCATAACGGCCCAGCTTTAGTGACAATTGGCCGTTATCGCAGTTCGGGCACTTGCGCGGATCTTCATCGCCTTCGGCCCGGAAAAAGTGAGGTCCCAGCAAATCGTTCAGCGCATCCAGCACTTGGCGGACCCGAAGATCGGCGGTGCCGTCTACGGCTTCGCTGAAATTGGTCCAAAATTCGCGCAGCACGGATTTCCAATTGGTGCGGCCACCGGAAATATCGTCGAGTTTTTCTTCCAGTTCGGCGGTGAAGTCATATTCCACATATTTGGTGAAGAAGCTCGACAGGAAGGCGGTAACCAGCCGGCCCCGGTCTTCCGGGATGAACCGGCGTTTGTCGATATGGACGTAGTTACGTTCCTGCAACACGGACAAGATGGAGGCATAGGTGGACGGGCGGCCGATGCCCAGTTCCTCCAGCCGTTTGACGAGGCTCGCTTCGGAAAAGCGTGGCGGCGGCTGGGTAAAGTGCTGTTCCGGCGTGACGCCCGCGCGGTTCAAAGCTTCGCCTTCCTTCATGTCTGGCAGGATGCGGTCTTTGTCGTCATCGTCCTGGTCGTCTCGGCCTTCCTGATAGACGGCAAAGAAACCATCGAAGGCAATGACCGAACCGGTGGCCCGCAGGGTCACCGTATTGTCGGACGGACCGCTACCAGCCGGGCGCAGGTCCACGGCCACTTGGTCCAAGACAGCCGATTCCATTTGGCTGGCGACGGTACGGTTCCAGATAAGTTGATAAAGTTTGCGCTGATCATCATCCAGCATGGACAGGCTGGACGGCAGCCGGCTGATGTCGGTCGGGCGAATGGCTTCGTGGGCTTCCTGGGCGTTTTTCGCCTTGCTCTTATAAACACGCGGCGCGCCGGGCAGATATTGCGAGCCATAGCGCTGCCCAATATGCGACCGGCAGGCGTCGATCGCCTCGTTGGCCATGGAAACGCCGTCGGTCCGCATATAGGTGATCAGGCCGACGGTTTCGCCATCCACGTTGATCCCTTCATACAGTTTCTGCGCGATCTGCATGGTGCGCTTGGCGCTGAAGTAAAGCTTGCGCGCCGCTTCCTGCTGTAGGGTCGAGGTGGTGAAGGGTGGGGGCGGATTGCGCCGGGACTGTTTGCGCTCAATCTTCGAGACGCCGAAATTGCTCTGCTCGATCTTTGCAACCGCGGCTTTGGCGGCATCTTCGGTGCGGATCGCCATCTTACCCAGCTTTTCACCGTCAAGATGCGTCAGTTGCGCCTGTACGGCCTGACCGGCGGCTGTGTTGAACAGGGCCTTGATGGACCAATATTCCTCAGAGACGAAGTTTTCGATTTCCGTTTCGCGCTCGCAAATAAGCCGGAGCGCCACAGACTGAACGCGTCCGGCGGATTTGCTGCCGGGCAGTTTGCGCCAGAGAACCGGCGACAGGGTAAAGCCCACAAGATAATCGAGGGCGCGGCGCGCCATATAGGCGTCAACCAATTCATTGTCCACATCGCGGGGATGGTCGAAGGCGTCGAGGATGGCGTTCTTGGTGATCTCGTTGAAGACCACCCGTTTGACGTCCACGTTATCTAAGAGCTTCTTCTCCTGGAGAACCTGCTGGACGTGCCATGAGATCGCTTCGCCTTCCCGGTCCGGATCAGTGGCGAGATAGAGGTGATCCGCTTTCTTGACTGCCTCGGCGATGTCCTTGATGTGCTTTTGCGAGCGGGAATCGACTTCCCACTCCATTTCGAAGTCGTCTTCCGGCCGCACGGAGCCGTTCTTGGATGGCAGATCACGGATATGGCCATAGCTGGCCAGCACCGTATATTGGCTACCCAAATACTTATTAATGGTTTTCGCCTTAGCCGGCGATTCGACGACGACAACGTCGGTCATGACTTATCTTTTTTGCTTCTACACTTCGCCAATCAAAGAAACTATGCCGCCGGGGTGACGCTCCAACCTGCCTGCCAATTCCAGTTCCAGGAGCACCGTCGATACCGCAGCAGGGGACATTTGGCACCGACGAATGATTTCGTCAACAGTAACAGGCGTCGGATTTAAAAATTTTATCAGCGCCTGGCGGGCGTCCCGGACTTCGACGTCGGAGGGGTAGGTGTTAATTAGTTGTTTAATTACAAAGGGTTCTGTCTCCTGGAGATGAGGGCGGTAGGCGTCATTCAACTGCTGAATAATTTCTTCGGCTGAATCGGCGAGATGAGCGCCTTGCCGTATCAGATCGTTCGTTCCCTTTGCACGCGGGTCGAGCGGCGAGCCGGGCAGTGCGAACACTTCCCGGTTTTGTTCGGCGGCGAAGCGTGCGGTGATCAGAGAGCCTGATCGCTGGGTGGCCTCAATGACCACGGTCCCGCGGGCGCAGCCAGAAATCAGACGATTCCGTCTGGGAAAATGCCGGGCCTGAGGGGTCGTGCCCAAAGGCATCTCCGACAGCACCGCGCCTTGTTCTACAATCCGGGCGTATAGTTCATCATTCTCTTTAGGGTAGATAACGTCGGCCCCGCCGGCGACCACGGCTACGGTCCCGGCCGAAAGTGCGCCCTGGTGCGCTGCCGTATCAATGCCCCGCGCCAGACCGGAGGCGACAAGGAAGCCGGCCTCACCAAAGGCGGCGGCAAACGATTGGGCGAGACGGACGCCGGTGATTGACGCATTCCGTGTTCCGACGATGGATACTGTCTTCTTCTTTAATAAATGGGTGCGGCCCATGACGATGATGAGCGGCGGCGCATCCTCCAGGCACGACAGAAGAGGCGGATAGGCGGGTTCGGTGCTAGCAATCAGATGGGCGTGGGCTTGGTTGATTTCTTCCACTTCCTTTTCTGCAGCCGAGCGGGACGCGACCTTAATGGAGCGCGCGCCGCCCCTTTTTGCCAGTTCCGGAAGTGCATCCAGGGCTGCCGTCGCCGTGCCGAACCGTTCCAGCAGCTTATAAAATGTGACTGGACCGACGTTCTCGCTCCGCAGCAATTGCAACCAGTCCAGCTTCTCGGCCCCACCGAGATCGCGTTTGGCGTCAATCATGGTCATGGTCATGGTCGTGGCGCGGCATAGACAGCCGGTCTCCCTGCGCGTGGCGTTCCTACTACCTATGCAGGGACCAGAGACGGTTTTTCAGGATGAGGCGCGGTTTGAGCCTATTTTTTTTCGCCGATCCGGCTTTCTTCACCCGCAACAAGCCGGCGGATGTTGGCGTGGTGGCGGACGAATATGAGGATCGCCAGGATCAGTGACAGCCACGCTTCCTGCGGGCCCACTAGCCACCAAGCGTAGATCGGCGCAACGGCGAGCCCGACCAGGGCGGCCAGGGACGAGTATCTAAACAGCCAGGCCACGAGCAGCCAGGTGGCGCAAGCAAAGAGGCCCGTAGGCCAGGATATGGCGAGCAGCACACCCAGGCTGGTGGCCACGCCCTTGCCACCCTTGAACTTTAGCCAGACCGGAAAATTATGACCCAGGACCGCGAACAGCCCGGCGATCAGCGCCACTTCGAAGCTTTGGGTGTGATGGGCGATGAGAACCGCAACCGCGCCTTTGCCGCCATCCAGAAGAAGTGTCGCTGCCGCCAATCCTTTCCGCCCGGTGCGCAAAACGTTGGTCGCGCCGATATTGCCCGAGCCGATCTGTCGCAGATCGCCAGCGCCCGTCAGCTTGGTTAAAACCAGGCCAAACGGAATAGAGCCCAACAGATAGGACAGAATGGCGGCGATCAGATCGATTTGCGTAAATGAGTCCGGCATGGGTCTGCTGCTAGGCGTCCAACCGGTAAACGGTCCGGCCATCAATGACCGTGCGAAGAACCACGCCCTGGACAGGCCGCCCGTCGAACGGCGTGTTCTTCGCTTTGCTCACCAGCTCGTCGGCATCGACTTTCCAGCCCCGTTCCGGATCGAAGATCGTAAAGTCCGCTGGTTCACCCTTGGCCAGCCGGCCGGCCTTCAGCCCCAACAGGTCTGCCGGGCGGCAGGTCACAAGGCTCAGCGCGTCCAGCAGGGAGAGATGCTCATTGTGGTAGAGTTCGAGGGTGACCGGCAGCAGAGTCTGAAGTCCGACACCGCCGAAGGCCGCCTGCATGAAGGGAAGACGCTTACTATCCTCATCATGTGGCGAATGATCACTGACAATGGCGTCGATGGTGCCGTCCTTGATCGCTTCGATCACCGCCAGCCTGTCTGCCTCGCTACGGAGCGGCGGAGAAAGTTTGGCGAAAGTCCGGTATTCACCGACCGACGTTTCATTGAGCGCGAAGTAGGGCGGCGCCGTGTCACAAGTGATATTCAACCCCCGTGCCTTGGCCTTGCGGATCGCTTCAATGGCCTCCGATGTAGAGACATGGGCGAAATGCAGCCGCCCACCGGTCATTTCCGCCAGCCGGATATCCCGTTCCACCATGATGGTTTCCGCTGCCGGGGGAATGCCGGGCAGGCCCAGCCGCGTGGCGATCTCGCCGGCGTTCATGCCGCCGCCGGCCAGGCTGGGTTCTTCCGGATGTTGGATGATCAGCAGCCCGAAGGTGCTGGCATAGGTGAGCGCCCGGCGCATCACTTGGGCGTCGGCAATGGCTTTTTCGCCGTCGGTGAAGCCCAGAGCGCCGGCCTGGGCCAGGAGGCCCATTTCGGTCAGGTCTTTTCCTTCCAACCCGCGGGTAATGGCGGCGTAGGGGTAAATCTTGGCCAATCCGGTGAGGCGCGCGCGGCGGGCGACGAACTCGACCACCGGCATATCCTCGATTACCGGAAGCGTATTGGGCAGACAGACCATCGTGGTGACTCCGCCTGCGGTGGCTGCGCGGCCAGCGGATTCGATGGTGCCTTTGTATTCCTGTCCCGGTTCGCGAATTTGCATCCGCATATCGACAAGACCGGCCACCAGGCATTGGCCGCCACAATCGACGCTGGGGATATCCTCGGGCGGGCCGGATCTAAACAGGTGAGGGCCAAAATCTTCGATAACCTCGCCATCGGTCAGAACCGCGCCCTTTACGTCCAGGCCGGTCGCCGGGTCGAGGAGCCGCGCATTGACATAGGCCCTTTGGCCCAGATTTGCGTCCGGCCGGGCCGCTGTCCAGATACCATTCATCGCCGGGCCCCCATCAAAGATTCCTCATCTGTTCGTCGTGGAGATTCGTGGCGAGAATCTCCAGGCAGGCCATGCGGACCGCGACGCCCATTTCCACCTGCTCGCGGATGACACTGCGGCTGAAATCATCCGCGACCACCGAATCAATTTCCACCCCTCGGTTGGCCGGGCCCGGATGCATGATCAGGGCGTCCGGTTTGGCCTGGGATAATTTGTCGTAGTCGAGACCGAAGAACAAAAAGTACTCCCGGATAGAGGGGATGAAATTGCCGTCCATGCGCTCATTCTGCAGACGAAGCATCATGACGATATCGCAATCTTTGAGACCTTCCTTCATATCGGTGAAGACCTCGACCCCCATATTTTCGATACCACTTGGCAGCAAAGTTTTGGGGGCGACGACCCGCACCCGAGCGCCCATGGTCACAAGAAGCAGAATGTTGGAACGCGCAACCCGGCTGTGCAGGATGTCGCCGCAGATGGCGATCAATAGACCCTCCAGCCGGCCCCGCCGGCGCCGGATGGTCAGCGCATCCAGGAGAGCCTGGGTGGGATGCTCGTGACTCCCGTCTCCGGCATTAATCACCGAGCAATTCACTTTCTCGGACAAGAGCTGGGTCGCGCCGCTATCGCCGTGCCGGACCACCAGAATGTCCGGATGCATGGCGTTGAGCGTCATCGCGGTGTCGATCAACGTCTCACCCTTTTTTACCGCGCTGGTGGCGACCGCCATATTGATAACATCAGCGCCCAGCCGTTTGCCGGCGAGCTCGAACGAGGTCAAGGTGCGGGTCGAATTTTCGAAGAAGAGGTTGATGATGGTGCGGCCGCGAAGAATATCGGTCTTCTTATCCGCCTGACGGTTTTGATCTACATACTCCTCGGCCTTATCGAGGAGTAATGTAATCTCTTGTTCAGAAAGCCCCTCGATGCCCAGAATATGGCGGTGGGGAAAGTCAAAAGTTACCGATTTGTCGGCCATAAAGCGGCAATATAGGGACGCGCCTGAAATTGGGCAAGCGGAACCGCATCACGGAGAAATTTTCAAGAAATGCCTTTAAATCCGAACAAGTAACCTCATATAACAAGTGGGTGCTTACGAGTGGAGCGAATCGTGAAATATCCCGGATTTCCAAGGGTGTCGTATGAGATTAAGACGTAGACATGGATGGCCGGCAAATTGAACCAATTGTTGCAGAGACCGAATTGGTCATGGACGTGACATCCGACACGATCATCCAGGCGGTTCTGGATGCGTGTCCGGACAGTATTTTTGTGACCGATTCGAAAGGCGTGATCTTACAGGCGAACCGGCACGCCGCCGAGAGCCTGAATACAGAGATTGCCAAACTCACTGGTGTCGCCATCTTCGACAAGGTCCCCGCCGGCGCCACCGAGGTACTGCGGGCCCTATGCCAATCCGCTTTGGAAACGGGCGCGCCGGCGATGAAGGATGAGGAACGGGACGGCCGCTTCTACGAGACGCTGATCAAACCCCAGTCGTCCGGCGCTGAGACACTGCTGACTATCTATATCCGAAACATCACCAAACGCCGCCAGGCCGAATTGGATTTGGAGAAAGCCCGCGTTGAACTGGAGGTCCGGGTTACCGAACGAACGGCCGAGCTGACCCGTGAAGTTACCGAGCGCAAATTTATCGAGACGTCCCTCAAACAAAGTGAAGAGAGGCTCCGGGATATTACGTTGGCCGCCGCTGACCAGTTTTGGGAAACGGATACGGAGCTGCGGTATACGTTTGTCTCCCACCCCGAGGGTGATTTTTGGCGGGCAGGTGAAGATTTGCTGGGCAAGCAGCTATGGGGCGTGGCGCCCGAATGGCAGGATGAGGACGCCTGGGCCGAGATCAAACTACTCACCGAACAGAGAAAGCCGATCCGGGATTTTCGTTTTCGGCGCAATCTCAAGGACTCCGATACCGGCGAAGGATTGCTGTATTTGAGAATTTCAGCGCGGCCCTTTTATGACGAAAATGGAAAGTTTCAGGGCTATCGCGGCACGACCTCGAATGAAACCGCCGAGATGATCGCCAAACTGAAGGCGGATGAGCTGTGGCAGCAGTTTGCCGAAGCGATGGAAAACCTGACGGAAGGATTTGTTCTCTGGAACGCGGACGAGGAACTGGTCTTCTGCAACAGTCAAGTTGTCAACGATGCGCCGGAGGAGATGCGGCCCTATTTGGTGCCGGGCATATTGCGGAACAAATATCTGGAGCTCTACCGCCAGTGTGATGATATCACGGAACTGGATGAAAGGCACCAGGACTGGTTCTCCATTCTTCTGGAGCCCGGCGCCGCATCGATCGCTGAGTTTAAACACGGTGATCGGTGGATCATGGTGCGCGGTCAACGTCTGAAAAACGGCGCGCTGGCGGTTTTCCACTCGGATGTGACCGACCAGCGCAACAGGGAAGAGGAACTCACCAAGGCCCACGAAGCGGCGGAAATCGCCAACCGGACAAAGACCGAGTTCCTGGCAAATATGAGTCACGAACTGCGCTCGCCGCTGACGGCAATCCTCGGCTATTCAGAGGTTATGCAGGAAGGCACCTTCGGACCCATCGGCAATGAAAAGTACGAAGGCTACGTGGACAATATCCGTACCTCCGGCCTGCATCTGCAACAGTTGATCGATGATATTCTTGACGTGTCCGCCATTGAAGCCGGCAAATTGACCCTGCACGATGAAGCGGTCTCCATTCATCAAATTTTGGAATCGGTCCAGTTGATGATGGCGATCCGGATTGAGGAAGCTGGCCTGGAGATGGTGGCGGATCTACCGGACAGTTTACCCATGCTGCGGGCGGATGTCCGCCGGATTAAGCAGATTCTTATCAATCTGCTCTCCAACGCTATCAAGTTTACGCCCGAAGAAGGGCTGATCACGTTGCGCGTCCGGCTTTCCGAGGATGGTGACCTCAAGATTGATGTATCGGATACGGGAATCGGCATGGATGACGATGGTATCCTTGTAGCGCTCAGGAAGTTCGGCCAAGTGGACGGCTCTATGACCCGCGATCAGGAAGGCTCCGGTCTGGGGCTGCCGTTGACCAAAGGCCTGATCGCCGCCCACGGCGGTTCCATGGAGATTACGAGTGCACCGGGACATGGAACCACGGTGACCGTTATTTTCCCCGCCGAACGGATGATTGATTTGCAAGAGGCCGTCTAACCGGCCGGCAAATTGCCCAGTGCGTCCAACGCACCTTGTAAAATGTAGGCGGCGGCCATTTTATCCACCACTTCGCCCCGGCGTTTCCGGCTCATATCCGCTTCATTCACCAGAAACCGTTCCACCGCCGACGTGGACAGCCGTTCATCCCAGAACGTGATCGGCAAATCGATCTCAGCGCCTAAATTGGTGGCAAACTGGCGGACCGATTGGCAAGCGGGACCTTCGGTTCCGTCCATGGAGACGGGTAGACCGATGACGATGCCGCCGGGGTCCCGCTTGGCAAGGATTTCCTTGAGCGAGATAATATCTTTGGAAAATTTCGTCCGCCGGATCGTATCAATGGAGGTAGCGACAGTACGTGCGGAATCTGAGACCGCCATGCCGATGGTCTTGGAGCCCACATCCAGCCCGACCAGCCGGCTGCCGTCCGCCACGGTTTCCCGGAATTCAGATAGTGTTTCGCAAATCATATGAGTCCCGCCCCCATCAGGGATCGGACGATGATGTAGAGGCCAAGGAGTAAAAGCGAGACAAAAAATACTTTCCGGAATTTAACCTCGCCCAGGCGACTGCGGATTCTCACCCCCACATACATCCCGGCAAAGGCAGGGATGAGCGCAATGCCGGAGAGTGTCATTAGGTCTTGGGAAATTAGCCCGTGTCCGCCGAGTCCCACGCCCAGGGACAGCGACGCGACTGTGAACATGATGCCCATGGATTGGATGAAGGTGTTCTTGGAAAAGCCCAGGGACTGGAGATACATCACGCCGGGCACCACAAAGGTCCCGGTGAGACCGGTCACCATCCCGGCGACGGCGCCGAGGGCGGGCGTTGCCGCCAGTTCCCATTTCTTCGGCATGACGAACTGCGGCGTGGCCAGACTAAGCCCGGCATAGGTGGCGGTGACCAGACCTAGTAGAGCCGGGAGAAGGGGCGAGGAAGAGCCCGCAAGGATGCCCGCGCCCAACCAGGTGCACGCGAAGGCAATCAATATAAAGACCCAGGTGCGCCGAAGGATGTGAAAGAACGCGCCGCCCGTCATCGCCTGCATAATGTTGGTGAGAAGCGCCGGCAGCACCAGGACGGCCATGGCCGGCTTCAGCCCGATGGTCGCCGTCAGCAGCGCCAGGGAAACGGTCGGCAGGCCAAGCCCGATCACGCCTTTGACCAGACCGGCGGCGACAAACACCGCACATGTAATAAGGATGGTTTCGAGCGCCAGCATGTCCGGCATAGTGCCGATTTTAACGGGACTTGCCTAGTCGAACGCCTCCGCCCAGGTGCCTTGGGTGGCGGCTTTGGAATATTCCGTGGCCCGGTTTTCGAAAAAGTTGGTGTGTTCCACCGCGTTCAGCATGGTGTCCAGCCAGGGCAGGGGATGCGTTTCCACATGATAGATCGGCTGCAGGCCCAGTTGAGACAGCCGCCGGTCAGCGATGTAGCGGATATAGGCCTTCACATCCTCGGCGGCGAGTCCTTCGACCGCGCCCAGCTCGAATGCAAGATCAACGAACGCATCCTCGTGGGTTACAATGGTCTCGCAGGCCTTGTAGATGTCCCGTTGGAACTCCTGGGTCCAGATTTCCGGGTTTTCGGAAACAAACGTCCGGAACAGCCGGATGATCGACGCACAGTGCAGGCTCTCGTCCCGCACCGACCAGGTCACAATCTGGCCCATGCCCTTCATCTTGTTGAAGCGCGGGAAATTCAGCAGGATTGCGAAGGTGGCGAACAGCTGTAGTCCCTCGGTGAAGCCGCCAAACACGGCCAGGGTTTTGGCGATATCTTCCTTGGTGCCAACCCCAAACTCCTGCATGTAATCGTACTTATCCTTCATCTCCTTGTATTCGAGGAAGGCCGAATACTCCGCCTGGGGCATACCAATTGTGTCCAGCAAATGCGAATAGGCGGCGATGTGCACAGTCTCGATATTGGAGAAGGCGGCCAACATCATCTGCACTTCGGTCGGTTTAAAGACCTGGGCGTAGTGCTTCATGTAGCAATTATTGACCTCGATATCCGATTGGGTGAAGAACCGGAAAATCTGGGTCATCAGATGCCGTTCGCTTTCGCTCAGCTTGTTGTGCCAATCCTTGACGTCGTCGGCCAACGGCACTTCTTCCGGCAGCCAGTGGACCTGCTGTTGGATCAGCCAGGCGTCATAGCACCAGGGATAGGAAAACGGCTTATAAACGGGACTGGCATCCAATAACGACATTTTGTTCCTCTCCGGTATTTTTTTGCCGGTAGTTCCCGCCTACTGGCAGGCGAGACATTCCTCGTAATCTGTTGTTTCGCCGGTCTCGCTGACCGGGTGCGCCACCATGGGCAGTTCTTCCGACGGCACGCTGGGCAGCGGCATGGCGGTGTTTTCCGCCGCCTTATCGGCCCCGGCTGCCGCTGGTTCCTTGGTAGAGACATCCTCGGCCCGCTGGATAGATTTGGAGCGGCAGTAATAAAGGCTCTTCATGCCTTTCTTCCAGGCCATCAGGTGGATTTGATGCAAATCCCGCTTATGCACGTCGGCCGGAAGGAAGACGTTCACCGATTGAGACTGATCGATATAAGGCGTGCGATCACCCGCGAGTTCGATGACCCAGCGTTGATCCAGTTCGAAAGCCGTTTTGAACACGGCCTTTTCATCATCGCTCAGGAAATCCAGGTGCTGGACCGACCCCTGGTTGACGGTGATCGAGGTCCATGTCTCCTCAGTGTCCTTACCTTTCTCCGCCAGTAGTTTCTGCAGATGCTTGTTGCGGACATTGAAGGAGCCGGACAGCGTCTTGTGGGTGTAACTGTTGCCGCTGATCGGCTCGATCCCCGGCGAGGCGCCGCCGCAGATGATGGAAATGCTGGCGGTTGGTGCGATGGCCGTCTTGTTGGAAAACCGTTCCGTGATGCCGTAATCCTCGGCATCCGGGCAGGCGCCCCGTTCCTCCGCCAGAACCTGCGAGGCGGCGTCGACGCCGGCCTTGATATGGCGGAAAACTTTCAGGTTCCAGGCCTTCGCCATCGCGGATTCGAACGGTACGTTGTTGGCTTGGAAGAAAGAATGCAGTCCCATGACGCCGAGACCCACCGAACGCTCCCGCGTGGCGGAATACTTTGCACGGGACATACTGTCCGGCGCATTGTCGATAAAGTCCTGAAGCACATTGTCCAGGAACCGCATGACATCCTCGATAAAGGTCGGGTGGTCTTGCCATTCGTGGAAGGTTTCCAGGTTCAGCGACGACAGGCAGCAAACGGCGGTGCGTTCATTGCCCAAATGGTCGATGCCGGTCGGCAGGGTGATTTCGCTGCAAAGGTTCGAGGTCTTCACCTGCAATCCGGCCAATTTCTGATGTTCCGGCAGGGAGCGGTTCACCTGATCAGAGAACACAATATAAGGTTCGCCCACTTCGACCCGCGCGGTAAGGATGCGAATCCAGAGGTCCCGCGCATTCACCTTGCGGATCGGCGCCAGATCCTTGGGCGACAAGAGCGCCCATTCCTCGTCATTGACCACGGCCCGCATGAAGGCGTCGGACAACAGCACACCATGATGCAGGTTGGGCGCCTTTCGGTTTGGATCGCCACCGGTGGGGCGGCGGATTTCGATGAACTCTTCAATCTCCGGGTGGGTGACCGGCAGATAGACCGCCGCCGAGCCGAGGCGCAGCGAACCTTGGCTATTGTCCAGGGTCAGGGAGCCCATTACCCGGATGAACGGAATGACGCCCGAGGTCTTGCCGGACACGCCGACTTTTTCACCGATGGAACGTAAGTTCCCCCAGTAAGACCCGATGCCGCCGCCGGAGGACGCCAGCCAGACGTTTTCGGTCCACAGCCCGACGATGCCGTCAAGGCTGTCGGTGCTTTCGTTCAAGAAGCAGGAAATCGGCAGGCCCCGTTCGGCGCCCCCGTTGGACAGGACAGGCGTCGCCGCCATAAACCACTGATTACTGAGATAGTCGTAAATGCGCTGAGCATGTTCATCGTCGTCGCCGTAGGTGCTGGCGACGCGGGCAAACAAATCCTGAAAATCCTCGCCGGGCAAGAGGTATCGGTCTTCCAAGGTCGCTTTGCCGAAATCGGTCAGCTTACTGTCTCGGGACTTATCTGTTTCGACCTGCGGACCTTTTGTTGTTTGTATTGAATCAAGCACGTGTGGCCTCCGTTATTTTGCTCAGAGCAGTCAATGGCCGGCAGAACTCACCGGGTTTACCGGGTTTCCAAACAACGGTCCGGGATTAAATCCCAAAGCCGTCCCCCGTTCGGAAACCGGCGATGTTCAGGCCTCAACCAAGGCGGTGAAACACAAGATTTTGGCGGTCCAAAAGCGCTCCGGCGCTATTCCGCGAGTTGGCAAGTGCGCGGATATATGGCCGAAAAGTCGCCTAATTTGGCCGGCGAGGCCGGATATTTGCCGAAAATTAGCGAAAATTTTCGTCTGGCCGGCTTCCCCCAAAACCCCCTGTATGTACCCATATGGGGCCTAAACACCTACAAGATATAGTATGAAAATTTAATTTTCGGTCAATAGGTTGTTATCAACAGAAGTCAATTTTTATGGGGACAAGGTTGTGGAGAAGTGCGGTTTCGCGGTTTTTTGCGGATTCAACGATGAGGGGCATTCCCCCAAGCTCATCTTGAATAGGGTGTTCGAAGCCGATTTGGACTGATTTGATCGCCCATAGGTCGGTAGAACGAGAGAATCGGCCTCAAAATCGCTTGAAAATCGTCTGCCGGGTGCTAGGTTCCGCGGCGTTCCGGTGGCGCGGTCTCGGACCGGCCGGGCATCATCCGAAAAAGAGTGTACTTTCATGGCTCTAGACGAAAAAACTGTGCGTAAGATCGCCAAGCTGGCGCGTATCCGCGTGCCGGACGAGGACGTGGCCGGCTTGGCGGGCGAGCTCTCCAACATCATGGATTGGATTGAGCAGTTGAGCGAGGTGGATACGGATGGGATCGCGCCGCTCACCAGTGTTACCGAACTGACCCTGCCCCAGCGCGCCGACGAGGTGAACGACGGCGATGACCGGGACCGGGTATTGGCCAACGCGCCCGATGCCGAAGGCCCGTTCTATACCGTGCCCAAGGTGGTGGAATGATGGCCGCCTCGCTGACACAGATGACCATGGCCGAGGCCGGGGACAGGCTGGCGGCCGGTGACTTTACCTCGGAAGAACTGACCCAAGCGCATCTCGACGCGACCGAGGCCGCGCGCGATCTGAACGCCTATGTGACCGAAACGCCGGAACTGGCCTTGGAACGCGCCAAGCAGTCCGACGCCCGCCGGTCGAAAGGCGAGAGCGTTGGCGCATTGGACGGCATTCCTCTGGCGATCAAGGATCTGTTCTGCACCGAAGGCGTGTTGACCACCGCCTCGTCCCACATTCTGGACGGCTTCACGCCACCCTATGAATCCACCGTCACCCAGAATTTGCGCA
>Ga0181580_10002929_pt1 | contig 13889 bp, 12 predicted proteins | sample 071ome_23_FD_132413 | JGI IMG/M metagenome (GOLD analysis project Ga0181580, IMG submission 132413) | Coastal salt marsh microbial communities from the Groves Creek Marsh, Skidaway Island, Georgia - 071403BT metaG (megahit assembly) | ecosystem: Environmental > Aquatic > Marine > Intertidal...
TATATTAGTTGATGGTGGTATGTCTGATAATCCAAGGCCAGCGTTGTATGGAAGTGAACATAAATTGTTTAATATCTCTGGTGGAAAATCAGGTGATGATATTGTTCATGCAGTATCAGGGAGGCATTGTGAAAGCGGAGATTTATTAGTCAAAGAAGCAATGCTACCAAGCGATACAGCATCAGGAGATATCTTAATGTCTACTTCTACTGGTGCTTATACCTTTGCTATGGCAAGTAACTATAACCGTGTTCCTAAATCTGGTGTTGTTGCAGTAACAAGTAATGGTGTGGTTGAGTTAGTTTCAAGACAGAGTTTTCAGGATACGTTTATAAATGACTTATAAACCAAATTCACAGTCTGATTCGACTGCAACAATTTCCTCTTTTTCATTTCCTTCACTATCTTTTGATTTTTTAGTAATAATTTTCATATAAGTTACTTTCTCAATATTTAATTTAGCTGTTGTTATTTAAGTTACCATAAAAGGTAATCTTCTCAAATGCACATTCATTTTTAGCATCTTCAATTTTGAACCCAAATCTATAAAAATCCTCTGATTTATGAATCTGTATTACATCCAAAAAATAAATATCAGAAACTTTAAATACATCAAAGTATTGAACTACATTGGTTCTTTCTGGATACAAAGAAACCATCCCATAAAAATCTGGATCCACATAAGTTTCTAAAATTCTAAAACTGTGTCTTACTTGGAAATTTCTATTCGACCCAATGTTTTTTAATGCTATATATTCAATATTCATTTCTTCAGCAAATTGATATGTAATCAGTAGTCTGCTGCATCTGTTGTATTCATCTTTATTTGGAAAAATATAAAAGCCTAAATCTTCATCAAAATAATCTTCGCAGTTATATCTATTTATTCTGCGGTTATTCTGATCTTCAAAGTCAAAACCAAGTTCACAACTCTCTGGAAATATTTCATTGAGGTCTCTATATTCTTCAGAATAAATTGAGTCTCGAACATCATCTTTTTTTGGTAGTTGAGGTTCCTTAACTTCTACCTGTTCTATTACATTACTACTTCCATAATCAGTTTCTAAAGTGCTCGTTACATTAACATTCCTGCTTTGAAACGAGACTATTGGATCTGGAAGAATAAAAAGGTTATATAAATAAACTAATAAAAAAATTGCAGAAATTGTTAACAAAAATATAACAGACTTAAATTTAGGCATCACAATTTCATAATACCAAAGTTGTATTGACTGCTTTTATACTTTAGTCACCCTGAGCATTTGCACTTTCCATTAAAACTAATAACAGTTCCGCATGAAGCACATGTGTTCATAGAATTAATTGTTGTATCAGATCTATTATTAAATGAAAATTCTAAAAACTCTTTCAAAACTTTTGAGTCACTTATTTTAAATAATTTATCTCGCGTATAACCTTTATCTAATAATCTATAGAATTCATTTAACAGATTTGAAGGTAATGTTGCTAATTCATCCTTAAATTTATTTAATAATTTTGTTTCTTTTTCAACTTCTTCTACATACCAATTATCATTTGATTCTTTCCGAGAAGTTGATAATCTTTGGAAGCTATAGTCAGAAATATCAGATTTTTTAGGAATCAAATTAGGATTTTCTGCTTCAAATTCTTTAATTAAAAATGCTACATATCTTGAGTCTTTTAATTCAAAATCATATGATTTAGAATCACAAGTTTGATAATTTCTACAACTAAAAAATTCTCCATATTTACTTTTTCTTTTTTTCATAGGATGGTTATTTGAACACCAAGGTTCGTTTACAGTTGATTTGTGGTCAGGGTAGTAAACGCATCCAAAAAATTTACCATACTTACCTTTTCTAACAACCATTGGATGATCGTTTTCACATTTTGGGTGTTTTGAAATATTCATATTTTGATTATATAACCATAGAAATGGGATTTAAAATTAGAATCTAGAATGGTAATTTAAGAAAGTGGCAAAAAAATGCTAGATAGTTATCAAAAAAAAATATTTGAAAATATTCAAAAAGAAAATGGAAAAAATAATGTTTTTATTGTAACTGGAGTCGCAGGCTCTGGAAAAACTACTTTAATTAGCGAACTTTCAAAAAATAAGGGAAATTTTGATGAAGTATTGGTTTCTTCTTTAACTGGAAAAGCTTGTCAAGTTTTGAAAAATAAAGGTGTTAAAGATGCAAGAACTATTCAGTCATTTTTATACGGTAGACCAAGATTTAATATTAAATTGAAAAAAAAGGGGAAGCTGAACAAACTCGCTATTGATCTATTTGAAAAATTAAATATTTTAAAGGTTGATTTAAATACTCCAAAGAACAGACTGTTTATATTTGATGAAGCATCCATGATTATTGACGTTTCTACTACAGAAAAAAACATTCGTTATGCTAATCAATCAAAATCTCAATTAGATGAAATACTTTCAAGAATTAACTCATCAAAAGGTAGGTTTACAATACTTATGGTTGGTGACAGAAACCAATTACCTCCTCCTGTACCAGAGAGAGATGGAAAACACCAATACTCAGATGCGCTTTCTAAAGAGTTTTGGTCATTAAGTGGGTTTAAAACACTTCATTATAATCTTGAAAAAAGCTATAGAATTAAAGAAAAAAGCGGTATTTCAGATTTTATTAAACTATTAAGAGCAAGAGGAAAAGAAGTTGCCTTAGAGGAGTTCTCAAACAACAAATCAGTCCAACTAAATTTAGATACCGAAAATGCTTTTCATGAAATAGCAACAAAATTAAAACAAGATTACAATTCAGCAAGATTTATATCAAGTACAAATTATGGTGCATATAAGGCTTCAACACGAATTAAAGAGTTGATTACGAATGAAGAAACTCAATTGTATGAAAATAATTTAGAAATTCCAAATATATTAAAAAATGATGTTCTAGAAATTTCAAAAAATAACTACAGTAAGCAAGTCGACTTATTCAATGGTGATATAGTAAAAGTAATTTCTTCACTTGATTTAGGTAATAGTGATAATTATGAAAAAATTGAAGTCGAAATACTCTTAAATGAAAATAGTGATTTAATCGAAAATATTAAAAATGCAAAACTTTCTTACGATCTAAAAGAGAACTATACAAAAGATGAAGCAAAAAAAATAAAAGAAAATAACGCAGTATTTTACAAGCAGGGTTTTTCTTTAAATGATTGGACAACCACTCCAACACTTATTAAAAGAACTCTTCTTTTTTGTGATTTAAAATTACAACACTATGGATACGAAACTGGAACGACTAATTTAACAGTAAAAGTACTACTTAATTCAGTTAACTTACCGAAAATTGGAAACTCTAAAGCAATGAAACTAGAAGAAGATATATTAGAACAATGTATTCAACAGTATGTTCTTGAACAGTTTCCCACCGACGGAATTGAAGATGAAAAAATAATTAAAAAACTTCAAGAGAAGATTGAAACTCATCCGTTTGCAAATGCAATTTGGTGTACTTGGGGATATGCTGGGACTTGCCATACCTCTCAAGGATCAGAATGGGATTATGTTGTGGCAGATCTAAATTACGCTGAAAATTTTGATTCAAGTTGGGTTTATACTGCTTTAACTAGGTCTCAAAATACTTTATGTATTTTGAATTTAGATAAATATAATAAGACCTTTATTTCAGATGATTTAAACTTAACAGATATTGATGAAGTTTTAGTAGATCACCATATTGAACTAGAAAAAGATAAAAGTGGGTTTAAACAAATTAAAGAAAAGATAGGAAGTTTTTTAAACTCGAATAAAAAAGACACTTCTGAACTTACTGAACTCGAAAAATTTAACAATCTTATTGATTTAATTAAGCTTTTACCTCTGCCTGAACCGACTGACAATGAACATTATAGTAAGAAGCGAAAAGATCATCCGAGGTTTGGAATGCCTTGGACCCATGATGAAGAAGAATTACTGATTAGCCTAATAAAATTTATATTAGAACATGCAATGTTTAAAGATAGGTCATCTTCAGAACTGTTAGGTTATCTCGCAGAAATGACAAAGAGAAATTTAAACTCAATGGGTATAAAATGGCTTGAGTTTTATAGAAAAGGATTCGTTGATATGCCAAGTGATCTAAGAGATGAGTGGGTAGAAAAATTAAATATACATATCGATAAAGACAAAATTAAATATCTACGAGAAAGTGAAGAGGATAAAGAGAAAACTCGAGAGGAAGAATCTGAACTTAGATTAAAAATGAGTATAGCTGAAAAGATTGTAGGAACTAATCTTACAAATGAACAAATACTTGAACTTCAAAAACTGTTTAAAGATTCAGACAACGATGAATTTGAGAATTTTGAAATCTATAAAGATATAGAAAATGATTTTATTGATGTTGAAAATAACCAAGAAATTGATGATATTTTTTCACAAGAATAAATTTTATTTACAGTTATCAACTAGATAAAAAGAGTCATATTAGTAAGCTAAAATACTAACTATAAAATGAGTAATATACAGCTAACGTTAGATTCCCAAAATAAAGAAATAGACTATACACCTTGGTTTAAAAAAAATTTTTCAAATGAAAAAACAACTATCAATTTAGCAACTTTATTTAGTGGTATTGGTGCAATTGAATATTCTCTCAAAAGACTTAAGATAAGAACAAATATTGTTTTTGCTGGAGATATAGATAATTTTTGCAAAGAGTCTTATTTTGCAAACTATAATTTATCAGAAAAAGATTGGCACGATGATGTTACGAGTTTTTCAGCAAAAAAATATAAATATAAAGTTGATTTATTAGTTGGTGGTAGTCCATGTCAGTCATTTTCTATTGTGGGTAAAAGATTAGGATTAGAAGACACAAGAGGTACTTTATTTTATGATTTTGCAAGAGTGGTTGATGAATGTAAACCAAAAGTATTTATCTTTGAAAATGTTAAAGGATTGTTAAGTCATGACAAAGGTAATACATGGAAAGTTATGCAAAACGTTTTTGAAGACCTAGGTTATGATTATTATCATCAAATTCTCAATAGTAAAGATTATGGTATACCACAAAATCGAGAAAGGGTATTTGTAGTTGGTTTTAGGAAAAAAACAAATTTTATTTTTCCAGAACCAATTAAATTAAATACCTCAATGCAAGATTTCTTAGAAGATAATATTGATTCAAAATATTACTTAAGCCAAAAAGGTGTGAAGTTTGTAACGAGTGCAAAAAATATTAAAAAAAGATACACACAAATTAATGGTGAGATAGCTTTATGTCAAAAAAGAAATCAACAAGTTAATTGGCATGGTGATTTTGTTTTTGAAGGTGTCGAAAATTTTCAGGAATTTGATGAGTTTATTTTTGATGTTCAAAAAGTAGAAGATAAATATTATCTTTCTGAAAATGTTGCTGAATATGTTTTAAGTGAAGGTACAAAAGGATTTAAAGCAGAACCAAAAACAGATCTTCCAGTCGCAAGAGCTTTATTATCTACTATGCATAAGATGCACAGAGCAGGTGTAGATAATTATGTAACATATAAAAAAGGTAAAATTCGAAAACTTACACCCCGTGAGTGTTTGAGATTAATGGGGTTTCGCGACGATTTTAAAATTGTTGTTTCAAACCTACAGGCTTATAGACAAGCAGGAAATAGTATTGTAGTAGATGTGTTGATTGCTCTATTAAAGCAAATTGACATAACGAAGTATGGCAGGTAAAAAATTGAAATTGATTTCCTGGGAGCTCGTTGATGATAAAAAGCTTGTTAAGCACTTAGATTATTCTTCATTTACACACAATACTTCAGTGATTCCTTTAGATTTTTATAAATTTTTTAACCTGTCAGAACTGAAAAAAGAAAAAATTGAAATCAGCTTAACAAACGAAAATAATGAAAAATTTAATGCTTATTTTAGGTACTCAGACAGTTCTAGGGCAACCCCAGTCCACTTAATTGTGTGGAGTAAAGAATTTACGAACTATTTAAAATTAAATTTTCCTAGTTGGGAACGAATTGAAAAAGGCTCAAAACCTAAAGGATTGAAATTATTTTTTGAAAAAACTAATTCTGAAGTTGCATTTAATGTTTATACAAATGAAAACCTTAAAAACGTAATTCCCGTTGCAGATAGTTTTGTTTATCCAAATAATAAGTTAGGTAAAGGTTCTGGTGAGTCAACACTATTTATTGGACCTCAAAAAGAGAGCACTTTTAAATTTTGGGGCCAGTTTGGTGATGTGATTAGCATCAATTTACTAAAGCAAAACCTATTGAACTATTATTTCGAAATAAAGGAAGAATTTAATTTTCCAAGTCAGAAATATAAAAACTCATCAAAAATGAAATTCGAGTTTGATAAATTATATCATTACATTATCGAATTAAGTGAAACCACTATTTTGAAATATGAAATATATACCGGAAATACTGATGAGTCACGCGTATATCTAAAGCCAGCAGATAAAGTGTCAAAAGAGCTAAATAATGTTTTAAGAAAACTGAGTATTGACTCATTTACAGAATTTCAAATAGAAAAATTTAACCAAAAGAACTTTAAATTATTAATAAGTAACTCAAAAAAAATAGCTAATAAAAACAAAAATACACAACCAAAAGTCTCTGAGAATATTGGCGATACTTTCTTACCTCTTTTAGTTGAAAGAAGATTAAATACTTTTGTTTCAAATTTTAAGTTAGTGTCAGATCTTAAAAAACTTTATAATTCCTGCCAATTTTGTGATGAAGAATTTGAATTTTATTTGGATAGTAACAGCAAGATTACAAGGTATTCTGAAGCTGCACATATTCAGCCAAAAAGTGAAGGAGGGATGGATAGCCTAAGCAATGTTTTATGTTTGTGTGCCAACTGTCATGCCCTTTTTGATCTAGGAACTTACTATATAGATGATAATTTAATTGTAAGAAAGTCAGATAGAGTACTTCAAAGCTATGAAGAGAGTTATTTTAATTATCTTCAATTAAATGAGAATCACAAATTAGATATCAAATTTATAAAGTATCACAGAAAATTAACTAAGAATTAAATTAAGTTCCACTTCCCATTTTTCTGTGAAATTCTACTATCTAATCCTAGTGAAACTCCCAACTCTCTTTTTTGCCAATCTTTTTTCCAAATATTTGACTTTTTACCCAATTCAAATATTTCATCTGTAGACAGTGGTTTTCCCGAACTAACTAGTAATTTACAAGCTGCATCATTTAAGTATTTCCACTCTGAATTTCTTTGTTCGTTTAAAGCAGCTCTTATCCAAGTAACAACATAAGCTACATCTTCTGTATCAACTGATATATCGCTTGGAGCTGGAGGTAGTTCACCTTTTAAAGAAATTTTTCCTATATCAGGTTTACTGTTATACCATTCAACAGCATTTTCATGATCTATTTCAACAGTAGCTTTAACAGAACCACTTTCAGTTAATATTTTTGTATTTATAAGTTTATATATAATTCTTACCCAATTGCTGTCTAGTTTAATTTTTCCATCCCCAAATACATCATTTTCCATAGATAAAATTGCTAAATTATACTGATGAGACTGGGGGGCTAGTCTTCCTAGAACTTGTTGTATGAAATCAGTATTAAGCACTCCACCTGTTTCATGGTAATTTCCATTATTTTTAGTTAGCTCTGCCATCCACCATAATTTAGCAAGTTGATGCCTATCCCATTTTTTTAACAAGTAGTGATACTCGAGCGGTTTTGAATTTTCTTGGTTGTATCCTTTTTTACCGGTCCACCTTTTTGTTATATAATCATTAAAATAAAGTCCTAAATAATTCCAGATTTGAGGATTAGAAGCTTCACTTCTTGAAAGCCTTAAAGAATAGTGTAACCTAGGAGCAATCCATTGTTCTTGAAAAGTTGCAGCTGCTATCCCATGTGCATTTTCGATAAAATATTTTTCTTGATTAACTGCAGTATTTATAACAAACTCTACTGCATTAAGGTCTATTTCTTCATAACCATTATTTCTTTTATGGGTTAAAGATAATTCAAATAATTTATTCATATCAACACCTGAAGTTTTTTCAAGTTGTGACAATAATCCTGATTCTCCTAGAATCTTATCAGCTGAATCTACCGAAATTAGTCTTAATTCACTCATCAAAAACTCGGTCCATCGAAAGCTAAGCTGTCATCATCGTTATTACTAAGATCTTGATATTTGTCATACATTACTTTTGAGTACTTTTTAATTCCGATTTTTTTATCAATTTCAACATGAAGTAGTGAATTAAAACCATCTATACCTTCCCCTCCATGAAAATATTTTTTAAGGACTTCTTTTATAGATGCAATTCTGTCATTTTGCACTCCATTTTTTTCTGTTATTTTCTGACAGAAAAAACCTAATGCCGATTGTTCAAATTCTGTTAGTGATTCTATTGCATCCATAGCAGCATCATCTTTATTAATGTTGTCTTTTCCTTCATTCAATGCTTTCTCATATTCACTTGCTATTTTTGAAACAGTTGCTGAGAAGAAAGTCTTCCATATTGAAGAAGCAATTTGTTTTTGTTTGAACTGCTTTAAAGTATCTAGCAAGCCTCTATTCATTGCAATATTTCCTTCTTCAAGAAAAATTTGTAAATGTTCTAAATCCATATTTACATAACCAGAAGGTTTGTCATTAGGACCTTCACTCTCAGTGCTAACCCAAAGTTCCTCATAGATGGCTTGATTAGGTATGTCTTTATGTATTTCATTAGTTTCAAAATCTCTACCTTCTTCAAAATATACTTTTCTGATTTGAATTTCTGCTCCACTTCCAGCAGGCGGTTCTTTATCTTTAAAATTTATTCGAATATTTTCAGTTCTCTGACCAATTTCACCACCACTAAAGACTGCATTTTGGTTTAGCTTAAACAATTTTTCTAAATTATCTTCTACATAAATATTTATCAAAATATCTTTTCCAAAAAAATTTTCAGAAATTTGTATATCTTTACTCCATAAGAAAGGAGATTCATCTAGTGGAGAACTTTGGTTTTCTAAAGACATTCTGAAGGGTATTCTAAGTTTTGTATCAAGACCACTTACAACGCAGTACACTTTGAAGTCTTTGTAGTGGTTTTTGTAATATTTCACTACATTAGAGTCGTATCCATTATTTATTAAATCTTCAATTCCAAAGTAAACTTTTAATTCTATTTTGGAATAATCATCAATATCGTATTCTGTTCTTGGATGAATTGTATAAAAATTTGATGTATTTGAACTTTCGCTAAGTCCATCAACACTCCATTCTTTTTTTAGTTTTTTTGTATTTCCATCAATCTTTAAATACTCTAAGCGAATATATCCCTGAATTACAAAATTATTCCATGGCAATATAGTCATTAATTGCCCTCCAAGACTATTGGTTTATCAAGTTCAATACCAATATTAAAAGGATTTATCCCAACAGATTTTGTATCTACTTGTATTTCAAAAGATATACTTCTGTGTGACTTTGCTAGTAAGTTACTATCAATTTGTAAAATATTATTTTCCAAAAGTTTCCCACCTTTTCCTTTAATACTTGTTTTTTTAATTTCAAACGGGAGGCTTCTTTTGTTACCTTGGATCGAACTTTCTGATACACCAATTTCAACTTTTACTGTGCCTTCTAAATCTTTTGGTGCAATAAGTTTTGTGCTCAAATTATAGGTGAGTGTCTTGCTGTTAAACTCAGTATTTTTAAGTGAAAGTCTAAATCCAGGATGTGAAGGTGGTGGGTCAACAATTGTACCTTCTGCAGGAATGCTTAAATCTTTTCTCATCTCAATAGGAATATTCGAAGTTATATTCCTTTCTTCTTTTAAAAGCGTTGATACAATAGCACTAATTTTATTTAATCCATCCAATAACAATTTTTTGGGACCTCTTTTTGGGTAGAGAGCTTTAAAAGCTTCTGTATCATTTGTCCAAGAGTCATGATGAGGTGGCTCACAGTTTTTATAAAAAATATCAGCAATTTTAGCATCATATTCTAAATCAGGACTCTGCGCAAAAGTTCCAGCAATAGCTATAGCGATAAAATCTTTTCCATAGTTACTAATTTTTTTATAACCATTAGTTCTATTATTTTCACCAAAATCATACTTTACTACCATTCCAGCACTTCTAATTAGAGCAACTTTATTAATCAAATCACTATCGATTTGTTCGTTTTTGTCAACATATTGAACTAGAACTGCTATGTCATGGTCAACTTTCTCATGATAGCTTTCACCTATCTCGTTTTTAGGTTTTGTATTTGGAATTTCAACTTCTACAACTCGAGCAACTTTATCTCCTATATTCTTTAGCTCTTTCGTATTTGGAATTTCTACGACGGGGTTTTTAAGTTTTTCTTCGAAATGCTTAAATAAAAGAACATGATGTGGAACATAATCTTTAGGCTCAATTTTCTGAAAATTTTGAACAGGTTTATTATTTTCAAAAGCACCAACAGAAATTTCTAGTTTTCCATTTTGTTTGTCGCTTTTTGCCATCGCTGGCCAAAAATTTATAGATATCGTTTTTTGTACCTCATGAACTATATCTTCGATGTCTCTTTCATAGCTACCAAAATCTTCCGAGGGGTCATAACCTACTATCAAAACACTTGTACCAGGTTTTCCATTTCTACTTAAATATAATTTTTCAACAAAGTTTTCATCTGTCCATGATGAAATAGCTACTTTTTCTTTATTTATATTTATTTCACCATCAATGTTAACTTTTTTTTCTCTTACTTCGGTCTCACCAAACCAACCTTGTTTATCGAATTTAGTATCTCCAATTTTGTGATCTCCTAAACTTATTTTCCCAATTAGTCTATTTTTAGATTTTCCTTCAGTGAGGTCTTTTAAGTTAATTAATTTACCATTTTGTTCAAAGTTTGAAGGTTTGGTGTTAATACAAGAATTATAAATAATAGTCTGTATCATTGATCCTTTCATAAGTGCAAATTTACCCATTCCGTAACTACCGCCACTGCCAGAACTACCTTTTTGAGATATACCTGTTGAAAATAATGCTGCAGCATATGCATTTTTATTATTAAATTCATCAGAATCATTTCGTAATTCTTTACCGTATAATCCTGAGGTATTGAAATCTTCAATTTTTAGAAGATACAAGCTTCCATTTTTGATGTTTTTCAATCCATTTTTAATTTTGTTAGGAAGTGACATTGCAGATATATTTTTTGAGTCAGCTACAGCAGTTAAATGTTGTTCTAAGCTTTCCCATGTCATCGCTTTAAGAAAATTATTTTTAAAAGATCCAGTCAACTTGATAATTGAAACTTTAATTTCAACATTATTATTATTTTCAAAGATTGGCCACTTTGCATCAGCACTATTTTGAATTGCTTCCCTTAAAATGGATCCAAGTTTACCATCGAAACTACTTAATGTGCCATCAAAAGCTTCTTCTGAATCTTGAAGCCCTCTTTCTGGAAAAGTCCATTTCAAATTAGACATTTAATTTATTCACATCCTTATCCACATTACTTAAGTTAGGAAACCTATTCTTAAAATACTCATCCTCTTGGTCTTTAGGTAGAAGCTGAGTACCATTAGCAAATCTAATATGTTTTAAGCCTTTTTCATCACTTACTGGTTGTGGTGCAGGCTCTATATCTATTCTACAAATTGGATTTTGTTTGCTATATCCAATATCTTCAAAGTTAATCATTATGCAACTATTAAAAAATGTTCTTCCTATTCTATCCATTATTTCTTTTCTTAAAACTTTTTGATAATCTTCCCAAGTTCCAGTAAGTTTCCCCATTTTTTTAGTCCAAACGGGGTCTTCTTCAGCTGAATTCATCCAGTCAAAGTCTCCTTTTATTCCTTTCAATCTGTAATTTTTTGAATCACTTTCTTCTGCAACACCTATTAATAGAGTTCCACCTTTTGCATTTAACATACCAACAATAGTTCTTATAATTTCAAAATTAATTTTTGTAGGAGGAGTTTTGCTATTTGCTGAAAAGTAGACAGAAGATTTACATTCTATAGTGTCCTTTTCTCCTGAAGAAAGTAGTTCATCAAGATTGTAAAACATTGTGTCTCTTGAAATTTTTACATCATTAATAATACGTATTTGAGGTTTAGTAAACTTTTGAGCATTTAAATATAAGGGAAAGAAACATATTAGAAAATAAATTATACCTGGAGCGGCTATGTTTTCTTTATTCCAATAAATTATATTTCCATCTCTCTTGAAATTTGTATCTAGTACTTCTGATTTTTTTCCAATTTTAATACCATTGTCAGCAAGAAATTTAAGTGAATTTGGTAACATAGTTTCCTCTTCGAAAGAGTCAATAGCTAAATTCTGCCAAGTAAACCTGGAGTTTGTATTTAATTCAGTACCAATTTTTAATTTAGCAATTTTTAAATTAGCAAAATAATATTTTTCAGATTCATAAATACCAAGTTTTAAGCGGTTGTTTAGCTGATTCCACAACCACTCAGATCCTCCGTAATTTTTATCCATAACTAAGTAATTAGTTGATTCTTCAAATTCTATTAAATCAATACAGGTAATTAATTGTGGAAAACCTTTGATATAAAACTTAGTTATTTTACCAACTTTATTTTCATCATTTCTATCTAAAGTAGGAAAGTTTCCTTCAATATTACTTTCATCAACTTCTATGGACAAAGCCCCTGAACCAAATTCTTTAATGATGATACTACTATTCAAAAGTGAAACCTTGTTTGCTTTTTTTTGAACCCTCAAGATCATTTTTCATTTTTTGAGTAGCATCATTAATTGCTTTTATAATTTTTTTTCTATCTTCTGGTGTCGACTCGTACAAACTTGAATTTCCTAAATTTCCAATTAGTTCGATTGACTTAACGGCTTTATTTACTCTATTTACAGCTAAGCGCTTAAAGCGGTCATTTTTATTTTCATTCATATTATTTACTATATAATTATGTAAATTATATGTCAAATAATAATAAAAATAATAATATAAATTATTCTACTGATTTATTATTGGAATTTCTCCAGTTAAATTATCTAAATTTCGTTGATATTCAGATTCTTTTTCTCTAATAACAGCACCATTTGGATTGGTAATCATACGATCGAATTGAGGTATATCATGTTCTTTATACCACGTTGGAGGTTTTCCTCTTCTTGGTTCAGCTTCTTTTGGTTCAGATTTAGTTTCTTTAATCCAACCATCAACATTAGTTAGCTTTTCTCTAAAGTTTGCAGGGTCTAACTCTACTTCCCAAATAATCTCATAAATATCTTGTATTTGACCCAAAGTAAAATATTCTGGTAAAAACCTTGTGGCTAAACCACTATATTCAAGCGATATCCTTAATCTATTTGAGGAATCCATCAATATATCGTAATGATCAAAAGCCATTTCTTCTGGAATGTATCTACTTACATATCTTCTTGGAATCTTAAACCAACGAATATCTTCGCTTTCATCATGAAGCTGAGGCTTTTCATTGTCTGTGTAAATAGCAGTAAAAGAAGTAGTGATAACCCTAGCTTTTTCAGCTGATTTTTCATTGATGACTCTTCTATCTCTTTTGGTATCGCTATATGTTCTAAACTGACTGAGATAATTCGGCGTTAATCCAGTTTCTTGGATAAAAATTCTTTTTGCTGCTTCTTCAATTGTCTCATCAACTTGTACAAAACCACCTGGGAGCGACCATTTGTTTTTATGTGGAGCAATGCTGCGTTTTACTAATAGCACATTGAGCATGCGTTCACGCCAATCAATTTTAAAGCAGACAATATTAACTGCACTCAAAGATATTGGATATCTCTCACTCTCACCCATAAAGATAATTATAGAAGAATCTATTATTAGTGAAAAATACAAAAAAAGTTAAATATTATTTGTCATAATTACCAAAAAGGTATAGAATATTGGTCAAAATCACTAAAAA
>Ga0181580_10002941_pt1 | contig 13874 bp, 11 predicted proteins | sample 071ome_23_FD_132413 | JGI IMG/M metagenome (GOLD analysis project Ga0181580, IMG submission 132413) | Coastal salt marsh microbial communities from the Groves Creek Marsh, Skidaway Island, Georgia - 071403BT metaG (megahit assembly) | ecosystem: Environmental > Aquatic > Marine > Intertidal...
TAAAGTTTATGTTATTCGTGAAGATTTAAGAACTCCTTTTAGTGGTAATATTTATGAATTAAATGCCAAAGATCCTCAGGCACTTCTACTTGCAAATAATTTTAATCTAATTGCTGGTGATGTGGTTTTTATTTCACCTGCGCCAATCGTTCGTTGGAACAGAGTTATTTCTCTTATTACTCCACAAAGTGGAATTTTTACAACTTATAGAGACATAAACCAAATAGTGGATACAGAATTTACTCCTAATTCGAATTAGTTTTTTTAATTTTACATTCAGCTAATGAAAAAATAAAAGTAACAATATAAATAATTTGAGGCATATGGAGTGCAAAATCTAAATTTCCATGAATAAAAATTAAAATTAATAAAGAGAAAATTAAATATTTAATTTCATTTAGAATGTTTTTTTGTAAAACTTTTTTAATAAATTTGTAGAAAAATATTCCAAAAATAAAAAATCCAATCAACCCTATTTCACCTGCATATTCAATGAAATCATTATGAGTATGATCATAAAAAAACTGATTATCCTGTATTTCTAACCTATAAATTGTTTCAAAATTCCCTAATCCATAGCCAAATATTGGAAAGTTCAATATTTGATTTATTCCAAAATGAAATACTGGGAATCTTCTTTCGCTCTCTATGGAGGTTTCAACAAATCTAGTAGCCACACCATCAATTCCAAAAATAAATGTTATTATTAAAAAATCTAAAATTATTATCGATAAAAGAATAACAATTAATAGATTAAGTTTTCTATTTTTTATCCATTCATAAATTATCAAAATTACTATTAAACTAACGAATGAAAAATTTCCTGTTCTAGATTTTGTTAAAATTAGAGCTAAAGCGAAAAGCAAAATGATAACTCTGATTATAAAATTATCACTTAAGAAAAAAGAAACTGATTTAAACGAAACTTTATTAAAATATTTTTGATTTAATTGAATAAGAGTTAATGAAGTAATGAATATTATTAGAATCAAGAATGCAAAATGATTTCGATTAATAAAAAAACCAGATACAGAATTAAAATTACTAATTTTTTTATAAAAATAATAATCATTTAAGTTTAATGTATTCATTACCAAGCCATAGGATGCATGAATAAATCCAAAAAAGATTATAATTTGCAGCACTTTTTTCAATTCTCGTTTATTTTTAATTAGCATAGGTGTTATCAAATAGATTAAGTAACAGCTGGAATAGATAATTAAAAATTTCAATGTTAAAAGTGGATTCAAACTTATAAATCTAAATCCCTCTTCGCTTAGCAGAGAATAGTAATAGTTTGACTTAGGAGAAATTATTTCTAAAAAAAAAGAATTTATGGGTATCATTTGTATTAAAATAAAAATCAATCCAATTAAAAAATTTTTTGAAATTTTTAAATTAATAATTTCTTTTTTGAAAGTTACTATTAATAGTAGCAATGAAAAATTTATAAAAACAATGTTGCTTATATTCTTTGAAAAATAAAAAAAACTAGGAGAAAATATAATAACTAAAAAAAGTAATAACTTATACGAATTTATTTTTACTTTATCCAATATTCTATTTTAATTTGGACTAACTAAATTTTCATTAATATTCTCAATTAATTTTTGATCAATTTTAATCTGAGGATTTTCAGTTTTAATTTGTTCAGACTTTTGAGCAATTTTTTCACTAAGCTTTGCTAAAGTTGATTTATTTTGAGAATCTTGTTGATCAGAACTTGTCTGGTTATTTACTGAATTAGATTGAGAAACATTTGCTTCTGAATTAATAATTTGATTAGTTGTTTTAGTTATTAATTCAGTTTTTCCGGATTTAATAGCATTTTCAATTACAATCTCAGATATTAAATTATTATCTTTGCTTAGAGACTCCGATAATTTTTTTTCAAGAATCTCACTATCATCGCTAATCATTTCAGTAAAAGTATCAGATACTAATTTTGAGTCTGTTTTTATTACCTCCTCCAAAACACTATTTGATAAGGATGTATCAACATTCGATAATAAATTTTTTAATTCGTCTTTACCTTGAGCTGACTCTGAAATATTTTGTGCAATTGAGGATTTAATTTGACTATTAAGCTCAACATTATCGGTTAAAATATCTGTTAATTTTGAATTATTTCCCTGAGAGGTATCCGAAATAACTTGTGTTAAAATTTCAGATTTTGTCTCCATCACATTTGTTAAAATTTTAGTTGCAAGATTGTTACTTGTTTTCGATAAAATTTTTCCTATGTTATTATTATCTCCTGCTTCACTAACAACAGTTTCAATTACTTTTTCACTCAAGCTTTCATTTTGGTCTAAAAGATTATTTATTTTATCAGGATTATTATCGATTATTTTCTCAACTATATTGCTTGTAATTTCAGGTTTGGACTCCATAACTTTCTCTAAAATTTTTGATGAGGAATCATCAGTAGAATTTTCAATAATTTTTGAGATAATTTCAGGATTTTCATCACTATTATTAATAATAGCATTTAATTTATTTTCTTTGTTTGACAAAATATTTTTTTTTAAAAATTCAATGTCTCCCTGATCTATTTTTCCATCACCATTAGCATCTTTTAATTTACCTGAGTTTAGTTTTTCTTGATAAATATCATTAATTTTATCTTCATTGATGATAGTGGTTTCAACAATTGCAGTTTTTAAATTTTCAAATTTATTTTGTACTTCTTCACTAATTTCTTTTTTTTGAATACTATTACCCTCAATGCTTAATCCTTTATCAATCTCAAAAGCCACTTTGTTACCATCGCTTGTTACGAGCTCTAAATTTCCTTTATTGCCTAAAGAGTCAGTCAGCAGAAAAATTTCAGATTGCGCACCATTAAATTCAGCACTAATTGCAGTACCATTAATGATTAAAGCTCCACTAGGAGTATGAATTTTAGATGTATCTGGAGATAATTTTGGCATTTCGCCTGTTTCAATCGTAAAGTTTCCAGATTTTAGAGTAAATTCAAAATATGGTTTAATCGAATATATATCAGCATAACCATTAAAATAAAAATTAGCTTCATTAAAAAAAATTATCGTTGTTCCATCATTTAGACTCAAAGTGATTTCAGTATTTTTATCTAAAATTATTTCTTGGTTGATAGTAATTTCATCATATATCTCTAAATCTAACTTTGAGTCTCCTTGTAATAAATAAGATTTACCTATGATGTTTTCAATATTTCCTATTACTTGAGATTGAGATGAAAGTGGATATATTAAAATAAATAAAAAAAGAATATTAATAATTATAAAAAATAATTTTTTAGCCACTATGAAATTATATTTAAAAATTCATTTATTAGTATCTCTTTTCCTTGGAGTTATTTTTTTTTATGAAAATAACCACTCCAATATTTTTTTAAAACCCGAGATCTCATATGACAATTATAGAGAAAGTTTTATATCTAGCTTTAATCAATTAAATCCAAAACATTGGCTAGTTTTATTATCTAATAATAATTATTCAAATTTGTATCACACAACTTATAATGCATTAAAATTATCAAAAGAAGGCAACAAAGATTTAGCGACTTATTTTGCCATTAAAAATTTTAACAATTTGAAAATTGAAGATCAAAATAAAATACTCTATCTTCTTTCAGAATAGTATTCGTTATGCAAGAATCCATACGAAGTAAAAATCAGTTCACCGATATTCTAGATAGCTTTTCTATTAACCCAAGTTTTCTTTTTTTTATATTATTAAAATATAAAAGAGTATTTATTTTAATACCTCTTATATTAACTTTAATTGTCTATGTATTTTATAAATCTTTACCAAAAATTTACCAATCTGAAGCATCATTAATTATTAATAATGAAAATTCAAATATCGTTGAAATAGATCAAGTTTATAATCAAAATCAAGTTACAAAAAATGATGATGCATACATTAACACTCAAATTGAAGTCTTAAGAAGCAATGAAATAATTAATAGACTTGTTAATAATCAAGAAGTTATAGATAGATTAGAAAAAATTTACTCTAATACAAAAAAAAATAGTTCATTAACTAATTTTCTAGAAAAACTAAATTTAGTAAAAAAATCACAAATCTCACTAGAAGATAAAATGAAAGCAACTTTTTCTACCCTAAGAGTTATTTCAGTTAAGCAAAGTAATATAATAAAGATTTTAATTAAATCTCAAAATGTTGCAGAGGCTCAATTTCTTCTGTCATCATTAATTAGCGAATATTTAAAATATGACATTGATCAAAAAATTAATATTACTTCTTATGCTAATTTAAAAATTAATGAAAGATTAGATGAATTAAAAAAAAACCTAGAAGATTCAGAATTTAAATTACAACAATTTAAAGAAAATAACCAATTAATTGATCTTGGGGATATTAAAAATTTAAAATCTGAAGAAATAAAATCTTTATCTAAAAGAATACTTAAAGCCGAACAAGAACTTCAAGAATTACAAAATGATTTACAACAAATTAAACTTGCTGATGGAGACTATGAGGAATTAAGTTCTCTTAATGCCATAAGAGAAATAAGAGAATTCCAAAATTTAAAAGCTAACCTTGATTCTAATCAAACTACAATTGATTCTTTGCTACTTGTATATAAACAAAACCATCCTAAGGTTCAAAAAGCCTTAAAAACTCATGAAAATATACAAAAGGATATAGAAGATATAATAAATGAAAATATTGCTGTAAATGCATATGAAATAGCTAATTTAGAAAATTTCATAACATTAAGTGAAAATGAATTGGACAAAGCAAGAGGAGAGCTTCAGGACCTTGAATTACAAGACATCGATTTAAAAAAATTTACCAGAGAAGTGAATTTAAATGAAAGAATTTATCAAATTTTTTTAGAGAGATTAAAAGAAACTAATGAGGCAAAAGAACTTCAGACCTCAAGTGCTAAAATTTTAGATGAACCAACTAACCCCCAAATACCAATCTACCCTACGCCAATTAAAAATAGTATTTTGTTTTATCTTCTAAGTTTATTTTTGCTTATTTTTTTGGGTGCTTACTATGAAATATTTAGAAAATCTATAACAGATCCAGAAGTTTTAGAGATGAATAATTTTGAAACTTTGGGTGTTTTGCCTAAAATTGATGATCTTCGTCTTACGGATAGATTTTTACCTTTGACATACTATGTTGATAATAAAAAAGATAAATTTACAGAGTCAATAAAGATGATGCAAGTTATATGCCTATCTAAATTTAAAGAAGCAAAAAAAATCCTTTTTACATCTCCTGTTGCTGCAGAGGGTAAAACCACTGTGTCATTTAACTTTGCCTTATCATTAGCAGAGAAATATAAAACCTTATATTTAGAACTTGATATGAGAAGACCAAGTCTTAGAAATAATTTTAATATAAAAGATAAAAAAGGGCTTGTTGAACTATTTAAAGGGGAGGCTTTATTCTCTGAAATAATTTTAAATCTTCAAGGCTCATCCTTAGATATTATTTCAGCAGGAAAGCCTCAAAGTTTTTTTAATATTCCTGAAAACCAAATATTTAGTTTTATTGATATTTTAGAAAAAGAATATGAATATATTATAATTGACTCAGCCCCTGTTCTCCCAATTGCGGATACTTTGATAATTTCAAAAGTAGTGGATCTAGCTATTTTTGTTGCAAAATCTGATTTTACAAAATTGTCAGGTTTAGTTAATGCCAGTAAAAAAATAAAAAGCGTAAGTAATGCTCAAATTGCAAGCATTATTAATAATTTTGATACAAAAAAATTAAATTATTACACTTATTCAAAATACGGTAGCTACTATAATTCATACTATAATTATGATTCTGTTTAGCCTATTTCAAATTTTTAGAAAATTTTGGAATTAGACTTGCTAAGACTTTTCTATCTGGAGTAGGTAGAATAAAAAAGTATAAAAAATATAGAATTAATTGCATTGAAATACATAATAGTACTAAGTAACTAAATTTATCTATCCATGCCAAAAGACTTATTGGAACAAACCAAAGAGGCATCAAACAAATTGTTACAAGCGAACTAATAAAATTTTTATTTTCATTGTTAGAATTAATTGAAAAAAAAAGTTTGATATGAATATGTTTATGATCTGCATCGAATGGAGATCTGTTATCTAAAAATTTCCTGATAAATGAAAATATAACTTCCATAATTGGATATGATACAATGATAACAGCACACCAAGTTGATATTTCTGGATGTTCAGCAAAAAACTTAATAATAAAAACTCCTAGAATCCATCCAAGCCAATAAGCACCAGCGTCACCTAAAAATATTTTACCCAAGGGAAAGTTAAAAATTAAAAATATACAAATAGGAATAATTATAAATAAGCACATAACTATAATTTTATAGTCTTTGTAAATACTACCTAAAATTATCAAACCAAAAAACATTGCGACTAGACTTAGTCCAGCTAATCCATTGGCTCCATCAATTATGTTAATTCCATTAGTAAGTGCAGAAATTGCAATTACATAAAATGCAACTTCAATTATTCTAATACTTAAAAATTCTTCAAAAATTGGGATTGATATGGTTGGAAATTTTTCTAAAGAAATTATAAAAATTGTTGAGCAAATTAAAATGATTAAAAATCTATAAAGAGGTCTTACATTGCCGAATAAATCTTCTTTAGTGCCAATCAATATAATGAGAATACTGCCTACAACTACTGGCCAGTCTAATAAATATGAATCAACTTTATTTAAAAAAACAAAAACATAAGAATAAATCATAATAATTAGTCCACCTATGCGAGGCACAAATCCCTCATGACTTTTTTGAATTCCTACATAATCATAAAAATTAAATAACTCCGATTTTATATGAATTAAGTAATAGATAATAAATTGAGTTAAGATTATTATTATATAAGACATTCTAAATTAAACATGGTTTTTCTTAGAATATCAATTTACATGAATTTTTCAAAATGAAGATTGCAATACCTGATTCATCAAAAAAAATTTTATCAATATTTTTTTTAAGAATTTGTGGAATGATTTTTGGATTTCTGTACATAGCACAATTAACTAATACTTTAGGTATAGAAGAGTCAGGAAAATACTTTTTTTATGTATCAATCATTTCAATTTTTCTATCAATCTCTCTATTCGGATTACCAACTTATTTTGAGCAAAATCTTCCAAAATTTATTCAACTTGACAATAAATCAACTTTATTAAACTTTTTAAAATCTAGTTTAATTCTTTCATTGGGTATTTGTTTTATTGTTATTACTGTAACTATTATTTTTATCCAATTTAAAATTATAAATTTAGAAATTATTAAAAGTATTATTTTTTATAAATTTTTAATTGCAATCCCAATCATGACATTAGTTACAATGTTTTCTAAGATTATTCAAATTCATGGTAAAAATATAATATCCGTTTTGATTTCAAATTTTTTGTTTTCTTTCATTTTTTTAATCTCTGTCTTTATATTTAAACCAAAAGAAATTGACGATTTTGTTAATATTTTTTTAGGTAATTATTTATTTATATTAATGATTTCTATATTTTTTTTACCATATAAAAATTTTATTAAACAAAATTTAAAGTCAGACATTTATCTTATTGCCAAAAAATCCTCAAATTTTTTTTTTATAGGTATTGTTTATGAGTATGGTATGCAATTAACAACTATTTTTCTTGGAACTGCTGGAAATAACTCAGAGATTTCTGCTTATGCAATTTGTATAAAAATTTCATCAATTTTATCATTTGCCCTACTTGCTGTTCATCATTTTTATATTAGCAAGTTTAGTGCTTCTATTGATAAATTTGAAAAGGAAACTATGAAAAATTTAATAAAAAAATCATTAATAAATTTATGTTTATTAGCTTTGCCTATATTCTTTTTTATTTTAGCTTTAAGAAAAAACTTATTAGGTTTTTTTGGGGAAGAGTTTATTCAATTTGATCATATCCTTATAATAAATCTTTTTGCATATTTTATTTATTCTATTGGAGGGATAGCGGTTATGTATCTGATATCCGCTCGTCTTGAAAAAAAAATGCTCCAAAATTCCCTTATAATTTTCCTTTTAGCTAGTATTTTAAATTATTTATTTATCTATAAATATGGGGTAGTAGTAGGTGCTATAGTCTTTTTATTTTCAAATTTTTTCTTAACAATTTCCAATTCGTTTTATGTATATAAGCATTATCATTTATTAAAGTATTAATAATGAAAATAGCAATATTAAATAATATCCCCACAAAATATAGAAAAGACTTATTTCTTGGTTTGCAAAAATTTCACCTTAGGCAAGGAAATAAATTTAGCGTGTATTATTTAAGTGCTAATGAAAAAGTCAGAAATGAAAAAATTTCCCTAGAGCAATATGAACACATATTTCCTGTCATAGTACAATTTAGAAATTTCTTAACTCCAACAAGTGACTTTATTATTAATTATAATTTTATTAATAAGTTACTCTCTTATGATTATCTGATTATTTTTGGCTATAATTATCCAACATATATTGTAATAGCTGTAATTAGACGCATATTAAAAAAAAAAAATATATTATATTGTGATACTACATCAATAGACTCAAAAAATAATTTAATAAAAATATTTCTAAAATCTCTCATTTTAAGATCTCTCTTTAATAAATTTATTGTTCCAGGTATTAGAAGTAATCAATATATAAATTCATTAAAAATTTATGATAATATTTTTATTGCCCCACAATACTCTCCCTTAAGACCTAAAAGTTTTGAAATAAAAGAAAAAATTTTAAAAGATAAACTTAAACTGGTTTATGTTGGAAGATTAGCTAGAGAAAAACAAATATTAAATTTTGTTGAAATTTTTAACAAAGTTAATAATCAAAAATTTGAATTAGCCATCGTAGGGTCTGGTCCATTACAAAAGAATATCGAAAAATTTTGCTATGATAACAAAAGCATTAAATACCTGGGATATATTCATGACGATAATAAACTAGTAAAAATATATAAAGAAAGTGATATTTTAGTACTTCCCTCACTTTCTGAGCCTTGGGGTCTAGTTGTTAACGAGGCTATTAACCACGGATTGGCTTTATTACTATCTGATCAAGTTGGTTCACATCCAGATTTATTAGATGGAAATGGCTTATTAATTCATGAAATTTCTGAAAAGGAATTAAAAAAATGCTTAAACTCATTTCTTAAAAATTTAAAAGTCATGCAAGAAAAATCATTTAAGATTAGTTTAAAGTACAAAAGAGAAAATCAAATATACGGGTTTAATAAGACATTAGGCATTAATTAAAAAATGATAGTATTCATAGGTCCAACCCATGGTGTGACTACTGGACAATCAACTTCATTAATTAATTTAATAAATAACTATAAAAAAAAATATATTTCTTTAAATACAAATTTTGAAGGTAAAAATATAATTTTAAAATTTAAATTACTTTATCAACTTTATATACAAGCTAATAAAATTTCTAGAAGACCAAAAACGGTATATCTTTCTATCAAAAGAAGTTTTTTTGGACTTCTCAGTGATTATATTATTTTAAAAAAATTTATTTTATTTAATCCAAAAATTGTAATCCATATTCATGGAATGGATTTAAATTTAGAAAAACGTAGTTACATATTTAAAAGAGTTTTTAAAAAAATTTGGAATAAATCGAATGTAATTATTATTTTATCAAAAAAAATCATTAAAGAATTTCATTCATTAAACAAAAAAGATATTTACATAATCAATAATTATTCTGAAAAAATGATTACAAGAATTGCACTTAATAAAAAAATATCATCTTTTACTTCTAAACCCCTTAAGATTTTATATTTATCTAACCTTATCTATTCAAAAGGTGTCATTGATGTAATTGATGCTATTAATATTTTAAATACAGAATATATGAATATAGAATTGACATTAGTAGGACAAATATTAGGAGATAATTTTTTTTCTAAAAAGAAACTATCAGACATAATTCATCAAAAACTCAACAAGAAAATTTTTTTAAAAGGCGCTATGAGTGGTAAAAAGAAATGGAAATTGCTTGAAAAATCTCATATTTTGATATTACCAACATTTTACAAAAGTGAATTTCAACCTATTTCAATTATTGAAGGTATGAGTTTTGGTTGTCTTATTATATCAACTGATCATGGTGCGATTTTGGAGTCTTTTGGCAAAAATAATCTCTTACTTGTAAAAAAAAATAACCCACAATCAATTCAAAAATTGATTATCAAGATATTAAATAAACCGGAATTATTTAAAAAAAATATTATAAACGCTTACAGACTAGTCCAAAATAAATTTAGAATGAAAACTATAAATGAAAATATTTATAAAATTTTAGATCATTGAAAAGATTAGGACTAATTTCAGTTATATTAGGTTTTATTTTTTGGTATGGAATTTCATTTTTTAATTATAATAACAATAACATAATTAATATTAGTGAAACAATTTACTTAATTCTTTTTTTTAAAATTATTTTTTTATTTTCTTATATTTTTTTTTACAAATTTAATAATTTTCAAAAATTATCAAAAAAAATCGTAATTAACCCGAATGGTAAATTATTTCTCATAATTTTAATTTTTATTTTATTCAGTATTCAAAATTATGTATCTAATCTTGGCACAATTACTATCCACATAAATACAGCTTTTTCTGCTATACTAGTATATAGCTATTATTTCTTTAACAAAACTGATGGAATTAATAAATTAACCTATTTTATAATTTGTGTATTTTTATTTATCATTCTTTTAGATGATTATAGTCGTAGATATTTATTAGAAGCAGCACTAGCAATAATATATCTATTTTTAATTGAAAATAAAAAAATGAAATTTCAAAATTTTGTTAAACTTGTTTTCTTTTCATCTTTAATTTTAATATTTTATTTTTATCTTAGTGGTTTAAGAGAAAATGACACATTTAATTCTTTATTAAATAATATCAATACTGGAATTGATCTCACATTTAATGCAATGGGTTTTGATACTATCTACTTGACAGATTTTGTGCTCAATTTTTACTCATCAGAAAATTTTTTATATGGTGAAAGTTTTTTTGCTGGTTTTGTTAATTTTATCCCGAGAGCTTTTTGGCAATCTAAACCAATAGCTTTTTCAATAATTTTAAGTTCAGAGTATTATAATTTAAATATAGATAGTATTTTTACTAATTTTGGTCCTGGTATAATAGCCGAGGCTTATGCCAATGGCGGTTTTATTTCTACCTTGTTATTTGCAATGATTCTAGGTATTGCGGTATCAAAATTTGACAACATTATTGATAATGGAAAAGAAAGTTCGTTTTTAATTATAACTGCATTAATTCTATATCCATCCTTAATTTTTTTAGTTAGAGGTGATTTTGTTAACGCATTTTATGATATTTATTCAAGAATATTAGTCATTATAGTTATATTTTTCTTCACTAAAAAAAATTTTAAGCAAGTAATACAATAAGAATGAAATATGCATCTTTGATAAATGAAGTATATTTAAATTTATTTATAAAAATCTTTAATTTTTAATTAAAATAAGGATTTTTAAATTACTTTTATAATTTGATCAAAAAAAATTAGAAAATTTAATGCCAAATAAATTCTCAATTATAACAATAATTTTTGAGCCTAATTTGGAAGATTTATTAAATAATTTATATTCAGTTCATAATCAAATTTATCAAAATATTGAGCATATTATTCAAGATGGATCAACTTCTGATAATGCCAAGTTAGTCATTGAAAAATTTATGAAAAATAATTTCAATCATAAAATTCAATACTATAAAGAAAAAGATGATGGTATTTACGATGCTCTAAATAAAGCTATTGAAAAATGTGAAAATGAAGTGATAGGCCTTCTGCATTCAGATGATCTTTTTAGTAATGAAAGTGTTATCTCTCTTATCAATGATAATTTTTCAAAAAATACAGATTTAATTTATGGTGATTTAATTTATATCAATAAAGAAAATAAGATAGTAAGGAATTGGAAATCCGGAGCCTTTTATAGAAAAAATCTATCATTTGGCTGGATGCCACCGCACCCTACTATTTTTCTTAAGAAGAAAATCATTAATAAATTTGGCAATTATGATAGCTCTTATAAGATCGCCGGTGATTATGATTTTATCTTAAGGATTTTTAAAAATGATATTAAAATTAGATATATTCCTAAAATCATCACAAAAATGAAAATTGGAGGAACTAGCAATAAATCACTAAGAAATTTACTAATTAAATCAAAAGAGGATTTAAGAGCTCTAAAAACAAATAAAATAGGAGGAATATTTTCTTTGTTTTTTAAAAATATTAGAAAAATTGGTCAATTTTTTTAAACTTATTTTAATTTATCCTATTTTTGATAAGTATTTCCTATGAAGTACTTAATCTGCGGTGCCGGTGGTTTTATTGGTGGTCACATTGCTAAAAAAATTATTGAAGAGGGCAATCAAGTAACCTGTGTTGATATAAAGCCCTTAGATTTATGGTTTCAAAAACATGATAATGCTGAAAACTTTTCTCTTGATCTAAAAATTTTAGAAAATTGTGAGCAAGTTGTTGAAGGACATGATTATGTAATAAATATGGCGTGTAATATGGGTGGCATAGGATTTATAGAATGGAATAAAGCTAAATGTATGATTTCAGTCTTAATAAATACCCATATGTTAATGGCATGTGAAAAATTTAAAGTTAAAAAATATTTCTTTTCCTCAACAGCTTGTGCTTACAACAAAGACCTACAACAAAATTCTTTTATCAATGGCTTGAAAGAAGAGGATGCTTACCCGGCTAATCCTGAGGATGGCTATGGATGGGAAAAACTTTTTAGCGAAAGGATGTGCAGACATTTTTTAGAAGATTTCAACTTAGATACCAAAGTGGCACGTTATCATAATATTTATGGTCCTATGGGTACTTTCGATGGCGGTCGAGAGAAATCACCAGCCGCTCTATGCAGAAAAGTTGCAATAGCAAAAATTGAGGGTACCAAGGATATTGAAGTTTGGGGCGATGGTGAGCAAACTAGATCATATTTGTTTATCGATGATTGTGTTGATGCCACTCTAAATTTATTACGTTCAGACTTTCATGGTCCTATTAATATAGGTAGTGAAGAACAAGTATCAATTAATCAAATGATCGATATCATTGAAGATATTGCTAAATTTAAGGTTTCAAGAAAATATAACTTGAATATGCCAGTTGGAGTAAGAGGTAGATCTAGCAATAATGATAAAATAAAAAAAGAATTATCCTGGGAACCCAAATATACTCTTCGACAAGGAATAGAAAAAACTTATAACTGGATAGAACATATGATTAAAAATCAAAAAAATGAGTCTCTAATTTTTACTAAGGGGGATTATAGCTAGACTCAAATTATATAAAATGAGCGACTTTAAATATTTAATATTTGGTATTGCTATAATAACCATAACCTATTTACTGTATATTGGACTTAGAAGCTAATTTATTTTATTAAATATTTAAGCTTTAGATGAATAATTTAAAACAAGCCATATTAAACCATCAAAAAAAAAATTTTATAGAAGCTAAAAAATATTATGAAGCTCATTTATTTGAGCATAAAGGTGATTATGATGCCCAATCTAATTTATCTATTTTATTCTATGAAATGGGCAATTTTAATGATGCCATAAAACTGATCAGTAAAACTATCGAGATTGATCCTAATAATATTAAATATTTAAATACTAGGGCCTACTTTTATTTTTTACAGAAAAACTATAATCAATCTATTAAAGATTATTTACAAATTATTGAAATAGATCCAAATCACGATGAGTCATTAAATAATATTGGTAGGGCCTATAATAGAAAACTTGAATATCAAACAGCCGTTATCTATTTTGATCATGCTATAAA
>Ga0181580_10002945_pt1 | contig 13867 bp, 16 predicted proteins | sample 071ome_23_FD_132413 | JGI IMG/M metagenome (GOLD analysis project Ga0181580, IMG submission 132413) | Coastal salt marsh microbial communities from the Groves Creek Marsh, Skidaway Island, Georgia - 071403BT metaG (megahit assembly) | ecosystem: Environmental > Aquatic > Marine > Intertidal...
TACGGCGAGTCGAAAGCAGGAGACACGCAGCTTGTTGAATTATGGCTTTCGATTTTACGAAACCGTGCGACCTATCGACATTGCCGCGCCTCTTGCACAGGCAAAAGTCTGGAAGGGCAAACAAGAGCAGGTAGAGCTTGGTCTGAGTCAGGAACTCGTATTGACCCTGCCGCGCAGCACAGCCGCGATCGAGCGGACTGTGGAAATCAACACTCCCCTTATCGCCCCCCTAGCCTCCGGCGATGTGGTGGGGCAAATTGTGCTCAGTCGGGCGGGAGAAAGGGTGGCTGAGATCCCGCTGGAGGTAATGGATCCGGTTGCCTCCGCAGGTTTCTTTGCCCGGCTATGGGACAGCATTGTGTTGTGGTTCCAGCAGGTATTTGGTTGAACTCGCGTGACCGACGAGCCCCCCAAAATCGTCTTTCCTTGCCGGTACCCTATCAAGGTGCTGGGTAGATCGGGGGAATCCTTTTATTCAGAAGTGCTGGCAATTTTTCAGCGACATGCCAGCGGGTTTAGTGACAGTGATGTGGTGGTCAAGGACTCTCGTAATGGCACCTTTCAGTCCATTACGGTCACGATCACGGCGCAAGGTGAGGACCAGTTGCGTTCGATCCACGAGGATCTTATGGCCACTGGGCTCGTCACAATGGTGATGTAGTCTGATGCAATGTCGTCAGTTGGGCACGGTCGACTACGGGCCTACTCTGGAAGCGATGAAGGCCTTCACCCAGACGCGAGAGGAGGATACAGACGATGAGATCTGGTTACTCCAGCACCCCTCCGTGTATACGCAGGGCCTTTCCGGCAAAGCCGAGCATGTTCTGGATGTAGGCACTATCCCGGTCATTCCCGCGGATCGCGGGGGGCAGGTCACCTATCACGGTCCAGGGCAGTGGGTCGCATATGTGCTGTACGACCTGCGGCGGGCCAACGTTAATGTTCGCGAACTGGTGGCCCTGCTCGAAGGGTCGGTGGTCAACCTATTGTCTGATCTGGGCATAGAGGCATATGGCGACCCGGCAGCCAGAGGGGTGTATGTCGAGGGGCGCAAAATCGCCGCGCTGGGACTTAAGGTCAGTCGAGGCAGGAGTTATCACGGGCTGTCGTTGAATGTCGACATGGATCTTGCGCCGTATAATGGGATCAATCCCTGCGGCTATGCTGGCCTTGAGGTAACTTCGGTTGCCCGCGAGTTGCCCGCTGGGGCATGCCCCACGCTTGACGCGGTCGGTGACGCATTGCTCGATCATTTGCGCAGGGTACTGCGATAACTCCCCTGACGACTGAAGGATAGGCTGGCATAATCGCGCGTCCTTGTAGGAGTCACCATGTCTGAAATGCAGCGCGACATCGACGCTCGGCGCACCTTCGCCATTATTTCCCATCCGGATGCCGGGAAAACCACCATCACGGAAAAGCTCTTGTTGCTGGGACAAGCCATTCAGGTGGCGGGCTCGGTCAAAGGCAAGCGGGGGCCGCACGCCACGTCTGATTGGATGGCGCTAGAGCAGGAACGTGGCATCTCTGTGACTTCATCAGTGATGCAGTTTCCCTACCGCGAGCGCTGGGTGAATCTGCTGGACACCCCCGGTCACGAGGATTTTTCGGAGGATACCTATCGGACCTTGACGGCGGTGGATTCCGCGTTGATGGTCATTGACGGGGCTAAGGGGGTAGAGGATCGGACCGTTAAGTTGATGAACGTCTGTCGTTTGCGCGATACCCCGATCATCACTTTCATCAATAAGCTGGACAGAGACATTCGCGATGCGATTGAGTTGGTTGACGAGGTAGAGCAGGTGCTGGGTATCGCGGGAGCACCGATCAACTGGCCAATTGGAATGGGTCGCGACTTTAAGGGTGTTTACAACCTCTACACCGACACAATTCATTGTTTCCAGCCCGTCAGCGACGTATCCGAACCAGACGTTACCGTGCAGGGGCTCGAGTCAGAGGAAGCTCGCGATCTGCTGGGCGAGGACTACGCCGACTTTGTCGATGAAATTGAACTGGTGCGAGGCGCATCTCACACCTTTGATCTCGATGCTTTTCTCGCCGGCCAACTTACGCCAGTTTTCTTCGGTACAGCGCTGGCCAATTTTGGGGTGCGCGAGATGCTGAATGATTTTGTCGAGTGGGCACCCCCACCTCAGCCCAGAGCATCATCAGATCGACTGGTTGAAGCATCCCACCCGGATTTCACCGGATTCGTTTTCAAGATTCAGGCCAATATGGACCCCAAGCATCGGGATCGGATCGCCTTTATGCGGATCTGCTCGGGTCGATATGAAAAAGGCATGAAGATGCGGCACGTGAGAATCAGTAAGGACGTGCGCATTGCAGATGCCGTGACTTTTCGGGCTGGGGACAGAACACTCGTGGAGTCGGCAGTTGCCGGAGACATTATCGGTTTGCACAACCACGGCACCATCCAAATCGGCGACACCTTTACCACGGGAGAGGCAATTCGATTCACCGGAATTCCCCATTTTGCGCCGGAATTGTTCAGGCGAATCCGGCTAAAGGACCCTATGAAAACCAAGGCATTGCAGAAGGGACTGCAGCAGTTATCCGAGGAAGGGTCCACGCAGGTTTTTTCTCCGCTCTCGAGCAGCGATCTCATCGTCGGAGCAGTCGGGCAGCTTCAGTTCGATGTTGTGGCGTACCGCTTGGCCGACGAATACAAGGTAGAGGCGATATACGAGCCAGTGAATGTCTTCACCGCGCGCTGGGTAGAGTCCGAGGATCCTCGAAAGCTAGCCGAATTTCGTCAGAAGGCGTCCGAACACTTATCGGAAGACGCGGGCGGCTATTTGACCTACCTCGCACCTACCCGAGTCAATCTCGCTTTGATGGAGGAGCGGTGGCCCGATATTCGGTTTCGAGAGACGAGAGAGCACTGAATCCCCTCAGAGCAGCGCTTCAATATCGGGGGCAATCGCCTCTGGCGTCGCAGTTGGCGCGTATCGCTTGACCACTTCGCCCTGTTGGTTGACCAAAAACTTGGTGAAGTTCCATTTAATCCGTTGGCTACCGAGTAGGCCGGGTGCTGCCTGCTTGAGGTGCGCGAACAATGGGTGGCTCGCCGCACCATTGACTTCGATTTTACTGAACAGTGGGAAGCTGGTTTGGTAGTTAAGGTCGCAAAAAGACTGAATGTCGGCGTCCGTCCCCGGTTCTTGACCGCCAAATTGATTGCAGGGGAAGGCCAGCACAGAAAAGCCGCGCGCGGCAAATCTTTTATGCAACGCCTCAAGGCCTGCGTACTGTGGTGTAAAGCCACATTTTGACGCCGTGTTGACGATCAGTAGCACCTGGCCCGCGAAATCACGTAAGTCAAATTCGTCGCCGGTGGCGAGCGTTGCTGAAAAATCCATAACAGTCGTCATGAGGTACTCCCAAGGCAGTAGCCAGGTGGTAGAGAAAAGGAAACAAGGTTTGATCTCGAAGAGACCTTACGCAGAAAGGTAGGTCTCCAGTTCAAAGTCAGTGACGCGGCGCTCGAATTCCAGCAACTCCTGTTGTTTGAGTTCGGCGAAGGCCGACTGAAATGTCGCGCTGAGATACTGACGGATAGTGTCGGAGGTCGAGAATCGTCGGATGGCATCAGCCATACTGCCGGGCAGCGGTGTGTTATCGACATCATCCACCCACGCATTGCCTGCGATGGGCGCAGGCGGTTCTGCGCCGCGATCGATACCCATCAATATCCCGGCGAGGAGTGCCGCGATCGCCAGATAGGGGTTGCTATCTGCCCCCGCCACGCGATGTTCGATACGAGTTGCCGCGCTGGGGCTGGCAGGTATTCGCAAGGCGGTCGTGCGGTTGTCATAGCCCCAGTTGGGTTGGGTGGGAGCGTGATTGCCAGGTTGAAATCGGCGGTAGGCGTTGTAACTCGGCGCAAAGATCAATTGCGAATCCGCCATCATCTCGATGCATCCCCCAATGGCTTGACGTAATAGGGGGGATCCTTCCGTTGTTCCATTGTCGAAGACATTGTTGCCCGCAGCGTCGAGTAGACTGCAGTGTATGTGCATGCCATTGCCCGCCTGATTTTCCATGGGCTTAGGCATAAAACTCGCGATGGCATCGAATCTGGCTGCCACCGCACTGATGCCTCTTTGCATGCGAACAACTTGATCGCAATAGCTCAGCGCGTCATCGGAATAGGCCACGTTGATTTCGTATTGCGCAGGCGCAGCCTCTTTTAGCACGCCTTCGTAAGGCAATTGTTGAACGGCGAAGGCCTCTCTCAATGCTTCAAGCAGCGCCGCATGCTCATCCAGAGCGCCCAGTCCATAGAGATTTCCACCGGTCAAATTCTCGTCCGGCAGAATATCTCGCAGGGTTTGATCCTCTGCGGGGCGCCGAAAAAGATTGAACTCGAGCTCGATGGCGACTCTGGGAACATAGCCACGTTCGGTGAATGCATCGACCACTCGAGCCAGTACCTGACGCGGGTCAGAGAGCACGGGCTCCCCCTGATCGGTGAACATGGTGAGCACTACCTGAGCCTGATCGATGCCTCGTGCACTCAGCGACGGTGCCAAAGATCCGGGTACCACGTGGCACCAGCCGTCGATATCGCCATTATCCAAGGCAATACGTGGTACGTCTCGCCCCCATACATCCTGTGCTACCGCTGACTTGGGCAATTTGATGCCTTCCTCCAACAGCGGGGACAATTTGTCTACGGGTAACCACTTACCGCGAGCAGCGCCATTGCAGTCGGTAATCAGTGCCTCGACCATCTCGATCGTCGGGTAGTCTGCGAGCAATTTTGCGGCATCGGGATGCATGGCAGGACTCTTTTTGAAGGTGCTCAATGTTACCGCCGTCGCAAAATCTGCACCACTGGAACTAGTGCCCATTCCCGTCGTCAGGCGGGTGCGCAAGAGAACAGGTATCCAGTAGCCCCAGGCTGGCATGCCTTGGGGTCCGGCGTGTAAAAGAGAAAACGCGCGGTGGCTATTGGTTGGCGAGCAACGCCCGTATGGCTTCGGTCGCTTTTCCGGGCGCAACCATATCGGTTTCACCGCTTCGGCGCAGTGTGATTTCTAGATGCCCCTCAGCGAGCGAGCGGTCACCAATCGTGACCCGGACCGGTATGCCAAGCAATTCGACCTCTGCAAATTTTACACCGGGTCGTTCAGGTCGATCATCCATCAGCACTGACCACCCGGCTGCTTCACACGCGGCATACAGTGACTCGGTGGCGTCACGAACTGCGTCAGACTTGTCCATTCCCAACGGCACGATTGCCACATCAAAAGGGGCCATCGCTGTGGGCCAGATGATCCCTTTGCTGTCGTGGTTTTGTTCGATGGCCGCGGCGACAATGCGTGTCACGCCAATGCCATAACACCCCATAACCATTGGCTGGCTCCGACCTTGCTCGTCTAAAACGGTGGCGGCCATTGCCTCGGAATACTTGGTGCCTAGTTGGAAGATGTGGCCTACCTCGATGCCGCGACGAATCTCCAGCGTGCCGTGACCGCAGGGACTCGGGTCGCCGTTGACGATCTCGCGGATATCGGCCACCTCGCAATCGGGGACGTCTCTCCTCCAGATCGCGCCGCGCAGGTGATAGCCATCTTCATTTGCTCCACAGACGAAGTCGGGCATTGAAGCCGCAGTGCGATCGACCACTACCCTAAGCGGTAGCCCAACCGGGCCCAATGACCCAAAGCCAGCGCCGAGCCGTTGTTTCACTTCGGTCGCTTCGGCAAGCACCAGTGGAGATAGCATGCCCGGTAGCTTTGCCGCTTTGACCGCGTTCAATCGGTGATCGCCTCTGACGACGAGGGCCACCAGATCGCCCTGAGCATCTTTTGCCAAGAGTGTTTTGATCGACCGCTGAGCTGGAATACCCAACTGCTCTGCGAGATCCTCAATCGTTGTCATATCCGGCGTGGCAAACTTCTCAAGCAGCGGCTCCGGATCTCCAGCCTCTTCCTGTGGTCCCGGAACGGCAGGTGCTAATTCGACATTCGCTGCGTAGTCGCTGTCGGTAGAGAAAGCGATTGCGTCCTCACCCGACGTAGCCAGCACATGGAATTCGTGAGAGTGATTGCCACCGATTGCCCCGGTGTCTGCTTCTACCGCTCTAAAATCCAGACCCAGACGACGGAATATCGTGGTATAGGCTTCGTGCATTCGCCAGTAGGTCTGTTCTTGACAGGCTTGGTCTATGTGAAAAGAGTAGGCATCCTTCATGATGAACTCTCTCGACCGCATGACCCCAAATCGCGGCCTGATCTCATCCCTGAATTTGGTTTGGATCTGAAAAAAGTTCAGGGGCAGTTGCTTGTAACTCTTGACTTCACTGCGAGCGATTTGAGTAATCACCTCTTCATGTGTGGGGCCGAGGCAAAATGGCCGCTGATGGCGATCTTCGAGCCTGCAGAGTTCTGGGCCATATAGATCCCAGCGACCGGATTCTTGCCAGAGTTCCCCGGGCTGCACAACGGGCATCGATAACTCCAAAGCACCCGCACGCTCCATTTCCTCTCTGACAATTTGTTCCACCTTGCGCAAGACGCGTAAGCCAAGGGGCATCCAGTTATATATGCCAGCAGCGACCCTGCGAATCAGACCGGCTCGCAACATGAGCTGATGGCTGACGACCTCCGCATCGGAGGGAGTTTCTTTCAGGGTCGAGAGTAAAAACTCGCTGGTGCGCATAGCAGACTCCATTTGTGTCGGCGCTATTCTAATGTTGCACAGAGCAGTGCGTATAGCGCTGTGAAATCAGTGTCTGCCATACATCGAGATAAAAAGTCTCATCAGCAGAAGAATTTGCCCTATAGAGGGTTGTACCGAATGGGCGTCTGGTGTTGAATCCCGACGACTGTGCGATGTCGCTGGTCTGGATTGAAATCAACCACTCTAGAGGAATCAACTCAATGGCTAAAAAAGCTACCCCCAAGGCTCCGGCAAAGATGAAGGCTGTCAAAGACAAAATGACCAAGTCGCAGATGATTGCGGCGTTGGCAGACGATAGTGGTCTGTCCAAAAAGGAGGTAACTGCAGTACTCGGTTCCTTGGAGCGTCTGATCGAAGCCAGCATTGGCAAGCGCGCTGCCGGTGAATTCACTCTCCCGGGTCTGATGAAAATCACGACGGTTCGCAAGCCAGCCGTTAAGGCGCGCAAGGGTATCAATCCGTTTACTGGCGAAGAGACGATGTTCAAGGCTAAGCCAGCCAGCACAGCGGTGAAGGTGCGACCGTTGAAGAAAATGAAAGAGTTCGCTAACTGAGCGAATTCTCAAGAGGCCTCCGCAATGGGGGCCTCTTTGCTTCAGCCCGAGTGGCGAGCTAAATCCTCACATGATGCGTATCTTTCACTGTTTCAGCGTTTACGGTACGCTCCGCGCCCTTGTAAAACGATCCGCGAGACCTTATGTGGGTGCCTGAATCAGGACTGGCGCCGAGTGTGAGGAGGATTCACTATGCCAATTTACGAATACTGTTGCCAAGAGTGCGGACATCGACTTGAGGCCATACAACGTCTGGCTGATGCGCCTCTGACGGAATGCCCAGCCTGCTCTCAATCGAGCCTGAAAAAACAGGTCAGTGCACCCTCGTTCAGGCTATCTGGTGGGGGCTGGTACGAGACAGATTTTAAAACTGGCGATAAAAAGAACCTTGCGGGTGAGCGTGGAGACAAGCCCTCTGGAGACGCCGCTGGAAAAGACGCGAGCAAAGGCAGCGCCGGCGAGGCTAGCGCAAAATCAACTGATAAACCCGCCAAGCCGGCAAAGACCGAGAGTACAACCACGAGTTGAACGTGGCGATAACGGAAATGGAGAGAACTATGCGCACCCACTACTGTGGACTGGTCGATGACAGCCTGATCGACGAGACCGTCACGCTGTGCGGTTGGGTAGATCGTCGCAGGGATCACGGAGGGGTGATTTTTCTCGACATGCGGGATCGAGAGGGAGTGGTTCAGGTTGTTTTTGATCCTGATACCGGAGAGCATTTTGAGCGGGCCGATAGCGTCCGCAGTGAATACGTGCTGTGTATTACCGGGCGAGTGCGCGCCAGGACGCCAGACACCGTGAATCCCAATATGGCGTCGGGGCGCATTGAAGTACTCGGGAAAACACTGCAGATTCTCAATGCAGCGCTCACGCCGCCATTCCCTCTGGATGCGCATCATTCGGTCGGAGAGGACGTCCGCTTGCGTTATCGCTACATGGACTTGCGTCGACCGGAAATGCAGGAAAACCTGATTGCGCGCGCCAAGATCACCTCCAGTATTCGTCGATATCTCGATGGCGAGGGCTTCCTCGATATCGAAACACCGATTCTCACACGCGCCACGCCGGAGGGCGCCCGAGACTATCTGGTGCCCAGCCGCACGCAACCGGGCGCCTTCTTCGCGCTGCCACAGTCGCCCCAATTGTTTAAACAACTTCTCATGGTGTCGGGATTTGATCGCTACTATCAAATCGCAAGATGCTTTCGTGATGAGGACTTGCGAGCTGACCGGCAACCAGAATTTACGCAGATCGATATAGAAACTTCTTTTCTCGATGCTGAAGGGGTGATGGCGATCACCGAGTCGATGGTGCGTAGCCTGTTCAGTGAGCAACTCGGTGTTGAGTTGGGTGATTTCCCTCGCATGACCTGGGCAGATGCTATGGAACGTTACGGATCCGACAAGCCGGACCTGCGCATTCCGTGGGAGTTGGTGTCCATCGACGATCTGATGTCGGAGGTTGATTTCAAAGTATTCAGTGGCCCAGCTAATGACCCTGACAGCCGGGTGGCCGCATTGAAGGTTCCGGGCGGCGCGACGCTCTCCCGCAAGGAGATCGATGATTACACCAAATATGTTGGGGTGTATGGCGCAAAAGGTCTGGCCTGGATCAAAGTGAATGAGCGGGCGGCTGGGATAGCGGGTTTGCAGTCACCCATTATCAAGTTCATGCCCGACGAGACGGTGATGGCCATGCTGGATCGATTGGAACTTCAGGATGGCGATATTGTATTTTTTGGCGCTGACAAGCGATCTGTTGTGAACGAATCGCTAGGCGCCCTGCGCCTCAAGGTGGCGGCTGACCTCAACCAGATCCAAACGATGTGGGCGCCGCTGTGGGTGGTCGATTTTCCAATGTTCGAGCGGGATGACAAGGGCGGGCTGACCGCGCTTCATCACCCGTTCACCGCACCTGCTTGCTCCGTTGATGCTCTGCGCGAAAGCCCGGAGACGGCGCTGTCTCAGGCGTATGACATGGTGCTCAATGGCAGCGAAATCGGCGGTGGCTCAGTGCGTATTCATGACCAGGCAATGCAACAGGCAGTGTTTGACTTATTGGGTATCGACGAAGCGGAAGCTGAATCGAAGTTCGGATTTTTATTGGGTGCGTTGCGCCACGGTGCACCACCTCATGCGGGGCTTGCCTTTGGTTTGGATCGATTGGTCATGCTGATGGTGGGCGGGCATTCGATTCGGGATGTGATTGCGTTCCCCAAAACCCAAAGTGCTCAATGTGTGATGACGGAAGCCCCCGGATTGGTTTCCGACCAGCAGTTGAGGGAGCTGTCCCTGCGGCCCAAACGTCCCGAATCCAACTCATAAGGTTGAGGCGACAGTATGGCGGGTCACAGCAAGTGGGCGAATATCAAACATCGCAAGGCTGCCCAGGACGCGAAGCGCGGCAAGTTATTTACTAAATTGATCAGAGAGCTCGTCGTTGCTGCGAAGGCGGGCGGACCGGTCGTGGAGGACAACCCCCGTCTGAGGGCGGCGGTGGATAAGGCCTTGGGTGCCAACATGAAGCGCGACACGATCGATAATGCGATTGCGCGCGGTGCGGGCACCGGTGAAGCCGATAACATGGAAGAGCTGACCTACGAGGGCTACGCGCCGGGAGGGGTCGCCGTGTTGGTCGAGGTCATGACCGATAACCGCAATCGCACGGTGGCAGAAGTTCGACATGCTTTCACCAAGCGCGGCGGCAATCTCGGCACCGATGGTTCAGTGGCTTATCTTTTTTCACGAACGGGGTTAATTCAGTTTGCGCCGGGGGCTGACGAGGACCAGGTTATGGAAGCCGCCTTGGACGCGGGTGCAGAAGACGTCGTGACAGCAGAAGACGGCAGCATTGATGTGCTGACGCACTGGGAGCATGTCGGTGAAGTGCGCGACGCATTGGTCAGCGCTGGATTGGAGCCGGCTCAAACAGAGGTCACCATGCTGCCAAGCACCGAGGTCACTGTCGATGCTGATACAGCCGCCAGCGTGGTGGGGCTGATTGACATGCTGGAAGATTTGGACGATGTCCAAAACGTCTACTCAAACGCCGATATTTCCGAGGAGATCCTCTCGGCACTATAAATGACCTTTTCCCTGCAATCGGTCACACTAGCACCGGGCTTTGGCTGGTTCTCAGCATGACAGTGATCCTTGGAATTGACCCCGGTTCACGAAAAACGGGGTTTGGTGTGATCCGCTTGGAAAATAACCGACCTCTTTATGTGTCCAGCGGTATTATTCGATTGCCGGTAAAAAATATCCTGAGTGCTCGTCTGAAAGTCCTTTTCGAATCGCTCTCTGAAATCATCGATACCTACCAGCCCACCGAGGCTTCGATAGAGAGCGTGTTTGTCGCGAAAAGCGCCGATTCTGCTCTGAAGCTGGGCCATGCGCGCGGTGCTGCGATGGTTGCCTGCGTCATACAAAACGTCGCGGTGCATGAATATGCGGCGCGGCAAATCAAGCAGTCAGTTGTCGGTACCGGCGCGGCGAACAAAAAACAGGTTCAGCACATGGTCACGACGCTACTCAAATTGTCTGCAGAGCCGCCAGAGGATGCTGCCGATGGGTTGGCCGCGGCCTTGTGTCACTGCCACGCATCAGGCCTGGCCGCGACGCTCGCCTCAAGTGGATTCAGAGCTGGCCGTTTAAGGTAAAGTGGCGCCATGATCGGACAAATACGCGGCAGATTATTGGCCAGACAGGTGCCAGAAATCCTCGTTGAGGTCGGCGGTATTGGCTATGAAATTCAAGTGCCAATGACAACGGCGTATCAACTACCTGAATTGGGTGAGGACGTCACACTGCTCACGCACTTTGTGGTGAGGGAAGACGCTCAGCAACTGTATGGCTTCGCAGAGGCTGCTGACCGACGCCTCTTTCGCGAGCTGATCAAGGTGAGCGGAGTGGGTCCCCGTTTGGCATTGACGCTACTTTCCGGAATGGACGCAGCCGATTTTGCGCGTTGCCTTCAACGGGATGACATCACCGCACTGGTGGCATTACCGGGTGTAGGACGAAAAACGGCAGAGCGCCTGCTGGTAGAGATGAGAGATAAATCGGGGGACTGGCTTGATGAGCTGTCGCCCGACGGTGCCGTGCCGGCAGATCCCCGCGGCGCAAAGGCGGTTGACGCTGATCAGCGTTCGGAGGCCGAGCAGGCACTGGTGTCGCTGGGCTACAAGCTGACAGAGGCCAGTCGGCTGATAGCCAGTATCGATGCTCCCGAGGCGTCAACCAGCGAAGAGTTGATTCGTCTTGCCTTGCGATATGCGGGGGGAGGTAAGGGATGATCGCTCTTGAGGGGGACCGGGCGTGGTAATTGAAACAGATCGATTGGTGGCAGCGGCGCCTTCGGATCGGGAAGACCCGACGGATCGCGCGATCCGGCCTCGGCGGCTCGATGAGTACATTGGTCAACAGGCAGTGCGCGAGCAGATGGAAATCTTTCTATCGGCCGCGCGCGCGCGCGGCGAACCCTTGGATCACACCCTCATCTTCGGGCCACCGGGTCTGGGCAAGACCACCCTCGCCAGCATTATTGCCGAGGAAATGGGGGTTCAGCTGAAAACCACCAGCGGTCCCGTGCTTGAGAAGGCCGGCGACATTGCAGCCCTGATGACAAACCTTGAACCAGGAGACGTGCTGTTCATCGATGAGATTCATCGCTTGAGCCCGTTTGTCGAGGAAATTTTGTATCCGGCGATGGAAGATTACCAGCTCGACATCATGATCGGAGAGGGGCCCGCCGCGAGATCGATAAAATTGGATTTACCGCCCTTCACGCTGGTGGGGGCAACAACCCGGGCGGGATTGTTGACCTCGCCATTGCGCGACCGTTTTGGCATCGTGCAGCGCCTTGAGTTTTATACACCTGATGAACTATCCGAGATTGTCAGGCGCTCTGCCCGTATATTGGAAATCCCGGCGGATGACGACGGCGCGGCCGCTATCGCAAGGCGATCTCGCGGTACGCCCCGGATCGCCAACCGCCTACTGAGACGCGCTCGGGATTACGCGGAGGTAAAAGCCGAGGGTCGTGTGAACGGGAGTGTTGCGGAGGCGGCACTGGACATGCTGAGCGTCGATAATCAAGGTTTCGATCATCTGGACAGACGACTGATGCTGATGATGATTGAAAAGTTTGATGGTGGGCCGGTCGGCGTGGATAGTCTGGCTGCGGCTTTGTCAGAGGAGCGGGGCACTATCGAGGATGTTTTGGAGCCCTATCTGATCCAGCAGGGCTTTATCTTGAGAACTCCCCGTGGTCGTGTTGCGACGCGCCATGCATACGCGCACTTCGGCATTCCTTTTCAGGGGTCGGGGGCAGAGACGCTCAGCCTGGATTTGGATGAATCGCTGTGACGGCGGAATTTTCTCTTCCAATTCGGGTCTACATTGAAGATACCGATGCGGGCGGCATTGTCTATTACGTCAATTACCTGAAATATCTGGAGCGGGCCCGGACAGAGTTTATGCGTGCTCAGGGCGTAGAACGGGCCGCCCTGTCGGACCACGGCTGGATGTTTGTGGTGTCTAATCTGTCCCTTCAGTATAGACAGCCCGCTCGACTGGATGATCATGTCGAGGCGACCGTGAAGACAGCACAGGTGGGAGGCGCGACAATTGATTTCATCCAGACGGTGCGTCGCGACGAGATGACGCTCGTGGAGGGTAGAGTGCAAATTGCCTGTGTGGATCGATGCTCCGGTCGCCCGCGCCGACTCGAGCCTTCGATTAGGGCTAGATTGACAGCACTGTTGCAACAGGGAGAGACCGTATGACCAATGAACTGGGCTTGATGGAGCTTATCGTCGGCGCCAGTGGCTTGGTGCAGGCGGTGATGCTGATTTTGCTCTTGGCATCGGTCTCGTCCTGGTTTGTGATTATTCAGCGAGTCATGTTGATGCGGCGCACGGACGACGAGTTACTGTCTTTCGAGGAGCGCTTTTGGTCTGGTATCGATCTCGCTCAGTTGTATCGCGAGGGTAATCAGGCTGTTGCCGATGGGCAGCTTCCGACCGGTGTGGAGAGTTTGTTTCGGGCGGGTTTCAAGGAATTTTCCCGGCTGTCTCAGCAGGCGGACATCGATGCCGACGCGATCCTTGAGGGTTCGCGTCGGGCCATGCGCGTCGCATTGATGCGCGAAACGGATCGCATTGAGCAACACTTGCCGTTTTTGGCGTCCGTCGGCTCCACCAGCCCCTACATCGGTTTGTTGGGCACCGTTTGGGGGATCATGCACTCGTTTCGCGGCCTGGCCAATGCGACGCAAGCGACTTTGGCCACGGTGGCCCCGGGAATCTCGGAGGCGCTCATCGCAACGGCGATGGGCCTTTTTGCGGCCATACCTGCCGTGCTGGCATACAACCGACTGGCGGCGAGAAGCGACGCGCTACTCAATCGCTATGAAGCGTTTGTCGACGAGTTCTCTGGAATATTGCAGCGTCAGACTTATGCGCTGAAGGCGCATCTGGCAAAGAGATCGTCCTGATGCGCCGCCGGCGAATGCTCGCAGAGATTAACGTCGTGCCTTACATCGATGTGATGCTTGTATTGCTGGTGATCTTTATGGTGACGGCGCCCATGTTGATGCAA
>Ga0181580_10002955_pt1 | contig 13836 bp, 12 predicted proteins | sample 071ome_23_FD_132413 | JGI IMG/M metagenome (GOLD analysis project Ga0181580, IMG submission 132413) | Coastal salt marsh microbial communities from the Groves Creek Marsh, Skidaway Island, Georgia - 071403BT metaG (megahit assembly) | ecosystem: Environmental > Aquatic > Marine > Intertidal...
ACGTCCCTTTGAACATCTTCTTATCCATGGAAGGTCACCCGACCGGGCAGAAACTTGCGCCCGTGATCTTGATGATGTTTTCAGGGACAGAAATGTAAAGGTCCGTGTTGAGCCGGATATTGAGGCTCTGGTGAAAGAAAGCCAGATGGTGATTACGACCACGCCCTCACAATCCCCGCTGATCAGGGCGGAGTGGCTGCATGCCGGGCTCCATATCACGGCAATGGGCTCAGACCAGCATGAAAAGAACGAACTTGATCCGAAGATACCGGGGCTTGCGGATTGCTATTGCTGTGATGTGATTGCCCAGGCCCGGCTTCTGGGGGAATTGCGCCCGGCGCTGGAGGCCGGGGCGTATGATGAAACCATGGCGGTGGAGTTAGGGGCGGTTATTGCCGGGGATGCCCCGGGCCGGAAGAGTGATGAGGATATCACCATTGCTGATCTGACTGGAACCGGCGCACAGGATACCGCTATTGCCACCCATGCGTATCGTTTGTTCAGCACATAGGTGAAAGTTCACGGTCTTATGGGCTAAAATTTGGAAAATTCCGGCTAAATTACCACCCGATTTCTCTAAATCCCTTGACTGACGCATGATATCTTGGTGTGATACGTCCTAATGAATGGGGGTAAACCCCGATAGCACACAGAATTGGGAGAATTTATTTTGAAAATGTCTGTAAAAACCATAGTAGCTTCTGCTGCGCTGGCTTCGATGACATTGGCTACCTCTGCTTTGGCTGAGGTCAATGTTGTTTCATGGGGTGGTGCCTACACCGCATCCCAGCAGAAAGGGTATGAACCAACCTGGACTGGTGAAAAGATCAACTGGATCAACTACAACGGTGGTCTCGGTGAAGTCCGCGCTCAGGTCGAATCCGGCAATGTTCAGTGGGACATTGTTGACGTTCTTCCTGGTCAGGCCCGCACCGGCTGTGATGAAGGTCTGTTTGAAGAAATTCCTGATGAGTATCGTCTGCCAACACCAGATGGTGTGCCGATGTCTGAAGACCTGATGGTTCCGCTGCCAAACAAGTGCGTGGTGCCGCAGATCTGGTGGTCCTATGCCGCTTTCTACAGTGAGAAAGACTACCCATCAAATGGCCAGACCAAGCATCAGAAATCCTTCGGTTCCCAGCCATCAACGATTGCTGATTTCTTTGATCTTGAAAAGTTCCCCGGTAAGCGTGGCATTCACACCTGGGGTAACGCACTGATCGAAATGGCACTTGTTGCTGATGGTGTTGCGATTGACGATGTCTATGATGTCATGGACACCGAAGCAGGTATTGATCGTGCTTTTGCCAAACTTGACACCATCAAGGACCACGTTGTCTTCTGGTCATCAGGCGCCAAGCCGCTTGAACTGGTTGCTTCCGGTGAAGTGGTTATGTCTCTTGCCTATAACGGCCGTATTGGTTCCGCAGTTCTGAATGATGGTCAGCCTTTCGTGACCATCTGGGACGGTCAGGTTCTGGAAGAAGAATGGCTGGTAGTTGTTAAGGGTGCTCCGAACAAGGAAGAAGCCTTTAAACTGGCCGCTCACATGTCTTCAACCGAAGCCCAGGCTGAGCAGGCTCGTTACATCAACTACGGTCCGATGCGTAATTCTGCGCTGAAGATCATCGAAGCTGGTGAGCCATGGTTCAACACTGGTGACCGTATCCTTGAGCATATGCCAAACCGTGAAGAAGTTCAGGCTCGGACAGTCATTGCCGATCCTGACTGGTGGGCAGATAACGGTGCCGAAATCTCTGAGCGTTTCAACGCCTGGATGGCCCAGTAATCGGGATAATATCCCAACATTATCAGAAACATGGGAAGGGGCAGAAATGCCCCTTCTTTTTTGCTTGAAAGACAAGCCTGGTCATGAAAAAACCTGAAACAGAACAGGTTGAGGGAAAGATCATGGCCAAACCTTCAAAAAAGAGAGCGGTGAAGACATCGGGGACTGATACCAGCTCCGCCCTCCGGAATGTGCCTGAAGCCAAAATCTTTATTGGTGATTCACCGGTGCATGGACAAGGGGTGTTCGCGGCCGTGCCTATCAGGAAAGGTGAGGTGATCGAACGGTGCCCCTATATCGTGATTGATGACGATGATCTTCAGGATGAAAACCGTCTTAATGATTATCTGTTCACCAGTCCCGACGTAAAGACGGATTATCTTGTCGTGATGGGGTTCGGGATGATGTACAACCATTCATCCGATGCGAATTCAGAATGGGAAATTGACGACGATAATCGTTTTGTTCGTTTTTCGGCGGTCCGGGATATTGCGCCCGGAGAAGAGATTTTTCAGGATTATGGTGAAGAATACTGGAAAACCAGAGAATAGCATTGTCCCTGCCATCAAGGGCGGATGATGAATTCTCCCTCCGAACGAGCGATTTCCGGCTCAAGGAAATTCGTTGTAAACGTCATGAGAAGAAATTCTTTTCTGCAATTTTCATGATTTGAGAAATAATTTATTTTTTTGCGCCGTGGATACGTTTCAGGCCGGATAATTTGGTGTTTCCTGTTCACGGAAGGACAGGCAGCAACAAATGAATTATTTTCCGGTTTACATGCAGATGAACGGTCGTCAGGTGCTATTTGTGGGCGGTGGTACGATCACCCTCCCCAAGATACGGCTGCTGTCCAAAACCTCGGCCGGTCTGGTCCTCTTCGGGTCTGCTACTGATCCGAATCTCGTGCGCCTTGTGCGGGACGGGCATCTTGGTCACTACGACCGCCCAGTATGCCCGGAGGACTGCGCCAGGGCTGTATTCGCCTATATCGGCAGTGAAGACGAAGCCGAACGCGACGCCGCTATCGCCGTATTTGAGGGGGCAGGACTTCCCTATTGCGTTATCGATGATAAGCCGCGGTCACGTTTCATCACACCGGCTGTGGTGGACCGGGACCCGGTGATGGTTGCGATCGGCACCGAGGGAACATCACCGGTACTGGCCCGGCGGATCAAAAGCCAGATCGAAACCATGCTGCCGCAAGACACAGGAATGCTGGCTCGAGAAATGGGTTCGTTTCGGGAAAAAGTGGAAATGCTTGCCCCGGGGACAGCGCGAAGGCGGTTCTGGGGTGAGTTTCTGGATGAGGTTGTTCCGTCCATCCGGCGTGAAAACAAGGGGTGGGATGATGCGGCGCTCAGAGGTGCTGTGCAGGCTAGGCTGCATGAGTTGCTGGGCAGACATAAAGAGCGCCATTCGGCTCCACCTGAAGATGGCAAGCCGCCCATCTATCCCATTCATTTTGTCGGCGCCGGTCCGGGGGATCCTGATCTTCTGACACGGAAAGCGCTCAGGGTTATCGATGATGCTGATGTTATTCTGCATGATCGTCTTGTGCCGGCATCGGTTCTTGAGCTTTGCCGGCGTGAGGCAGAGATCATTGAGGTTGGCAAAGAGGGGTTCGGGCCGTCATGGTCACAGGACGATATCAATGCGCTGATTATCAGGCAGGCGCAGGCCGGCCTTCGGGTGGTGCGACTCAAATCAGGTGATGCGGGTATTTTCGGACGCCTCGATGAGGAGATTGAGGCGGTGCACGGCGCTGGCCTTCAGTTTGAGATTGTCCCCGGTATTACAGCGGCATCAGCGGCGGCGGCAGATATGGGGATCTCACTTACCCGGCGTGGCCGCAATCAGGCTGTCCATCTGATCACCGGACATGACCGTAAAGGATATGCAGATCAGGATTGGCGTCGTCTTGCCGGGCCGGGTTCGGTTGCCGCGATTTACATGGGTGTGAAGGCGCTTCCCTATATCAGAAGCCGGTTGATGATGCAGGGGGCTTCGCCTTCAACTCCGGTGACTATAGGGCAATCGGTCGGGCATGCAGAAGAAAAATGGCTGGCAACGTCTCTGGCAACAATGGTCGAAGATTGCGCAGGTCAGGGCATGAAGGGGCCGGCGGTAATTCTCTACGGCCTGTCACCCCATGAAAGCAGAATGCACCAGGTTTCAGGCGATGCTGGTGTTCAGGATATGGTCACAGGTGAAATGAGGGAAATCAGCTGATGGAACCCAAGGTCATTACGGCTAATTCTTTTGGCTCAGGCGAGGTGATCTATCTCGGCTTGTCGGGATGGGTCAGCAGGATTGAGGATGCGCAGGTTTTTTCCTCCGAAGATCTGGTTGAAGGGGCGCTGGCCAAGGCGAATGCCGCCCCGAGCGAGCTGATCGGCCCCTATGCGATTGCAGTGAAGACAGATCAGGGCCCCGTCGCCCCGGTTTCATTGCGGGAGCGTATTCGCGCCCTCGGGCCAGGCAACCCCCATCATGGTAAACAGGCCGGTAACGAGGCTCAATATGTATAAGTACACGGATTTTGATCACCAGTATCTCAGGCAGCGGATCAGGGAATTCCGGGAGCACGTGAAGCTCCGTGTTGATGGTGTCCTGACCGAAGATGAGTTCAAACCTCTCCGGCTTCAGAACGGGCTCTATCTTCAGCTTCATGCGTATATGCTGAGGGTGGCCATTCCCTACGGGACGCTGAACAGCCGTCAGATGCACGCGCTCGCCGATATTGCTGAGACCTATGATAAGGGATACGGTCATTTCACCACACGGCAGAATATCCAGTTCAACTGGATACGCCTGCCTGATGTGCCTGATGCCCTTGAGGCTCTGGCCGAAGTCGAAATGCACGCTATCCAGACTTCAGGTAACTGCATCCGGAATGTGACGGCGGATCATTTTGCCGGGGCGGTTGCCGATGAGGTCGAAGATCCGCGTATCGTTGCGGAAACCCTGCGCCAGTGGTCCACCGGTCATCCGGAATACGCCTTCCTTCCCCGCAAGTTTAAAATCGCCGTTACCGGTTCTGATGAAGACCGCGCGGTGGTGGCTTTTCATGATATCGGGATCAAGGCCCTTAAGGGAGAGGCAGGAGAGAAAGGGTATCGCATCTGGGTTGGTGGCGGTCTCGGGCGCACGCCAAGAGTGGGCAGGGTGTTGACGGAGTTCCTGCCGGAAGAGGATCTGCTGGCTTATATCGATGCCATCCTGCATGTCTACAATCGGTTTGGCCGCCGTGATAACAAATACAAGGCCCGGATCAAGATCCTGATCGATGAGCTTGGCATAGACGAAGCGCGGCGGTGGATTGACAGCCATTTCCAATCTATCCGCGGAACGGTTGGCCCGTCTCAGGAGATGATGAAAAGGATACGTGAAAGTTTCGCGCAACCTGATTTCTCTTTGGCCCGGGATCATGATCTGGAAAAAGACAAGGCTCTTTCTCCGGGCTTTGCCAGGTGGTGCAAGAATAATGTGGCCACACACCGTGACCATCGCCACCGGATCGTGAGTATCTCGCTGAAAGCACCGGGAGAGACACCGGGGGATGCCAGCGCAAAGCAAATGCGGGTTATTGCGGATCTGGCCAATCGTTATGCCTATGATGAGATAAGAATCAGCCATGAGCAGAATATCATTCTTCCTCACGTGCCGGCCCGGTATCTGTTGAACATATATACAGAACTTGGCGGTGCCGGGCTTGCCACCAGCAATATCGGGCTTATTTCCGATATCATTGCCTGCCCCGGGATGGATTACTGTGCCCTGGCCACCGCCCGGTCCATCCCCATAGCCAAAGATATTGCGTTGAAATTTGCCGAACTCCAAGATGAGCACGATATCGGCCCGTTGAAGATCAAGATATCCGGCTGTATCAACGCATGCGGGCATCACCATGTCGGTCATATCGGTATTCTCGGGCTTGATCGTGCGGGGGTCGAAAACTACCAGATCACCCTTGGCGGTGACGGAACCGAAGCTGCGACACTGGGCGATCGGACCGGCCCGGGTTTCGCGGCGGAAGACGTGATCCTTGCCATTGAGAAAATCGTCCTGTTCTACCTTGAAAACAGAACGGATAAGGCGGAAACCTTCCTTGCTTTTTACCGGAGGGTTGGCATGGCACCGTTCAAATCTGTTCTCTACCCAAATACAGAATTCCGAAAGACAGGCTAGGCAATGGCAACGTGGATAATTGTTTCAAATAAGGGATTTACAGCCGATGACTGGGCAGGGCGTCCCAGAGTGGGTCTTGAAGAGGCGCTTGAAAGACGGGCTCCTGCGGAGGCACATCTTTGTCTTGAAAACACCGCCGAAGTCGAAAACCTGTTGCCTGTTCTGGGCCGGTTTGACGCTGTTTCAATTCACTTTCCATCGCCGCATGACGGGCGTGGATTTTCCCTTGCCCGAAAGTTGCGTAACCTCGGCTATATGGGGGCGTTGCGTGCGGAAGGCCATCTCCATGTCGGTCAGTTTCGCCATGCGCTGGAATGCGGGTTCAACGAGCTGGCCTTATCTGGTGATCTGGCTGAGCGGATACCGGAAAAATACTGGCTGAACGCTGTCGGGGACAGGCATATCTCATATCAGGGGTATTTTCAGCAAGGGTAATGACTGGCCCATGATCAAGTGAAATCATACCTCCAAGGGAATTGATTTGGCCTGAATTTTAAAAATTCTAAAGTTTTTGTTGACACCACACGGATCCCCTTCCTTAATTTCAGGTATAAATAAAAAGTCAGAAATTGGCTAAAACGATATTAACTGGAGGAAATCGTGACAATTTTTTCAGCAAAGAAACTCACAGCGGTCGCCGTTGCCGCGACTATTGCTGGTGTGGCCAGCATGGCCCAGGCAGGTGAATGCCGCCGCGCAGAGGCCAGCATGGACAAACCTGGCGGCTTCCCTGATCGTGCTCTTACCATGATCGTGCCCTACGGCCCTGCAGGTGGATCCGGTCAGGTTGCCGCAGCCATGGCCGAAGCCGTGACGGAACTCACAGGTGTCAGCATTAACCGTGACCATAAGCCCGGCGGTTCCGGTACGGTTGGTATGACCGCCTATATGGCCGCACCTGCCGACGGCTACTCTGTACTGGAGCATATCGATGACGCGTCATCGGCGCATGCTCTTGATTCCAGCCGCCCGAATCCGGCCGAAGATCTGGTGCCGCTGGTCACCTCGCAGGTGACTTTCTCGCAGATCTATATCCGCACCAATGAGACAAGGTACACCGATTGGCCAAGTTTTGTTGAATGGGTGAAGGCACAAGGCGGCAAGGCTACCATTGCCAACGTATCCAAGGAAGGATCGATGGAACGGGTGACCATGAAGTTCATCACCGATGCAACCGGCATGCAGATCCAGCAGATCTCCTTTGATAAAGGTGCGCCGCGCTATGGTGCGTTGCTTGGTGGCCAGGTTGATGCCCTGTTTGAACAGCCGGGGGATGTGCGTAAATTTCTTGACGCCGGCAACTTCAAGCCAATCCTGACTATCTTCAATGAGCGTCCGGGCGTGTTTGCCGATGTTCCGACCCATAAGGAAATGGGGATGGATTTTGAACCTCTGCTCCGTTTCCGTGGCTTCTTCGTGCACAAGGGCATCCCTGCGGATCGTCTCGCGTGGCTGCAGTGGGCTTTCCAGCGCGGATATTGTGAAGACAGCTACCAGAAGTTCAACGACAGCAAGTTCATGAACGTTATTGACAGCTATCGTGATACGGATGGTGCAAAGAATCTGATCACGGCTACGATCAAGCAGTATCGCGAAGTCTACAAGCAGATGGGTCTTGACGTTAAATAAGATCTGTTTTGAACCTGACCTGTCCGGCCATATACCGGGCAGGTCTCTCTTTATACAAAATCATCTTGTCAGATCAGGGCCGGAACCATGGGCAATCTATCGCGGGCACATCTTGTTGAGACAGGGATATGGATCTTCATCTTCGCTGTCTTTTTCGCGTTTTCCTTTGAATTCAATAAAGAAATTGAAATCTACAAGTTCGGCGCCACAGGCTGGCCCAGATCTATCCTGTTTCTGCTGATCCTCGTCGGGATCGGCAATCTCTATTACGCATGGAACAACGGATCCGAAACCCAGAAAGGCCGTGTCGGCTTCAGCGAGGAAAGCAGTGAAGTCAGTTACAATTCCATTGGGCAGGTTGCCAAAACAGCGTTCATTCTCTTGCTGCCGTTCATTTATGCGATACTGCTCAAGCCTGTCGGCTTTTATGCGGGCACGCCATTTTTTATCGCGCTGATCATGCTGGCATGGGGAGAGCGCCGGATCGGCATGATATTGCTGGTAACGCTGGTCATTTACACTTTTCTGATCATTCTTTTCATGTTTCTCCTGAACGCGCCACTGCCGCAGGGCAATGTCTCACCGTTCTATGATTTCAGCGCGTTTATGCTCAAGACAAAAACGCAGATCCAACAGTTGATGTAGGTAAAGGTAAAGCCATGTGGGAGAATTTTCTGACAGGTACGATGACGCTTTTCGGCGATCCCTTTACTGTCGCGATTTTTGTTTTCGGTGTGCTTGGCGGGATGCTTTTCGGGGCTATCCCCGGTGTGAGCATGCTCACCCTTGCGGCCATTCTTCTGCCCTTTACCGCTGATCTTGATCCCGCCCAGGGTGTCATGCTCTTTGCGGTGATTTACTGTACCGGCACTTATGGCGGGGCCATAACAGCCATTCTCTTCAACATACCCGGTGCGCCGGAAAATGCGCCCACCGCGTTTGACGGCTACCCGATGACAAGGCAGGGCAAGGCCGCCAAGGCTGTCGGTGCCGCGGTGCTCTGTTCGGCTATCGGCGGGACAGCTTCGGCACTGGTGATGATGTCGGCGACCGAACCGCTGGCGAAATGGGCGATTATGAATATCGGTCCGCCGGAAATCTTCGCGCTGGTATTTTTCGGTCTTGCCGTGGCTTCAACAGTGGGGGGGCGGACGATCTGGAAGGGCTGGCTCTCCGTTCTTCTCGGCCTTCTGATTGCAACCATCGGGCAGGACCCTGTCGGCGGGATCAACCGGTATAATTTCGGGTTTTCTGATCTGGCGGCGGGCATTGCTTTCGTGCCGGCTATACTGGGCTTCTTCGCGGTGTCCGAAGTTTTTGTCCAGGCGGAAAAGAAAGCGAGCGGAAAATACGAAGCCCCTGAACTGAGCGTGAATTTCCCTACATTCTGGGAGCTTTGGGCACATAAAATTGCGGTTGTGCGGTCTATTTTTGTCGGCTTCTTCTGCGGGATTCTTCCTGGTATCGGGGCTACGCTTGCCGCCTTCATGGGATATGGCGAAGCGGTGCGCTGGTCCAAGAACAAGGAAGAATTCGGCAAAGGCAAACTAGAAGGCGTGATTTCTTCTGAAACAGCAAACAACGCCGCAACCGGCGCTGCGATGATCCCGCTTCTGGCGCTCGGTCTTCCGGGTGGCGCGCTTACCGCGATGATGGTGGCGGTTTTCCAGATGCATGATCTTGAACCCGGGCCGCTTGTTTTCTACAACTCGCCTGATCTGATCTGGATTGTTTTTGCCGCGATGTTCTATGCGAATGTATCAATCCTGTTCATCGGCTTGTTGGAAACAAAGACGATCCTTTACCTCCTTAAGATCCCGTTTCAGTTTCTGGCCCCGCTGATCCTGATGCTGGCCAGTATCGGGGCTTATATCGGGCGCGGACTGGTGCTTGATGTGATGGTCATGTTTGCCGCTGGTATCATCGGTTTTCTGTTGCGGCGATCCGGATATTCGATCCCCGGCATTGTTCTCGGGCTTATCCTCGGTAAAATAGGTGAGCAGAATTTCGCCCAGGGCATGCAGATGGTGCATTATGATCTGGTGACGTATTTCTCGCGCCCGATCTGTACGATTCTGGTTATTGCCGGTGCACTTACACTGCTGAGGGGTATCTATTCGGCGATCCAGTCTTCAAGGTCGCAGAACGCGTCCTGATATAGTCAGATTACCGGTCTTTGAAGGGCAGGACCTGCCTTTGCCCTTCCAGCGAATTGAAAAAGGGAAGACATGACAACAGCTGAAAGTGATATTGCCGCTATTGATGCGATGGTCGCCCGCGCCCGGGCGGCACAGGCTGAGTATGAAGCCAACGGATCGCAGGAGTTGTTTGATCGTGCCTGTCAGGCTGTTGCCTGGGCGCTGATGGAACCGGGCCGCAACGCTGAACTGGCGGTCATGGCTGTCAGCGAGACAGGGCTCGGGAATGCTGATGACAAGATCAGGAAAAACCATAACAAAACCCTTGGCCTGATGCGTGATATTAAAGGTGTCAAGGCCTTTGGTCATATCGAAGATGATGAGGCGAAAGGCCTGTCGGTCTATTATCGCCCTAAGGGTGTCATTGCTGCGATTGTGCCGTCAACCAATCCACTGGCAACCCCGACCAACAATATCATCAATGCGCTCAAGACGGGGAATGCCATCATTGTTGCTCCGTCCCCTAAAGGGGCAAAGCCAATGACACAGCTTCTTGGCTATATCTATGCCGAACTCGACAAGGTTGGGGTGCCGCGTGATCTTGTCCAGATGGTTCCTCTGCCGCCATCAAAAGAAAAGACCAGACGATTGATGGAACTTGCTGATCTGCTTGTTGTCACCGGCTCACAGAACAATGTGCGGGCAGGGTATTCTTCCGGCACTCCTGCGATTGGTGTCGGGCAGGGGAACGTGGTCAGCATCATTGATGAGACGGCAGATATCAAAGGTGCTGCTGCCAAGATCGCCGCCTCTAAGGTGTTTGACAACGCCACGTCATGTTCTTCGGAAAATGCGGTGATAGCCGTCAGTTCCGTTTATGATGAGGTTGTCACGGCACTCGAATCCGCAGGAGGGCTTGTGCTGACCGCCGATGAAGTCAGTCGCCTTGAAGGCGTTCACTGGCATGACGGCCATATGACCACCACCCTCTTGGCCAAGGATATAGACGTTATCACCGATGCGCTTGATCTTACATCAAGAGCGGGCGACAACACGCAATTTCTCATTGCCCCGACGGATAAGGCTGGCCCGGACGCCCTCATCTCAGGTGAGAAGATGTCACGTTTCCTTGCGCTGTATCGTGCCGAAGATTTTGATGCGGCGGTTGATCTGGCAAAAACCATTCAGGATTATCAGGGTGCGGGGCATTCGTTAAGCCTGCACTCATCAATGGATGAAAGGGCACGTCATCTTGCCATGGCAGCACGCACCTGCCGCGTCATCGTTAATCAGGCGCATTGTTTTGCCAATGGAGGTTTCTTCAATAACGGCCTTCCTTTCTCACTTTCCATGGGATGCGGCAGTTGGGGCGGTAATTCCATTGATGATAATCTGCACTGGCGGCATTTCATCAATCGTGTGCGGGTTGTCCGTCAGATTGCGGAAAACAAGCCCGAACTGGAAGAGATTTTTGGCAATTACTGGAATACATTCGGGAAGTAACATGGCTGATCTTCCGGCTGATCTGCGTCATCAGATTGAATTAAACGCACGAACCCATGGCGGGAAACCCTGGCTGATTTCACCTGAAACAGGGGTGAGCGTAAGTTATGCTGAAGCCCTGTTACGCATAAAGGATATTGCATCCCGCCTTACAGGTCTGGGGTTTAAACCCGGGGACAGAATTGCCGTCGCCGCGCATAATTCCATCAGCTCATGCCTTGCTTTCATGGGGATTACCTATGGCGGGTTTCATGCAACCCCGCTCAATCTGGTTGCCGGCGCCAAAGTGATGGCCTATGTTCTCAACCATTCCGGGGCTGGCCTCATATTTGTGGGGGACGATTGCAGGGCCGATATCAAAGAGGCCGCATCCGAAGCCGGCACGTCCCCGGTGATGGTGCCGCTGCATCCGGAAGAGGGGCCAGAATGGGCTGAAAACACGCCTCTTTCCGAACCTGAACAGCCTGAGCCGGGCCAGCCGGCCTTGCTGATGTACACGTCCGGGACCACCGGCAATCCCAAAGGGGTGATGCTGAGCCATGCAAACCTGCTGGCCGCTGGCCGCAACGTTTCCGACGGACACGGGGTCAATGCGGATGATGCTGGGCTGTGTGTCCTGCCCATCTATCATATCAACGGGCTCTGCGTTACCGTGATGGGCACGCTGGTTTCAGCCAGCACATTGGTGATCCCCTACCGTTTTTCGGTCAACCGGTTCTGGGAGCAGATCAAATCCAATAACTGCAGCTGGTTTTCAGCGGTGCCGACGCTTTTTGCCTATCTGCTCAACAACGATGAAGATGCCGGTGATCTGGGGCGGTTACGTTTTTCAAGATCGGCATCATCGCCACTGCCGCCTGAAATCCATCGTCGTTTCGAGGATCGTTTCGGTATCCCGATTATTGAAACAATGGGCCTGACGGAAACAGGCGCTCAGATACTTTCCAATCCGATGCCGCCCGGTGAAAGAAAGATCGGCTCTCCCGGTATTGCCTTCGGCAATGAGGTCATTATTGGTGATGAAAACCAGAAACCTGTGGCGCCGGGCGTTACGGGGGAGATTCTTGTCCGTGGTGATAACGTGATGCTGGGCTATCTCAATCAGCCCGACGAAACCGCCAGGACAATCACCCCTGACGGATGGTTGCGGACAGGTGATCTCGGTCATATGGATGAAGATGGGTATGTTTTCGTTTCCGGCCGGATCAAGGAGCTGATCATCAAAGGCGGGGAGAATATTGCGCCACGCGAAATTGATGAAGTTCTTCTGGAGCACGGGTCCATTCTGGAAGCGGCGGCATTTTCCATGCCCTGCGACAAGTATGGCGAACGTGTTGAAGCCTGTATCCGCCTTAAGGATGATCACGATATCGATATTGATCAGCTGATTGAGTTCTGCCGGGAACGACTGGGTAAATTCAAATCTCCGGACATGGTTCATGTCCTAGATGATCTGCCCAAGGGACCATCCGGAAAAGTGCAGCGGATGAAGCTGAAACCGCTGGTCTATCCGGATCTGGGGTAGGAAGAAAGGCAATCTGAGTGATGGATAATATTCTTGCCCTCCTCATGCCGTCGCTGGATATCACCGTACTGATGGTGATGATGGTCACCTTTCTTCTTTCGGGTATTGTGAAGGGCTTTCTCGGGATAGGTTTGCCGGCGGCGGCCATGGGCCTGCTCACGCTTGTCACAACCCCCACCCATGCCATCGCACTGCTGACACTGCCCATTATTTTCTCAAACCTGACGCAGTTCAGCCGCGCCGCAAACAAGATCGAGGTTGCAAAGACATATTGGGCGTTTGCACTGGCCATCATGCTGGCGATTTTTATGACCTCGATATTCATCAATCGTTATCCCACGTCATTTCTGACCATTTCCATCGGGATCGCGATGATCATCTTTGCCCTCAACGGACTTTACGGGATACGTCTTCCCATCGGGCCGGGACGAGGCTGGCAGATAGGTTTTGGCATTGCCTCAGGTGTGCTGGGCGGGCTCAGTTCAATCTGGTCTCCCACTGTTGCCATGTATCTTCTGGCCCGGAACCTTGAAAAAGATGATTTTATCGCCGCCACGGGCTTTCTCTTCCTTGCCGGGTGTTTTCCCCTTGCCTTTGGTCTTTATATCGCCGGAACACTCACTCCTGAGACAATGCTCCAGTCGCTGATAGGCATGTGCGTGGTGCTGACAGGTTTCCGCATAGGTGAGATGATGCGGAATCATGTCCCGCAGGATACCTTCCGGAAGATTGTGCTGGTTGCTTTTCTTCTCATGGGCTTCCGCCTGATTGCCGTCGGGGTCTTCTAGCCTTATCCTGCGCATGAAAAAGGAAAAAAGAAGATGTTTCTCTTCAGCGGAATAAATGCGCTCGGGATGATCAGGCAAACAGAGCAATGAAGCCCGCGTCGTCATTTGCCAAACTCGACATGTATCTTTCGGATGCGGCCCTGCCCCTTTTCAAAGCTCTTGAAGACTGGATGAAGGAAGAGGCGGGGGATATTGATGATATCATGACCCGTCAGAACGGGTTCAGTTTCGGTCAGATCTGCGGCATTGATTTTGCCAGAGCTGATCCCGGCA
>Ga0181580_10002963_pt1 | contig 13810 bp, 8 predicted proteins | sample 071ome_23_FD_132413 | JGI IMG/M metagenome (GOLD analysis project Ga0181580, IMG submission 132413) | Coastal salt marsh microbial communities from the Groves Creek Marsh, Skidaway Island, Georgia - 071403BT metaG (megahit assembly) | ecosystem: Environmental > Aquatic > Marine > Intertidal zone...
ATGAATTATAATATGAATTATAATATGAATTATAATATGAATTATAATATGAATTATAATATGAATTATAATATGAATTATAAAAAATAAATATTTAAAAAACTATTATTTTTATTTTTATTTTTATATATACAGAATGATTAAGTGACCGAAATAGCAAATATTGATTAATAAATCAATTCATATAATTAAAGAACACAATTAAAAAATTATTTAATATATTTATCATATATTTCTAAATAATTTTTTTTTATATAAATTTGATTATCAGCTAAATATTCAAATTCATCCACCTTTTTAATTTTATCTAATTCTGTTTGATTACTGTCCGTATTTATATATTTATTTATATTTATACCATTACTTACTAAAGTTTTTTTATGATAAACTATAGCTTTCTTTGGTACTTTTTCAATTTGTATGTCATTTATATCCTTTTTACATATATAAGTTTCAATTATATCAATCTTTTTTCGCAAAACTGATATAAGATGTCTATATACATATTTTTTATTATTTTTTATTATATTTTCTAATATATTTTTATCTAATATATCTAATATTTCATTATCCTTTTTAATAATTTCTATCAATTTATTTGACAGAATATAAACAATATTTGTCTTTCTATCAAGACTTTTACCTTCAGAAGGACACCATTTAGCACACAAACTCACGTTTAAACCATTTTTACATTTTTTATAATCATTAATTAATTCATTGCATATAATTTCTATTATCATATTTTTTATTAATTCTTTTTTAGTTTTATTTTCTGTCTTATTTATATAATCATTTTGTATTTCATTATCTTTTTCAAAAAATATAAACATATCATCCCAACGACCAATTTCATTTAAATAAGTATATAAGCAAGTTTTAATAAATTCATTATCTTTTAATTCATTATTCATTATAAATAGGTAAAATAAAATATTACCTATCTTTCTTAATCCTTTACCATTTTTATAATCCCGAATATATAATACACTTTTATATAATTCATTAATATATACTTTATCTATAATATTTTTATATATTTTTATTACATTTTCTATATTAATACTATTATCTATATTTAATAATTCTTCTATTTCATTATTTAATTTAATCTCTTCATTTGACTTAAATAAACTGGTTATATATTCAAACATTACTTAATAAATGGCTGAGAAATTTTAAAAATACAAATTTCTTTTTTATTTATTATATACTAATATATTATTTAATCTTTAAATCAAAATTTAAAATTTATTTATTATTTTTTATTTTATTTATATATTTTATGATATGTATTTTATAGAGTTTGTCTATAACAGTTGAATATATATGAATTAAAAAAATAAATGAAATTATTAAAAATATTTTTTATTCAGTAAATTAATTTCTTTTTTATTATAAATATTATAATATTTATTTATTATTATATTTATTTATTATTATTATTATTATGAATTCATTTGGAGAAATTAATAAAAAAAATACTAATATTATTATTGCTATATATATAACACTCTTTATAATAATATTATTACCATTAATTTATATTATTTTATATAACCCTAATAAACTTGGAAATAATATTATATTTTGGTTATATTTATTTTTAATATTATTTTTAGGTTTTATACAATTTTTATTATTATATTATTTAACAAAATTTGAAACTGTTATTACTATTAAAGAAAAATTATCACCTATGTATGGAAAAGGTTCAATATATAGAATAGTTGATACTAATAATAATATTTTTGAACTTCGTGATAATATATTATTATTGGACTTTAATAGTGCTAATGACTATGTTTCATTAGAAGAAGGTCATAAATATAAAATACACGGTTATGGAGCACGTATCAATATATTAAGTTTATATCCCAAGATTAATTCATTTCAAAAAATATAATAGTTGAATATATTATATTATTTTTAGAAAAATAATAATTGTTTTTTTATGTTTTATCACATTAATTTATTATCTTTTACATATTTTTCAAAGTTAAACTTGTCATCTACAGTATCTTGCTTTCCACTTTCCTTAAGACTCTTCCAAATACGTCCTGAATAAACCATTAGATCGTTTTGTTTAATGTCCTTAAATGAATCCTTAAGTTTTGGAATTGCCATCTTTACAAAAAGATTATATGGAGACATCTTTGTTGGTCCCTTACGAACAACTGTCTTCTTTACCTTCTTGCGGTTAAGCTTATTGAATTGCTTCTCATAACGTTCTGATACAAACTTGTTAAAGTCATCAAGACTTACAGTTGAATCTTCTTGGAATGCAGTCTTTAGGTCTTCACGAAGTTGTGCAATAAACTTAAGTTTTACATTTAAACTTACATTGTCTTGTGCTGTCTTAAGACTTGCGTTAATTTGCTTATTAAGAACAGTGTGGGTTTTTGAAGAATCAGAGAAGTTAATCATTGTCAATTATAAATAAATTTATTTAATACTATATTTACTTGTTTTATATTATTATATCAATTTATCTTTAAGTACTTTTTTTTATCAATTAACTTTTTTTATTTATTTTTTATAATTATATTTACTTTATATTTTTACTTAATTAAGTTATATTTTTACTTAATTAAGTTATATTTTTACTTAATTATACTATAATTATTAATATTATTATAGATAATATATTACTTAATAATATATGTATATATATAACTTACTAAAAAAAATAGACTTTTCTTTAAATACAGAATTTTGTATAAGATTTATACATATTTTATATGAAATTTACTTGTGAAGTATTATATAAGATTTGTATAAATTTTATACATAATATTAAAAATAAAGTTTCTTTATTTATTTAAATTTTATAAAGGTGCAATATTAATTTATTATATATTTTTTATTATATTGTTTATTTATTTTTTCTTTCCCTTAGCTGGTGCTTTTGCTGATGGTTTTGAAACTGGCTTATCGTCTGGCTTATCGTCTGGCTTTACAAATGATGGGAAGTTCTTAAGGTCTGCTAGTTTAATACTACGAATCTTATCTACGTCATTACGGTCAAACTTCTCATCTGATGTAAGTGAGGTCCAAATACGACCACATTCACGCATTAGTTCATTCTTGTTTGTATCAGGATGCATTTCCTTTACTTGCTTAATCATATGTTTTACAAATTCATTGTAAATTGTTGGAGAACGTTTGGTCTTTGGCTTTGTTTTGTTTTGTTTATTTTGATTTGTTTCAAGGTCAGATGATACTGATGCTTCAAGCTCATCTAGAGTTTTCATAAGTTTCTCATATGAAAGAGTCTTTGAATCTTCGGCTTCATAAACCTTACGAACATCATTAATTACTTTGAAATGATGAAGTTCAAATACTTTTTCAAGTTCAACCTTGATTACCTTGTCTAGTGAGTTAGCCATTATATCAATATAAATTATATTTTAATTCTTATTATTCTTTTTTATATTATTATATATAACTTTTCTTTAAGTACTTATCATTTTTTTTATTTGTCTTTTTAAATTCTTTAAATAGTGTGTTTTTTATATTTTTTTATATATAAATATTTTATATTTATATTATATATAAATATTATATATAAATATTATATAAAAAATTCAACTAATATATGTATATTATTACAATATAACAAATGAAAATATGTTCGTATTCCATTATATCTATTATTCATAATAATACAACCGTTGCTGGTTTAATAGTAAATACTATTATCCCATTCAAGTTATAAAAATGAAATCTTTATAACTTAAACTTTAAAGGCTGTGCAACTCCAACCTATTATTTTTTTTTATAAAAATGATTTAATAAATATATTTCTTGCTCCATTTATATCTCTATTTATTTTTAAATGACATTGATTACAATTAAATACTTCACTTGCTCCTAAATTAGAATTTATTAAACCACAACGTGTACAAGTTTTACTTGTATATTCTTCACTCGGGTTATACATTTTTTTATTTTTATAAATTCTAATTTTATTTTTAAGTTTTTCTTTAAAAGTAAAATGACTATAAATATTAAATTTTCTATTTAATTTTCTATTTTTACTATTACTTTGAATTTTTTGGTTTTCAAAATTCGGTAATAATATATAATCATAATTCTTAACTAAATCACTTATTATTTTATTATGTGTATCAGTTATTATATTAGTTAGTTTATTTTGAGTTATATTTATTTTTTTATTTGCTTTTATTTTTTTTACTTCTTTTTTGTCTCTTAAACTTTTTAATTTATCAATTTTATAAATTAATTTATTAATTTTATCTTTCTTATAAATATATCTTTTAACTTCATTATTACTATATAAGGTTTGAAATGTTCTAAATCCAGGATCTAAACTACATATTTTTTTATTTTCTAAATTATTTATTTTTTCTACTTTATATGGAATTAACAAATAGTAATTTAATCCATTAAATGTTATTCTACAATCAAAGTCAACTTTATTATTTTTATTAAGAATAAGATTTTTATTCTTTTCAAAATCACGTTTAGAACAATTAATTTTATCTTTTATATATGTAGAATATATAAATAAGTTATTATTTTTAATTTTTAAAGCACTTTTTGGTATAACAATACTTTGATTAGATTTTTTTTTCCTATAATGAAAACTAAAATGACTTATATTTTTCTTTTTTAAATTACTTAAATTAACTTTATATGATTTATTTAAATCTCTTAATGTTTCAGCTCTTATATCTTTGGGTGTTTCTAATTGCCATATTGGAATATCATTATCTTTTGCTGTTACAAATTTATTTCTTAAAGTTTGAAAACTTGAAATAGGTTCGTTTTCATTTTTATGTTTATATAATACTTGATTATATAAAAATCGTGTTGTACCAAACCATTTACTTAATATCTTTTTCTGATTCTGATTTGGATAAATTTTTAATTTCCTTGTTCTTATGATATCTTCTTCTTCCAAGTTGTCGCATTGTATAGACGTGGATAATTGACATAATATCATCTGCGAGTTCTGATTCGTAGGATTTGATGTCGCTTTGATTACACAATGTGAGTTTAACTCCGTTTTTTTCCAAGATAAACTTGATGATGTCATATCCAAACCGACATAGTCGGTCTCTATAGGTAACCACAACTTCTGAGACATTTCTAAGCATTGATTGTTCCAAAATGGTTTTAAATCCTTTTCTTTCCCAATTAATTCCTGAGCCAATATCACTAATAACTTCATAACCAGGGTACTTTTCTTGTAAGAAAGTAATTTGTCGTTGTAAATCATCTTTTTGGTGTCCAGATGATACTCTAGCATAACAAATTTTTCTTTTTTCTTTAATAACATCAATGACATCAGCAGTGCCAAATAAGGTTTGTAAATCTGTTTTTGAATAAACAAGTCTATTAGATGGTGTTTTTCTTCCTCGCAACTTACCTTTTTCAAACCAGTTACGAAGTGTCCCAGCTGTAATTCCATAGTTTTTAGTAGCTTGGTTTGATGATATATAAATATCTTCATCTTTGTTCATAACTTGATATAATTGTTATTCTTTTGTTATAATTATCTATATTAATAAACCTTTAAATAGTTTCATTTTTTTTATAATAAATAAAATGAATAAAAAAATATAAAATAATAGTATCATAATTAACAGTCATTAGCCTTTAATTATTATATTATTAATCATTTTAATAATTCAAATATTAATAAAATATTAAATAATACATTTAATACATTTATATCTAAATATATTTCATATAATGAAGTAACTATTGGAATTATTTTCGGTCAAAACGATATTATAAAAAAATTAAATTTAAATTATCAACAATTTCTTATTGAATTATTTCAAAATCTTAATGTTTTATCATATACACAATTTTTATTTGAAAGTAAATTATCATATAGTTACATTAATACACATTATACTATTAATCTTGATAAGTGTATCTTTATATATCATAATCATCTTAAAAATGATATATTCCAATTATCTTTTACATTATTATACTTTAAATTTTATGATTGGTATATAAATATAAATAAAACAATTGAAGATGCAAATAATTTACTATATCCATATATATTAGATAGTGATAATGATTTTTAAATTTAATTTTATTTTTTTAATTTTTTATTTAAAAATACTTGATAGTATATATACTTAAAAATAAATATGTTAAAATAATAAGATGTCATTTGATTTAAATAATTCATTACAAAATCATTTATCTCAAATTATATATAATAAACAAAATATTATTACAAATAATAAAACAAAAGATGTAGATGATGATATATTCAATTTATACAAAAATTTATTAAACGAATTGAATAAAAATAAACAAAATATAAATGAAAATAATATATTAAATTCTATATTTTCTTCATCTATATATACTAATTTTGTATATAATAAATTTAATCAATTTTATATTAGTTTCTTTAAATTAGTTAATAATGATATTAATTTAAGATTAAATAATGATATTAATGAAATTTTGAGTTCAATATCTATTCAAAATACAGAATATCATACTATTAATTTTCAAAATTTACTATATGAATCAAATAATATATATGAGAAATTTATAACTATTTGTAATATATTTATTAAAAAAATTTTTAATTCTAATTATACTTCTAATTTTAATATACAAGAGCATAAAAGTATTATTAAACAAATTATTAAAGATAATCTTCAACAATTAAATTTTAATAATATTATTAAACAAATATATTTATATTTTATTATTTATTTTACATCTAATGAAACTAATTCTGATATAATTAATATATATAAAATAATATATGAAATTAAAGAAAATGATACTAATATAAATATAGAAAATATACTTGAAAATAAACAAGATTTTCAGAAGAAACTTAATAATTATTTAAAATTAGAAGATAATAATATTGATAATCTATTAGTAAATGAAGAATATTTAGAAACTGCTAATGTTTATCTAAAAAATATAAAAAATAATTGGATTAAAATTTATAATTATGACTTATCAAACTATAAATTATTTAATTATCTATATTTTATCAATAACGATGAATATTATAATTTTATTAGTTTATTTAATCATAATTTATATTCAAATAATTTAAATTCAATTATTAATCATATATATTTCAAATATTTTAATAGAAATATGAATATATTTGAATATTCTAAATATTTATCATCATTTCTATTTATTATTTACAATAATTTAGATTCAATTTTAGATGATACTTTTAATAAAAATATATTAGATATAGATATTGATGAATTTCACAATTTTTCAAATGATAAAATAAATAGTAATTATTATAATATTGAAAAAAATAATTATAAATTATCATCTAATAAATATAATAATTTATTTTTTATGGTAAATGACGATGAACATCAAAATAAAAATGATTTAGATGATATTAATGATTTAGATGATATTGGAGATATTGATAATATAAATATTGATATTTGTAATATTATTAATGAAAAAATTGAAAAAGAAAGTAATAGTGAAAAAGAAAGTAATAGTGAAAAAGAAAGTAATAGTGAAAACATTTCAGAAGTACTAGAAGAATCAAAAAAACAAAAAAGAAAATATACAAGGAAAAATAAGAAAAATAATGAAGAAAAAGTTGAAGAAAAGGTTGAAGAAAAAATTCAAGAAAAGGTTGAAGAAAAGGTTCAAAAAGAAATTCCTAAAATTCCATCTATTATGAATGAAGAAAAAATGATAGAACTCGTTATTAATACAAATAACGATAATGTTAGTATAATTAATAATTATATACAAAATTATGACAATAAATTATTACATGATTTAGATAAATATATTCAAACTATTAAATTTCATCATGATGAAACATTTACGATTATTAATAATATATATAAAGAGTATTTACATTATGAACTTGATTATAATACATTTTTTAATAAATATTTAATACTTATTGATAATATTAATTATAAAAATATTATAATTGATAAAGTTATTAATACATCAGTATATAAAAATAATGTATTTAATCTTATTACCAAAATTTTTATGGAATATTATGAATTAAGATTAGATGATTTTGATATTAAATTTATATTTAATCTTATATATATTAAAAAATTACCAGTTATTGATAGTAATGAAATTAGACAAATTGTTAAAGATGCTAAACTTATTACTGATGAGTATTATAAAATTATTAGTAGTATATTTAAAGAAATACTTAAACGGAAACCTGATATAAATGAAATTATATATTATAAAAATGTATTTAGATCAGATAATGATAAAAATGTATCTATTAATACATTAAAAAATGATTTATATGATAATATTGAATATCACGAAATTCTTAAATCTAATATTAAGAAAATTTATAATGCTATTTACAAAAAAGATATACTTCCTAGTATCCTTTATAAAACACTCAATATTATTATTGAAAATAATGAAATTAAAAAAGATATTAATAAAATTACCGAATTTATTAACTATCTAAAAAAAAATTTATTAATTCATAAATAAATTTTCTATTCCTTTATCATTATATCGCATATATATAACTGTAATTAATGCAATTACAAAGAAAGTATAAAATGATATATATTTATTTGCAGAATATTGAGTTATATTCCATGAACCAAATGCCTTTTCATTATTTTGATCAGTGACTGGATCATTAATACTATGATCAAACTCAAATAGTGGTATTCGTTTATTAAGCATTGTTCTCGAGAAAGGTCCAACAATCGCCCATAAGAATAACCAGAATAAGGTAATAAGTATTGATAAACCTCCGATAATTGGGAATATTCGTGATGATCCTTTATTATTATAAAAACTTTGAAATGCTAATATTAATGCTTTGGGAATAAATTTAATCAAATCAATAATTGTATAATAAACATTGAATAATATATCTATTAATTTCATTTTATTTATTATTTTTATTGGAAGTTCAGCTGTTTTCTTTGTCATTAATAACATATAATCATCTGATATAATTCCTGTAATAAATCCTTGGAATAAATATAAACCAACGATCGCAATTAACAGTACTAATATCATATATACAATATTATATATAAGTTCTTTATCTATTATACGATTTTGAATTTCATATTCTATTAATGGTTTATATTTGACAATAAAATTTTCTTCTAGTTTTTCGTATTTACAACATTCATTATAAATAAATTTCTTATCTTTATTTATTAATAATTTATTAAATATATCTTTTGAAATATATTGAGACTCTTTATTTATTGAATGATCTATTTCTAATTTTGTAGAACATGCTTTTATATCTTCTTCTTGTTGTTTAGATATTAAAAATTTGAAAATTTTCTTATAGTTCTTTAATAATTTTTCTTCTTCTATTTTATCAGATGATTTATTTTTATTTAATTCATTCATAAATGTTTTGTAAATTTTTTCATTTGATATATTCTTTATATCTGCGATTTTAATTTTATTAGTTGTTGAATTCATAAAAATATTTACAAATTCCTTTATATAATATTTATAAATATATAGTGAATATTTATATTCTCCATAATTGTTATTTTTAATTAACTTTAAGTCATCATCACTAATTGATAATACTTTTAAATTAGAATGTAATAAATCAATCTCTTTCTTTATATATGCTTTGAAATATTCTTTCTTTATATCCTTAGGTTCATAAAGTTTTTTATCACTTTTAATGATATTATTATAATATTTTTCTGCTTCACGTAAATCTATTGTTTCTTGTAATTGAGGACTTTCTGAATAAATTTTATTTAATATATCTATTTTATCTTCTATTAATTCTAATTCTTTTTTTAAATCACTTATTATATTTTCGAATACTTTTTCAAAAAAATCTGTTGCTATATTATCACTACCATCTTTTTCTTCAACTGTTGTAAGTTCTTTTAATTTTTTATATTCAACACTTTCTTCTACTCTTAAATAATAATCAAGAATAGATACAATATTATGTATATTTAAACCTTTAACATCAATATATTCAATTAAATAATAAATTAGTTTATCTTTATTATATGTTTCTATATTTTCTATTACTTTATATAACTTTTCATTTTTCTTATTTGTTGCTCTAGTGTTAATAACTATATTACCCCTAGCATCTTTTTGTATATCAATATTTAATGCTAAAGTATTTAATCTATTTTCAATTGTTTTTATATTTTCATTTAAATTGAAAATTTGATAAGTTTCCTTATTATTTTGAATAATATTATTGTTAATAAATGTTAATTTTTTTGTTGTAGAATCTATATTATAAGAATATGTATCTATAGATTCTAAATTAATTTTTGAATCTTGATAATATTCACAATTATCAAAATTTTTTATTAGTGTATAACCATGTTTTGTTAATATTTCACCATTATAATAATTATATTTATATGTTTTATAATCACTATATAATAAGTAAAAGAAATTCTCTAACTCTTGTATAAAAGATACTTCTATATCATATACATTATTATCTTTACTTAATAAATTTTTACTATTTGTTAATGGTTCTATTATTTCTTTATCTGTATTAATAATACTCTTTTTTTCTTGTTCTGTAAAACAATTTATTATTATTTTTTTCAAATTCTTTAAATTGTCTTTTACTGTAGAAATATTATTATCAAACTGAACATTATGTTTAAAACCAGATAAAATTAATTTAAAGTAATTTGAGTTTAATGAAAAATTTTCCATTTGTTCTATTGTATATTTATGACTTTCAGTAGGACTCTGATTATCATATAAAAAGTTATAATCATTGAAATTATTTTCTTTTTTCTTCTCATCTAATGCTGTTTGTCTTGCTAATATTTGTAATAATCCTAGTCTCTTTTTAATATTATTTGTTAGCTTATCTATATAATTTTTAAATAAATAATTAACAATATAATAAAAAACTGTTCCAAATAATACTATATATTTAATAAAATATAGCAAATCTGGATGTCGTGTAGATTTATCACTAATTATCATCATATTTACTATTAACATTGTTAAAAATATACCACCTAATATTTTTAATACTGTTATTATTATGTTTAAAATAATAATATCTTGTGATTCTATTATTTCATTAGTTTTATCATATTCTAATAATTTATAATCAAATATATTTTGATGTGTATGATCATAATCTAGAGATTTTCTCATACCTTCAAATGTATTTTCTATAGTATCAGCTATATTTACATTTTCTCCTTTTTTATTTACATCATTTACATCATTTACATCATTTATATCACCAACTAAACTATCCAATTGCTCGTTACTATTATTTGATTGATAATATATATAGATGAAAAGAACAATAAATAAAACTATCATTATATAAATGTAATTTTCTTTAACATCAGATAAGCTTTTTTTTTGAAATTGTTTAGAAATTAAATACAATGTTATTATTAACATAAAATTACTAAAATTGTTTTTTATAACTTTAATTTGTAATAATGTTACAGTTTCATTATAAATATCTAATGGATCTAATCTTTTTATTATTTCTTCACGATATTTTATTTGTAATTGTTCCATAATAAATAAATATGATTATTTATTATTATTTAAAATATTATTTTTACTTTATTATTATTTAGTAATAATTTAAATAAATAAAAATATTATAATAATTTATTTATTATTAATAAAAATGTTTATTAATAATAATTATCTAAAAAAATATCGTTTAATTATATTAAATATTTTTAAATATGTTATATACACCTGCATATATTTCTTCAGTAATATTTTTTATTATATTATTAACATTAACATTATATACATTATATAATATTATATATTATATAACTAAACATATTAATTTACAATCTAAATATATTCCAAAAGATACTGATAATTATACTAATGAAGATAATTTATATTTCTTGAAAGAAATACCATCTTATAATACTGCTGTTAAAGTAGCATTAAACAACAAAAATCAAGATATTTTCAAAAGAACTACTAATAATTCATTAAAGAATTTATTAGCATTCAAATATGATAATGATACATCTCGTATTAATCATCAAACTCATGCAATTGATATAGCTAATATTGATGATGCTGAAACTAAAGCATTAAATACCTTTAAAACTAAAGTTAATGTAAATTCTATTAATCCTGAATTTGATAATTATTCTACTGAATTACAAAAAGAAAATGATAAAGGAATGTCAGTTATTACAAACTTGATGAATCCAAGCTATTATCTTGTAAATCCATTAAATAAAGTTGGAAATAAAGATGTATTAAATGTTTCTGTTCCTACTGATATAAATCTTAACCAAGTTATTAGCGATAAAATTGATGCTATTGTGCGACAAAAAATAAATAATGCTGAATTTGATGAAATGGCTCCTTAATAATTTATGAATATTTGAATAATATATATAATAATATTATTTTTATAGTATTTATTTATGTGGTTAAATAAATACATGGTATAAATGCGACTTTATAATGAATAGTTGAATTATAATTGTTTGAATCAATCCAATCTCCATTTCTTAATTGATAAAATATTATTTTTTTATATATCACTAAAAAATAAGTTTGATTTAATATTATCTAAGTTATATACATATATTAATTTATTAAGAACACATATAAATACATGATACTAATTGCGCTTTATATATTCCATTTTCATCTTTTTCACCATTACTATTTATATTATATGATTCTGTTGATGTAAAATCACAATCTTCTAATATTTTTGCTACTGTATAATTATGTAATAAATCATCATCTTGTAAAACACCATAACCATTAATTATTGATGATACTATTAAATCACCTGCTTCAAAATTACCTTTTTCATTTGCTACCAATATTGCACCTTCTCCTAAACCATTTGCCACATATGATAACTCATCATCTATAGTATTATTACCATCTAATTCTGAACCATATTTTCTATATTTACTTATACCATTATAAATACCGTATACTTTTTTTGATTTGTATGTATTGCATAATTTAGTATATACTTTATTATCATTTATATCAACAATAGATATACTTTCAATTTCTACTATTTTACCAATATCATTTGAACTTAATACATTATCATTTTTCAAATAAATAGGATGAGCTCCTGTAAATGCAGTAACAGATGTTCCATTAAATTCACAAGTTTCTGCTAAAAAATCTATATGTCCACCTTGGAAATATAGACAACAATTTTCAACTTCATCACCATACTTACGATGTATATAAAAAGTATTCCATGGTGGATTAATAAAACCGACATATACTCCAGTTTTTACGTCTAAATTTGAAAAAAGTATCCGATTATCATTATTGGACCCTTTTAATATTATTTTTTCTTTATTATTATCATTAGATATATTTAATGTACCTTGTAATAATAATTCATTACTAGTAAAGCTTGCTACATTAATACTATCAACATCAAATTTAAAATAATTTTTACCTCCTGAAATATAACTATACATGTCTGCGAGTTTTACATCATTTTGATAAAAACATATATGAGGTCCCCATAAACTAGAAGTCCTATATATATGAATATGATCTGCATTATTATTTCTAATAGTTAAATTACTTGTCATATTGATAGACTTTACATTTGATATATCATGATCACACATATCTATTCCAGATGATGAAAAAACATAATTACTTTGTCCATTAATACCAAAAGATATCTTCAAATTAGTATTAAGAAATAATGTACCAGAAGCAATACTAATATAATAATCACTTATAGATTCAGTATTATCATTTATTTGAAAAAAAGTTAATTTTCTTTCAACTGCCCGATTAAATATTATTTCACTTACATTACTTATATCAT
>Ga0181580_10002973_pt1 | contig 13788 bp, 11 predicted proteins | sample 071ome_23_FD_132413 | JGI IMG/M metagenome (GOLD analysis project Ga0181580, IMG submission 132413) | Coastal salt marsh microbial communities from the Groves Creek Marsh, Skidaway Island, Georgia - 071403BT metaG (megahit assembly) | ecosystem: Environmental > Aquatic > Marine > Intertidal...
AAACATCAGCACCATATTTTTTAGCAGTTTTATATACAATATCATTTAAAGCTGAGGCCATTATTTTGGATGAATCCAGTACTCCTCTAAATTCATCTGTTCTTCCTAAATCACCTTCGTATATAGTTAATAAAAGGAGATTCGCCCTGTAGGAAGAGAGTGACTCAACAATGGCCTCATATCGTTCTGCTAATGGTGAAAAAATTTCATTTTGTAAACTTTCTAAACCTTCATTTATATTTTCAAAATTACTTTTATAGAGAAATGGCAAATGTTGCAACAAATCATTACCACCAATAGAGAGTACAACTTTTGACCCTTCTTTAATTGTTGATACCTGTAATTGCTTATCTAAAACATCTGTGGTTGTATCTCCGTCTATAGCAATTTGTATAAATTCGTCTGTTGAAATAGTTTTTAGATGTTCTAAAACAGATTTCTCACCTTCACATACATAATATTTATTATCAATAATGCTGTCTCCATACAATAAGACGGGTTGGTACATTATTCTTCCTCCATGAATTGTTTTAATTTATTGCTCATTGCACGTTCTTGTTGCATGAACTTAATTGATTTTGGATTTACACCTTTTGAATAATCATCAATTGTTCTAGAGACAGATTTGAATGCATCTCTAGAATCTTCTTTTGCATAATGAAGAGATTTTTCATATTCAAAACCATATCTTCTACTCTGTATGATTGCATCATGATCTGCTCCAAGATAAACAATGAGCCAACCCTCTTCTGTCTTGGTCTTGATTAGTTCTCTTATTGTGTCAGGGTTATATTCTCTTGAAGAGTTTTCATAACCATCTGTAACTATGACAAGTACTTTCTTTTCGTCCTCTTTGACTGGATTGTTTTCTAAATCATGAATTGCTATTCCAATAGCGTCCAATAGTGGTGTACCGGCTCTTGGCTTTAAGAAGTCATAATCAAGTTCTTGTAGTTTCTCAACTTCTTGACGATAGATGGGTACATCAATAGAGATTGTATCAAACGTACTTAAAGTTAAGACACCAAAAATATTATTATCTTTTTGGTCTTGAATGAATGCATTAATTGAATCTATAGTGTCTTTAATTCGACGATTCATAGAACCAGAACGATCAAGTACCATTCTTATATTTAGAAACTCCATTTTCTTAATTTGCTTTTTTTTCATATTCTCCTCATTCATTTCTTTTTTTCTCTTCATTAAAACGGTGGCCTTTCTGGGGGAATATTGTTTTGTTCTCTTTTAATTCTCTGGACAGTAGAGTTTAGAAATTTATCCATTTCGATGAACATAATGTAATCTAGAGATTCTTTAGGATCTAACTCGTTTAATACTGCATGAGATGTTAACGCTGTAGAGTATCTCTCTATTTGTGAAAAACTGCTTTTTCCTTGAATAATTCTTTTTATAAGGAATCTAAAACTTCCAACTTTTGTCTTAGAAAACATCTTTTTCTCAGCTGTAATGACTTGATATAACGCTTTATTAAACTCATTCATTTGTTCTTGTGAATAACCTAAAAGTGAATATGCAAATCCTATTCTCCATGTAAATGGATTTCTTTCGTAGAACAACATTTTGTCAATTATGGATGGATTAGGACTTCTGTTTAGATAAATCTGTCCAGATTTCAAGTAAAGAAACATAAATCTTATGCCTGCAATTAGAAAAACAATAAAGACAACTGTTAGGAGTGACAACAAAAAGTGTAGAAATTTATCCATTAGCACGCCTCAATAATGTTTTGAATGTGATTGCTTAGAGGTCTTGCAAAAGCTACTGATATTTTTGGAAATTTAGGCTCAATGCATTCTGCACACCAAACCCCATTATGTTTGGACCAATAGCCAAATTCACCTGCTGTAATAATTTGCTCACAATCATTACAGGAACCTTCAAAGCGAAAATTTATATAAAACAATTGGAGACACGTTGTATGCCTCCAATAATTTTTATCTCCATCAAAGTAAGGAGATATTAGTTCTCCAGGTGAATATGAAGAACTACAGACACTGCAAAAACCTTCATATTTTGAATATATAGGATTTTGTGAAACAATCCTTCCTAATTTATTTTTGCTTTCCATACCTTTAATAGGTACAGAATGGTTTTAAATTCCCAGAAATTTATTTATTTTTTCTTAAAGAGATTAATTTTATTGCATCTAAAGTGGCTTGGTTGAAAAATCCTTTAGGGTAATCTGACATATCGTAGGCACCATCCTCATTAAGTTTTGCTTTTTTGTACTTTGTTTGTCCTCCTTCTTTTTCAGCAAAATATATACCTACTGTTTCTGAAGAAATTGAACTATTTTCTGCTTCTAAAGCTTCGGCAACTTTTAGCCTAAGCCTGTTAATTAAATGATCAGAATGAGTTTCAATAATAAATCTTTTTCCTAGTGACTCCATTGCAATAAAGAACTCTCCTAACATTCTCTGTGCATCAGGGTGTAAGTTTGACTCAGGCTCTTCTAGTATGATCAAGTCATCAATGTCTGCAGAAAGACAAAGTAAAATTATAGGTGCTATCTGGCTAAATCCTACTCCAATATTTTTTGTTGATATTTTCTCATCCGTTATTGGTATATCAAGATCTACAGGAATTACCTCACCAATTATTGATTCTCCTGAATCAGAAGGGCGTGTATGAAATGATTTTGCTATTTCAAAGTACTCATACCACTTATTTGCTGCCTCAGATAGTTTTATATCGTAAACTAAATTTTTTATATCTATAACCCATTCTTCGTTTTCAAAAATAGGCACAACACTATTGATTCTTTCATCTTTCCAATTATGAAAATATTGATTGAAGTATTCAGCATCTCTTCCAAGAGGAATTTGAGGAATAATCACTGAATCTCTAACTTTTTGATTTGTATCTCTAAGTGGACCTAAGTATTTTACTCTTTTTAGAACGTCCATTATCTCTTCAATATAAGTTGAATCTGCAGATCTATTTTTATTATTCAATTTTTTTCCTATTTGTTCAGATGAAACTAAAATATTTTTCATTCCTTTTTCTGACAAAGCTTTGGAATCTTCAGATATTTCAGAAGTTATTTTTAAAGTATCTAATTTGTTTATTTCACTAATTATGTCTGTTTCATTAATAAATGAGGTTGGATCATTTATAGAACCATAAAAATAACCAGCTATCAATGTTTCTAAGAGTCTTTGGCCATTTGGATTTGTAGATAGCTTTTGTAAATTTACTGTATTAAATATAAGTTTCAATAGTCCTGAAAGTACAGTAGAAGGTTCATTCGATTTATCCCAATTGTTAAAGCTAAATATCCTACATACATTCCAAAACACTTCACCTAAACCTATTGGTCCTTCTACATTGTATCTATTAAAGTTTTCACCAGCAATGTGTATAGTTCCACCTTTTTGAGAGAATATTATATCTTCCATATTGCTTGGTATGTCAGGATCCCAAACCAAATCTTCAGGAATATTGTTATTAATAATTGCGTGTGCTGGATACTCTTGATTTTGATGATCTAATGAAAGTAGTAAATCTTTTAATTTAACCTCTTCAAACTCTAACAATACTGATGAAATTGAAAGAGCTGTTCTTTGAAATTTTTTACTTAAAGCTTCTATATCAAATGGTGGAATAATATTTTTTTCTAAATCATAATCAGCAAAGTTTTCAGGACTACTAACTGGATACCCATACTCATTTAATTCTGAACTCCAATGGCTTTCTAAATTTTGCCACTCAGGAGATCCTTCAAGATATAGTGTTAATAGTTCTTTTTTTTTGTTTTCATTCCACTTTTTCCCAGCAGATTTTGGTGGGATATCAATATAAACATCGTATAAATCGGCAAGTTCAGGTTTACTATCGTCTAAAGAGTCAATAAATTCAGTATCTATACCTTGATGTCTAACATAATTCTTAACTATTTTTTTAACCTCTTCAAAGTGAGTTATGTCAGAATTGCCATCATCAACAAAAGCATCTTTTGGAAAAAATCTATATACATTTTGAATTATTTCATCAATGTGGTTTTCATAACCTTGTTTTTCTAAATAATCCTGTATCTTAAAAAACATAACTTTAAGACCTTCAGGTAGTTTTGTAAGGCTATAACCTGTGCTTCTTTGAAATTGTTTTGGAATCGAATTATAACTTTGATAAACATCACTATCAGATCTCTCGGCATCAACATCTGATATGGGGACATAAATATATCCATCAGAAAGTTGTTGATGTAGATCTATATCTCTATCAAGCTGGTATTCAATCTCTGTAAATATAGATTCGTAGTTTAATTCACTAAGCATTTGCTTAGCAGTTAATAAGCTATCATCACCAAACACTTGTTTTTCAAGAAATCCTGTTGGTAATCCGGATTTAAAAATTGAACCAGGTGTATAAATATGGTTTTCTAAATTATCACTTGGAAAATATCTATTATTGGATTTAATATTCTTGACAATCTTATCATAAATTTTATCACCGTCATCATGACTAAATTTGATCTCATCTTCAGCATTACTTAATTTCGCGGAAACTTCTGGAACAGGTTTGCCAAGCCTATCTAAAGTTTCTGAACTAACTTTGAACTTAGTCAACATGTTTAAGAGAGGTTCTTTACTTAAGTAGTTTGTAGTTAGAATGTAGTTGTCTATTTCATCTTTTGATTTTGAAATTTTTTCTCTTTCTTCAGTTGATAAATTTAATGATTTGATTAATTGTTCATTACTTAATGAATTGAAATGATTTTCAAAAGTTATTTGGAATTCTGAAATCAGAAAAGAATCATCTTCTACTGGTAGAACGTCGACAGATCCTATTTCAAATGATCTAAAGTTTGTTAAAATTTCATGTTCTTTAGTATCAAATAAATCAACTTCGGGCCCTAAAGAAACTTTAAATCGATCTACGCTAAATGCGCCAAATTCATTTTCATCTTCTATAAGACAAAAAATTTGAGTGTAGCCTGTTTTGGCTAAATCTAAATTACCTTTAATTAAGTTATTAACAGGAATAATTTTCGACATTTTAGGTCCTAAATTAACAAATGGTCCATTTAGAGGTAGAGAAGGTTCTTCGTTTACTGGAGTTTTTGTTACTGCTTGAACCATTAATAATATTGAATTAATAAAGGATGATTTTCCAGATGAGTTTTGGCCGCAAATTAATGTAATTGGTTTCAAATCTATTTCTGTATATTCTCCTATAGACTTAAAATCTTGAATTCCCCATTTAACAATTTTTTTATTCATTAAATACCCATCGCTATAGCAATTTTTTCATGTTTCTCAATTTTATAAAGATTTTCATCAATTTGTACAACTGTTTCTTCAAATGAAACCTTATGAGGTAAGTTTTCAATTATGTAACCTAGTTCTGGGTCTGTATTGGATATTAAAACCTCATCAATATCTGCAAATAGTTCACCTACATGATGAGCATTTTTAGAAAGCAACTGTGAAACTAAAATCTCATTCTTTTTACTAACCCATCTTCTGTCACTCTTAAAAATAAGTTTTTCACCTTTAGCTAAGAAATCAGCTTTTTTAGGATCGGGGCCATCAATTATATTTCTAATTGCGTTAAAAGTATCTTTAGTAACTTCACCTATTTTTCTTACAAATTGTCCATCAGAATCGTAAATATTTGCCAATAGATCAACATTTATGCCAATTGAATATTTAAGGCTTAGGTTTGGTTCTCCTACAATCAGGGTGGTGCTTGTTGCTAAACTAAGGTCAGAATTACACAATAACACTTCCGTTAAGTCTTGTTTGTTTTTTTTATAAATTAAAACTGTTCTGACTAAATTATGCTTTGAATCTGAATTGTTGACTACCCATAGCTCACGTTCTTTAGGTAACATTTACAACATCCTCACTAAAAAAACTTTGTATGTATCTAACTAGAGTTCCCGTAAAGTGCTTGGCAAAATATTCCAAGTCTTCTTGATTAAAATCTGTATGAGCTCCATTAGAAATTTCATTTATTAATTTACGCATCTCTTCTATTGATTGATTTTTTAAATTTCTAGCAGTTTCTTCACTTTTATTTAAATATTCAGCTAACTCTCGATTTGTTTTAAACGCAATTTTCATTTCTGATGCAATACAAGCTAACTTCACTTCATCAAAATTTTCTTTAATTATTTTATTAACATTAAAATCCATTAATTCAATCACTTTATAATCCTCATCTCTATTTTCTCCAAACAGGCTTGTTTCATAAAATTCAAAATAATCAAGACTTCCACTTTCATCATGTTTTTTCTCTTCTATATATATAGGTGATGAATTATGGTAATTATCAAGAATTTTATAAATTATTTTTTTCAATTTCGAATAACTCAATGTTGGAAAAGAGACTACACAAGCTCTAACAACTAGCAATACGAGTTCCTTTGCGCTATATACTGGAGTACGTTTTTTGTTATTTGGATTCTGTAAATTCCTAGGAACTTTATTTAATTCTATATAGAGCGCTTGTTCGAATAAGCTTTCATTAGCAAAATTTTTTATTGTTTCATCTTTAAAGAGAGCTGAGGATTCTTTAAAACTTTTAAACTGATTACATTTTTTACATATTATTTCATCACTATCTTCGTCTTTGTGGAAGCATTCTTGGTTTGATTTCAAAATTTTATCAAGTCGTTTAATTTCACTGTCAGCGTAGTTACGATTTACATTTTGTCTTTCGTTTAAAGATAGTCCTTTACCTATATTATGTCTTACTAAATTAACAAAGTCTTGCGTATTGTTAGATAGATCTATTAATTCATAAAATGAAGATACACCACTTAAGTTACCAAAATATGTAAATGAATCACTTGCTAAAGAAATTATATTGTCATCAATAACTTTTCCGTCTTGTACAAAATTAGATTTAGATGTTTCATTATATTTGTTACTCAAGTAAACACTATTTTTGTTTTTAGAGTAAAAATTACGAGAGGCTAAAACTAATATAGAAAAAATTAAATTAGAATCTTTTAAATTGTTTGTAAGATCATCTTTAATATCATCTAATGAAATAGTATTAATGATTTGTTCTTTACCAATTAAATTTATATTTTCCAAAGACATTTTATTTATTTTTTCTTATAAAAACTTTTCAACTTATTTTGCAAATTATCATCTCTTTCTAACTGCAAATACTTGCAATCATCTAAATCAATAGATTCTCTTTTTCCTACAATCCATCCATCGTCATCAAAATCAGGATATTTTTTGTGCTCAAAATAATTTTCCTTCCTACCTTTTGGATTTCTTGTTCTTGCATAAGCTAGAGCTGATGGAGAAGGTTCGTCAAAAAATGTTTCTGAAACTAACCAAGGTCTATTTTTTTGTTTTAACTCAGATAAAAATTCTTTATTTTCTGGAGAATATCTAACCCATGAATTTTGAGGTATAGATGGTAAGTCATCAAAAATATCGCTAAATGTAAGCTCTGAAAGATTTATTTGCTTCATACATTTATTTTAAAAAATATTCCAAAATTTTGTTTTTAAATAATATTTATTCTCCAAGAACTTCAAGAGCAAAACTTTCTGTTATCTCTTCATACAACTCATTTTTATCTTCAAGTATTTTATTTAATCTTTCTTCAATAGTGTTTGTTACAAATAAGTTGTAAATAAAGACATTTTTTGTTTGTCCAATTCTATTTACACGATCTCTTGCTTGTGAATTTGTTGAAGGTGTCCACCATCTGTTAAGAAATATAACATGATTTGCCTCTGTAATTGTTAGTCCCTCACTAGCAATTCTTGCAGATGCAACAAAAACATTTGCACTGATATCATTTTTAAAACTACTTAGGTTAAAATCCCTAGTTTCGTTATCATCCTCAGATTTATATTCATAAAACTTTATATTTTCAGACATCAACCTATCTTTTAATAATTTTGCAATTGGCTTATAAAAAGAAAAAATAATTACTTTTTCGTCCATTTCTTGAATTTTATTTATTAACTCTAAAGATTTTTCAACTTTTATACTGCTGCCTTCAACCAGATCACATGCTTCTCTTAATTTTGATAAAGCTGAAAAATAACTACCTCCAGATTTAGCTAGTTTTTTTCTATCTTTCCATATTTGTTTGTACGTAAGTTTTTGAATACCTTCAAGTTCTAATGGAATATATATTTCTGTAACTGGTGGGAGCTCTTTTAGGACGTCTTTTTTTGTTCTTCTAAGGACAAACTTTGAACCAATACTTTTTAGCATTGAAATGTCTTTCTCATTTTTTAAATAAAATAATTTATTTGGATCAGCCTGGAGTAATAAAGATGCTAAATCATTTGGTTTGTTTTCAACTGGAGTTCCGGTTAATGCCCAAAACTTTTTTCTATTTACTCTGAAAACTCCTTTAGAAATTGCAGTTGATAAATTTTTTATCTTGTGTGCTTCATCAAGAATTAGGATATCAAAAAACATTTTTTGAAAAATTTGAGACTCTGATCTAATTTGTTCGTAATTAGTAATTAGTATCTGATTCTTATCATATGAATTTATCCAATCTAACTCAAAATTATTTTTTGTAGGTTTTACATATTTTATTTGAAGTTTTGGTGACCATTTTTTTACTTCTTGAATCCAGTTATTAATCAAATTTATTGGTGAAATGATTAATACTTTATTTATGTCTGATTTCATTAATTGTGTTTCTATAGCTTTAATAGTTTGCAAAGTCTTACCTAGACCCATATCATCTGCTAAAACAGCTAGGTCATTTGAAATCAACCAGTCTTTGCCTTGAATTTGGTAATCTCTCAAATAGAAATCTACTTTTTCTAGATCTCTAAAACAATAGGAAGCAAGTTCCTCAAAATTTAAATCAAAATCAATATCACTATTTTTTCTAAATAGTTTTAAAGAAATAGAAAAACTAATTGTTAAAAAATTTTCGTCTTGATTGTTCATTTTTTCAATCAATTTTTCAGGATAAAATTTATATAAGTTCTTTATAAAATTATCTGCAGTAACGTCATTGACTAGTAGCTCTTCATAAAATATATTTTCAGTTTGGATTTTTAAATCATTTAAATGATGGGTTAAGTATATTTCTAAACGATCATCATTTTCATTAAGTTGAATTTTTATCCATCCCTTTACTTCTTGTAAGTCATTAAAGGAACCTAAAATAAAATTTTTTATAAAAATTTGGTTATGCCTTATGTTTAATTCCAGAAACTTTTTCTCTATGCTTTAGAGTTTCTTCCCACAACTTATTTAGTTCTTTTTGTTGAGGTCTCCAAAGAATTATCGAACCATCCCAATCTGCTCTTAAAGTATCAGTAGATTCTGGGGTTTCAAACTCGGTGCCAGTTAAAAAAGCTAAATATTTTTGAATTGTATTATGTGCTTTCCCAGAGGATGGCATGCTCCATTTAAAACTTGTAGGTGGTTTAACACCCCTAGGATCAAGTCCAACTGGTTGTTGATTTAACACTATACCTCTCCAGGGTGCAGAAAATAAATTCCAATCTATGTTCTCCAATTTTTTTAGTACATTTTTTATATCTTTTTCTAGCAAAAAACCTGTGCTTCTTGTGTTATCTGCAGTTTTTCGAAACTCTTTAGCTAAATATTTAGATAAAGCAATTTGACCAACAGGCCAAAATAAGAGATGGTCAATAGTTTTATCATCTTTTTCCTTTTCTTCAGGTGGTGTGTGATTCTTCATCATTGAAGGATCATTATTTTTCCAAAATGTAAAAGTATTTATCATTTCATCCCAAATTATTGAAATAGTAATTTTAACGTCTTCAATTTCTTGATCTGTTTTGGTAAAACAAAAAGTAATTTCATCTTCTTCCCAGCCAAAGAGTGTAGAGATAAATTCTTTGTTCATGTTATATAGTGCAGAAAGTGTAGTCAGGTAGGGACTGTTTGCGGTTAAATTTGATTTGTCAGTATTAACTTTTTTTTCTTCATCATTTTTACCATCCCAATAGAACACTCCTTGTGCTTTATCATGTTTTTCAATTAAATCTCTTGTAACTATTGCCGCAATATCATTCTCATCCATCATGATATTATCTTCCAGCGAGGTTGGTTTTGCATGTCTGTTGATTACAGTAAATATTTTTCTAGCCTGAGCTCTAAACTTTTCTTCATCAATGACTCCAGAGCCGTCTTCTGCTTCTTCATTTGCAATAAAAAGCACAGATAACTGATCATCTCTTAATCCTTGAGGATCCCAATCTACCGCGGTTGGTTCCTTTGTTTGGAATCGAGTGTTTGTGTATTCTTTATTATCAAGAAATCTCATTGCAGCTAACCTATGCTGCCCATCAAGTACAAAATATTTTCCATCTCCTTTGAGTGACAAGATACCAAATGAGCTATCAAATCCATCATCAATCATTACACTTGTCATACGATCTGAAGGATCTAATTTAATATTTCTAAATTTAGGATTTGAGTCAAAAACAGCAACAACAAAAGCGGGCATAAACCTTTCTTCAGTCAAGGCTAAATATTTAGCTATATTTCTTTTAGCTCTATTTTCGTTTACACTTCTTTGCAATTTTTCAGAAAGAGTTTTAGAAGTATTTGTATATGTATTAACTTCAGTTGCAAGTTTGACAATGTCAAGCAACTCTCCTCCACTCATTTGTACTTGAAAATAATTTACTGCGTTTTCACCAACACCCATTGTTGATTTATAAGCTGGTAAATGTCTTAAACCACTCATTTAACTGCCTTTTTTTTGATAATAAATATTTCTTTCATTTTAATTTACTCTTTTCTTCATTGCTAATTTTTTCTTTCGTGTTTTTAAAATTAAATACCATCAACACCTATATCCTCAAATAAATATGAAATTTTTTGATTTTTTGTATTAGAAATTGGGCCAAAAGTATTTATTAAAATTGCTTCAATATCATTTGTATATATTGATACATCTCTTTCATCTAATGAATCCTCAAGAATTAAATAGTTAAACTTTAAATTAAATTTATTCCAGGTATCAAATAATTTTGAAGAACCAGTCAAGCCTTTGCAATGAGCCATAAATCTGTCCTTTAAAGATTGAGATTGTCCTACATATAATGGGCTATTAAAATTTAACTCATCAAAAGTATCTATAAATTTAGGTAATCCACCAGTTATCATGTAAACTCCATTCTTGTCAGAAACTGTATTAGACAAACTAATATCAAGGCCGATAGAAACCCATTTTGATTCAATATTTTCAAACTCTTTTTGAGCAATTGTCCATATTTCATTTCCTAATGCCCAGCCTTTTCTTGATTCTTTGTTTCTAGTCACATATTCATAAAGGTGTATAAGTAAACAAAAAAACCAAAAAATCTTTATAAAATTAACTATTTTTTTAAATAGTATCTTGATGCCAAATCTCTTTAATTAACGCTTCTTCATCATTAGAAATGATTTCCTCGCCCAGATTTTTTTGAATTTCTTTGAGTTTCTCAAGAACATCTTCTCGAACTTTTAACTTCAAAGGGCCTTTACCAGGCTGGCCATTTCTTCTTGTCGATGATCTATATTTACCGTGATACACCCCATCATCATCAAAATACCCTTCAGGATCTTCTCGAAGATCAATTAACCAGTCTCGAAGTTCAAGCAGTGGTCTAAAGTGTTCATCTCCAAGTTCAACAAATCCCTCTAATGAGCGATCTTTCTCTACAACTGTACAGGTATAACAACCAAATCTTGAATTACCACATGGTTCTGTTGTTTCATCAAAGACAACACCACACTCACCATCAAGGCCACCAGCAGTTTTATACATTTCCCTTAAGTAATAATTATCACCGCCCCAAGGAGATGGATTATTAATTAAATATGCCCATACAGCCCATAGTGAGAAATGCTTAATTGGTGCCCAAACATAAGAGTTAGGTAGAGATGTGTGTTTATTGTACACATCAATGAGTTTGTGTTTCTCTAATGACTTAGCTCTTGCTACCGATTCCTCAGAACGAGCACCCATTAATAAAATGACTTCGCCGTGTTCAGATACTTTATCTAATATAAAACGATTAGATGGTTTAATTTTCATTCGATCCGTACACCATCGAAATAATCTACTTGGTGGCGGGTACCCATAACCAACAACTCTTACCCAGAATGTATCTCGTAAATCAGGTTCAACTAAATGTGTTTCAATAGGCAGATTAAGTGAGGCTGAAGAAGCATTCATCTGGTCAATGCTCTTTCTCACTAAATCTATAACATGTGGAGTCTCAACCAAGGTATTCGAAGACAAGACATATACTTTCCTATTTCGTTTTGAGGGTGGAACCTCTTTGATTGCTTCAAAGACTAATTGTGTGAGTAAAGTAGAGTCTTTTCCACCAGAGTAAGCAACAATCCATGGACGGGTGTCACTATCCATATATCTATTTTTAATCTCTTCTTTTGTTTCGTTTCCTAAAATTTGTGCATCTTTTGCGACGTGTTGAAACTCTTTTTCTGAGATCATTCTGGTTTCTTGACTAATCGTCTCCATCTACATCCTTTAATTTCTCAGCGTCTAATATTCTTCTAATTCTCTCATAAGCTACTTCAATATTCCCAGCTTGTACAGTTAAAAATCTCTGTCCTATAAAGAAATTCATATCTGCTTCATCCTCTAATATGACACTAGGCAACGCTCCGTTTTCAATTTGTTTTAGAAGTTCAATATCTGCTTTAGACAAACCAACTTTATTTGTCTCCCAAACATCATCCATAAGTTCAAAAATTACAGCTTCAGACAGTGGCTTTGGTGTCTCTAAATTTTTAGCATAAGCAATTGCCTCTTTCATTTTCTCAATAGACAATTTCGGGTTAAGTCTTCCTGATAGTGCAATAAATTTCCTTACTTCTTCAGTGCCTCCTTGAACATTTCTTCTAATGATTTGTGTGATCTCAGATCTTGTATATGGTTCAAAATAATACATTTGAGCCCAATCTACAGCTTCAATAGATGAAATAAATAAAACACCATTCTTAAAATTAAGTTTTGCACCCCCTGAAAGCGTTGTTGAGGTTTTCATAGGTTTTAATTGTTTTACAAGCTCTACCTCTTTAGTTGTAAATGTATTCATATTTTCAATAGAGAGAATTATCTTTGGTAAAGAGAGAGTATTTGTGTTTTCTTCAAAGAGAACACCTTTTTGTTGTAATTTTGATTTAATGTTTGTAAGAAGGTTTGTTGCATTTTTAAAATCATCTTTTTCTAACACAATCACTTCTAATCCAAGAGCATTTCCAAACTCATTAATAATATGAGTTTTACCTGTTCCCTCACCGCTTATAAGAGACAAAACGTCTGCAAAACTATCTTGGTCTTCAATAATCTCTTCTTGTTTAGATAAGAGTTCATTTTTTAGGACTTGTTGGCCAACAAAACTTTCTTTTAATTTTGCTTGTGGAGAGCCTAGCCCAGTTTGAACAAGTTCCGAATTCAGTGCAGCTTCTTTTGCATACTCAAGAAATAGTGTTTTCATTTCTTTCTCTTTAGAATCTTGTTTTAAAAGTCGAAGACCTCGCTCCCAATGCAATCTAATTTTTTGTTTGATTTCTTCATTCTCTAATGCTTCTCCTGAGTTAACTATCAGCATTGCTAAAAGTACTAACGCTGTCTCTTTTTTACCTAACAAAGTTTTTCCACGAATTTGTTTTCCTCTAGGATCAGAAGCATATTCATGTTTGAAATCAATATCTTCCTGTAGTGATCGAGATATTGCCAATCGTGAAATTATATTCTCTGAACTAAATCCTGATTTACGTGTTAGCTCTGTAACAAGTTCTTTTCCCTGTTTTGAGGAAGTGAACATTG
>Ga0181580_10002986_pt1 | contig 13771 bp, 12 predicted proteins | sample 071ome_23_FD_132413 | JGI IMG/M metagenome (GOLD analysis project Ga0181580, IMG submission 132413) | Coastal salt marsh microbial communities from the Groves Creek Marsh, Skidaway Island, Georgia - 071403BT metaG (megahit assembly) | ecosystem: Environmental > Aquatic > Marine > Intertidal...
AGGAACGCGCGTAATTTGCGAGGGCTGGTTTGACAATACCATCCAGAATCGCTTCAACCCCAATCCGAACGATACGGTCACATTCGGGGAACAATCATGGGAAGAGATGTTCATAGGCTACATCAATTATGCCGAGCAGTAAGGCTGCTTCATTGCTCGATGGCTCCATGAACGGATCAGAGAAATCATGAAAGACTCGGATGAATTACTCCCACATCACGACGAGGAGCAGGATGATGCTGTCATTGGTCGTGCCTTGAGGGTGTCGTTTTGGGTGTTCGCAGGTTTGCTTTGCATCGGGGTCATGGTTTGGGTGATCCAGAAGTGGCCGGAGAAAAAAGGCCCTGAGGTGATCACCGAAATATCGGTGCCAACGGCAACCCAGAGAGCAGAGGCCACCGTTCCAAAGGTGGGATTTACCGATCAAACCCGGCCAAGCGGGATTACCTTCAAACATGTCAATGGGGCCTATGGAGATAAGTTGCTTCCCGAAACCATGGGGAGCGGTGTGGCCATTCTGGATTACGATCAAGATGGTGCTCCGGATCTTTTTTTCGTCAACGCCCGTTATTGGGAGGGTCACCTGCCCGAGGGTGAAGTGCAGCCCACACATCAACTTTATCGCAACTTGGGAAACGGCCAATTTGAGGATGTTACAGACGTTTCAGGTTTGGCGGTCTCTCAATACGGTATGGGAGTTTCGGTGGGGGATGTGAACAATGATGGTTGGCCTGATCTGTTTGTATCAGGTGTGGGAGGGGATCGCTTGTTTCGGAATTCAGCTGAGGGACGTTTTGAGGATGTGACCGAACTCGCTGGAGTGGGTGGTGAGGTGGATGGCTGGAGTACTTGTTCCGCCTTTTTCGATGCTGATAATGACGGAGATCTTGACCTGTTTGTCGGGCATTATGTGCAGTGGTCCCCCAAGATTGACTTTGAGCAGGGAACCACACTGACAGGCATTGGGAGGGCTTACGGCCAGCCGATGAATTTTCAGGGAACTTTTCCAAGCCTCTATCAAAATCAGGGTGATGGAACTTTCAAGGATGTCTCCGGCGAATGTGGGATCCAAATCAAAAATCCTGCCACAGAAGTTCCAGTCGCCAAATCGCTGGGTGTGGCCCCGGTCGACCTCAATGGTGACGGACTCATGGATTTGATTGTGGCTAACGATACCGTTCAGAATTTTGTGTTTATCAATCAGGGTGGGATGGTCTTTAAGGAAGTCGGTGCGCGAACCGGGATTGGGTTTGATAGCTTTGGAAAGGCCAGGGGTGCCATGGGGATTGATACGGCTCGTTTTAGAGAGGATGAAGCCATGGGGGTAGGGATTGCTAACTTCGCCAATGAAATGACAGCTCTGTACGTTGGGCGATCCGAAAACCTCATTTTCACAGATGAAGCCATCCCTGCAGGGATTGGTCCTGCGAGTCGTCTGGCGCTGAAATTCGGTCTTTTTTTCTTTGATTATGATTTGGATGGCTGGCAGGACCTTCTTACTGCCAATGGTCATCTGGAGGAGGAGATACATCAGATCCAGGAAAGTCAGCAATACGAGCAATCTGCTCACTTGTTTTGGAATGCCGGCCCGGAATTTGGTTGTCGATTTCTCGAAGTCTCCTCAGAGGATGCTGGAGGGGATCTTTTCAGCCCTCTGGTCGGCAGGGGTTCGGCTTTTGCAGACTTTGATGGAGATGGAGACCTGGATGTGGTGATGACCCAAACGAACCAGGAACCCTTGCTTTTGCGTAACGATTGTGATTTGGGGCATCATTGGGTTCGACTCAAGTTAGTAGGGGTGAGGTGCAACAGAGATGCGATTGGGGCCTGGGTGCGAGCTGAAATCGGTGAACAGGTATTGTGGCGTCAAGTCATGCCCACGCGCAGTTATCTTTCTCAATCTGAGAAAGTCATCACCATTGGTTTGGGAAGGCTGGACAGAATCGATCAGGTGGAGATTCAATGGCCCGATGGTCAACGACAGGTGGTCCATGACCTAGCGATTGACAAGCTACATGTCATTCTTCAGGAGGAGAAGCGCTAGATCCGTTTCGCATGGGTCAGAGGTGTTTCGGGGGTGATCTGCGGAACACGCTTTTGCTCTGCAGCCAGGCGAGTGGTCGGTATGACTGGCAGGACGTATTTGGCGAAAAGTTCACAAGCTTCGAGGTGAGGGTATCCAGAAAGAATGAAGGACCTGAAGCCCATGCGCATGTAGTTTTTCAAGGTGTTGATCACTTGATCTGGATTTCCAACGATGGCGGCACCGCATCCGGATCGAGCGCGGCCAATGCCTGTCCAAAGGTGAGCCTCAGCATATCCCTCCTTATCCGCTTTTTCCCGCAGGTCGTTTTGTTGCATCACCCCTTTTGAAAGGTGGTCCTGAGCCCTGGCCTTGATATTGTGGCCGGTAGAGTTCTCAAGTTTGGATACGAGCTTAGTAGCGGCCTCGCGGGCTTTCTGTTCGGTTTCCCTCACAATGACATGAATCCTGAGCCCGAAATCAATGGATCGACCGTGGGCGGCTGCTCGATGTGCAACGTCCTCCATGCTGGCTTTGAGGCCGACTTGCGTGTCCGGCCAGAGCAAGTAGACATCGCAGAACCGAGCGCAGAGGTCGCGAGCCGCGGATGAATAACCACCAAAATAAAGCAGAGGGCCTCCATTCTGTTGGTAGGTTTGCACAGGTTGTGTGTCCAACTGGAGATTGAAAAAATCCCCCTTGAAATCAATGCATGGTTGTGTCCATGCCTGTTGGAGGATCTGGATGACTTCTGAGGATCGGTGATAACGATCTTCTGAGGGCATGTGGCATCCCGGTAAATCCGAAGAGATGATGTTGAGAGCCAGGCGGCCCTCCAACATGTGATCTAGCGTGCTGATGGCTCTGGCCAGCATGGGGGGATGCATTTCTCCACATCGAATGGCGCTCAAGAGCTGAATCTGCTCTGTCTGCTCTGACATGGCAGCAGCAAAGGCCAGGGTGTCTTGACCGATTTGGTAAGAAGAGGGAAGGAGAATGTTTTGAAAGCCAAGAGTATCGGCTTTTTGTGTGATGGCCTTGCAATGGGAATAACTGCTCCTGAGGTGGTCCTCGGGGAAGCCGAGATACTCGTAATCATCGGAGCAAAGGGCTGAAAACCACCCGAGTTCTGCTGCCATGTTTGGAGTTCTCAAGGAAATCATGGGATCATCATGGGTTGGATTTCCAGAGCCGTTTGTTGCCAGGCCTTGAGCCGTTCTTGCACTCCCTTGGTGGAACGGGGCTTGGCGGCTTTTAGCAGGGCCGCCTGAAGTGCCTGAGGGATGCCTCCTTTCAATCCCTTCTCCAACCAATGAATCAAAGCATAGTCGATTCTGGGATCGGCTATGGTGGCCATGGAGTCAAGGGCATCAAGTTGTTGCTTCAGCGATGTTTGTTCCAAATCCCGGATCCATTGAGCAACCAAATCATCGGGGTTCGCATTGGCTTGAAGGACGATTGCCTCTGTGCGCAGTCCTGCCTTGTTGGATTGGAGTCCCTCAGTAATCCATTGCATCCGATGTTCGATGTCCCGACTTCCAAGCCATCGAAGAGCCTTTTTGCGATTGTCCTCCGTTTCGAAGAAATTCCGAAAAGTGTTTTCCACCAGAGCTTGCTTATCGGTTTCAGCTTGGTGCCAGAGTAGCCAATCCAGGGCCAGGCCGCGTTGCTCCGAAGCTCGGCACTGCATCCACGCATTGATGCGTGGATGAAACAGTTCGTGAACCCATGCGGTACGATCGATCGGTTCGGTTTTCTCCATGGACTTCCAGACCTTCAACAGCTCCCGCATCCCGGCCGCAAGATCCTGACTGAGTGGGGTCGGTAAGCCAGGTTGGTCGAGTAATAGGACGAGGCTGTAAAAGACATCACGATCTTGTGTCTCTAAGCAGGCTGCAAACACTCGGCGCCAGAAAGCATTGGATAGGGCGGGATGGGTTTGACAGTCGGATGCGATTTTTTCTAGGGACGATGTATTCGAGAGAAATCCTTTTGCCCATGAGACAAGCATTTGCATCGATCCCTCCGATCCTTGCCGATAGAGACCATCTGCTAGGGCGAATCTCACATGGATGTCAGCTGAATCAAGATAGCTGACAAGGTGTTCATCGAGCACCTTTAAACCCAGTTCACCCATCGCCAGTTGTTTTTCAAGGGGTGGTAAACCTTCGACTTGCTCCCATGATAACTCTCCTGATGTCAGGCTATCGAACAAGGCTCTTGCCGTGGCATGCTTCAGTGCAGGGTCATGGGAAAAGTTACCTTTTACGAGTTCCTGTAATGGAATCACCTGGTTTTGATTTGCCAGCGCCGTCAGGATGCCGTAGCGCAGAGTAGGGGATGCCTCAGGAAGGTGTTCCAGTAAAAACTGAGTCAGATCTGCCCCAAAGACTTTGTGGATCATGTCTGTGGTTTGTTGGCTGATATCGTGTTGGGGGTCTTTGAGCATCTGTCCCAGCCAATCCTTGGGAATTTGATGGGAAAGTTCTCGAGGTGTCATGTTTCCGATGGCCCATAGGGCATGCAATCGAGCCACGGCATGGTCAGGGTTCTGGGCCCTTCGGAGTAGCAAGGGTAACATGCTCGCGCCAGCTCTTTCAGCCAGTCGCTGCCCCATGAGGCGAACTTCTGGTTGAGGCGCCTCCAGCATGGCGAGGATATCCAGTGGATCCTTCCATGTGGAGCTGAATCCTGCCGGCTCCTGTGGCGGGAAACTGCCGTGCATCTGCCGGGTCAAAGGCCCGATCATTAGACGGTCCGTCGTGCTGGCTTCGCCATTGAGTGTGCGAACTTGAAGGTATGGGCCTCGAGGATCCCATGCCACTTGCGAAAACTTTCCTAGAGCTTCAATGGGTTGGATCTCTCCCATGCCCCAGGAGGCACCCGCAGGTTTTTGTTCCCATCGTAGGAGGGTGTGTCTTGTCTCCTTGAAGATGCCTGCTACCAGGTAGCTTTGAGCTCCTGTGCCTGACCCTGAGAGCGCCGTGGCATTCACAAGCCTGGAAGAGATGCCTTCAAAATAGTGAATGGCACCAAAAGGAAGCGTTTCATATTTCGATTGAGGAAACCCTTGGGCAACCTCTTCATCCCAAATGATTTGATTGAAGAGACGACGTATGGGGTCGGATGAGCTCATCCATCCATAATCCTCGTGTGGGTATATTGGTAGCCATCGAGTCCCGAAATGAGGGGGACCGATGGCGTCCATGATAAAGAGATTCCCCCATGAATCTTGAGTCAGGGAAAAGGGTTGGCGAAGGCCGGTTGTGTGGATCTCCACAACTTCAGTTCCTGGGTGATACCTCCAAAGATCCCAGCCTGTGGTGTCGACCTCTGGCACCCTGTTCTCACTGATCTTCCGAGCGACCAGGTAATACCAACCATCGGGGTGGGGTTGAAAGAGTGGATCCATCCAGTGAGGGACCTCCAAGCCGGTTGATCCAAGCCAATCATTGGAGGAGATGATGAGGTGATGTTGATCATGGGCGTTTTGGGAGTTCGACTCGACGCTCAAGGAGCGGATCTTTTCGCGGGAGATGGACTGCTGCGAATGCGTCAGCGGCGTCGAGCATTCGATGCATGCCAAGGCTGCAAGGCACCACGAGATCCACAATCCTCGCTCAAGTTTTGGCGGAGCAATGGAAGTTTTCTCTTTTCCTCTTGGTTTCTGGATCAAGTGCATCGTCATTGTTGAACGACAAATCGTTGGCGTGCTGGTGCGCTTCTTGGCTTCTATTATGAAAGAAGGGTTTGTCGGTGTAAACGCGCAAGCACGATAGGGCTGGAAACAAGGTGCCTTTCTTCCAAGATCTCCTGATGTCCTTGAGGTTGACCTTGACATCCGAGGACTTGCTTCTCTTATGCTACCAGCATGTCCCCCAAATTATACAATCGCTACCGGCAGAGAGGCTTTACCTTAATCGAATTATTGGTGGTCATTGCCATTATCGCGATCTTGGCTGGCATGCTTCTGCCAGCTCTTTCCAAAGCCAAGCTCAAGGCGACAGGGGCTGCTTGCCTGAATAATCAAAAACAATTGATCCTGGGCTTTGTCATGTATGCTGACGACAACGAAGACCGCATGCTCTACACGGTTCCTGGTCGGGGGCAAATCGACAATCCGGCGGGAGGGTTCTGGCCGGGACCTCACGACGACAATGGGCGCTTTCGCGATGTTGCCGCCAACATGACCAAGGATGTCGCTCAACGAAACGTCGAAAATGGCATACGCAAGGGAGCTTTGTTCCAATACGTGGACAGCCCGGGCGCCTATCATTGTCCAGGTGATCTCAGGACCAAGCGACTCAAGCCTGGGAAAGGATGGGCTTACGACAGTTATTCCAAGGCAAATGGGATGAACGGTCTGGCCTGGCAGGGATCCGGTGAGCCTGGTAGCAATCGTGGACCTCAACCAGCCTATGTCAAGATCAGTAACATCAACGGCCCATCGGAGGGGATGGTGTTTCTGGAAGAGGCCGACCCGCGAGGCCGTAATCTGGGAACATGGGTAATCAGCGTGGCTCCCGGGATGGGGTGGATTGACCCTTTTGCGATCTTTCATGGCAACAATAGCACCATTGCTTTTGCCGACGGGCATGCGGAATCCCACCGTTGGACAACCGAAAATGTGATTCAGGCAGCAACCGATGCGTCCAGTGGTGTGACTTCGGTCTTCAACTGGGGTGGAGGCAATGCCTCTAATCCTGATTTTGTCTGGGTGTATAACCACTACAAACATCAGCGTTGGCAGCCCATACAGTGAATTCAAAATGGATAGGCATGCTGAACCGTCTCAAGTAATCGCCAACGGATTACCGGCACTCGAAGTTCGGGAAGCCCGGCAAAAAAGCCTCAAGCTGAAGATGCTGCGTTTCTTTCAATGGGCGACTCGTTTGAGTGGGTGCCTCGTTTTGGCCATTCGTCTCTCGGCGAGTTTGCCCAATATTCTCATCATTCAAACCGATGAGCATCACTTTCAGACCCTGGGGTGCTATGGCGGGCAGATAGTGCAGACACCCCATATTGATCGACTTGCCTCTGAGGGGGCCCTTTGCACCAGCTTTTACGCCACGACTCCGGTGTGTTCACCCTCTCGCGCCGCCTTGCTGACAGGCCTCTATCCTCAACACAATCGAGTGGTGCAAAATAATGTGCCGCTTCCAAGTGGAACCAGCACCTTGGGGTCCATTCTGCAGCAGAGGGGTTACCGAACCGGTTACATCGGTAAATGGCACTTGGATGGAGATGGGAAGCCACAGTGGGCTCCATCCAGGTCCTTCGGTTTTGAGGATCGTCGATTCATGTTCAATCGGGGGCATTGGAAAAAAATAGTTCTCAACGATGGCTGGCCTGCAGTCGGAGCGTTGAATCGCAAAGGCGAGCCTTCCTACGAACTGGATGATGCTGATGAGAAGACTTTTGCGACGGACTTTCTGACAGATCGTGCCTTGGAGTTCATGGGGCAGAAAGAGGACCGTCCTTTCTTCCTGATGCTCAGTTTTCCTGATCCACATGGCCCCAACAGCGTCCGTAAGCCCTATGACACGCTCTTTGATGATGTGACCATTCCCATTCCTGATACCATACGCAAACCGGATTCGCAGATCCCTGCCTGGGCTCCTTCTGATGCCAAGATAACGGTGGCGACGCTCCGTCGTTTGATGCCCAAATATTTTGGTATGGTGAAGTGTATTGACGACAATGTGGGGCGAATCCTTCATCTTCTCGAGCAAACGGGTGCACTGAATCAGACGCTCATCGTGTTTACCTCAGACCATGGTGATTTGTGTGGAGAACACGGACGCTTGAACAAGGGAAACCCTTATGAAGGCTCCGCTCGGATTCCCTTCCTGATGCGATATCCATCGGAGATTCCATTTAATACGCGCATTGGAATCGCCCTGAGTTGTGTGGATTTTCTGCCGACACTCAATGGGGTGTTGGATCTCCAAATTTCTGAGGTTTTCAATGGGAGAGATGCCTCTCAATGGTTCCGTGGAAACCCTCCTCCAAGTTGGAACGATATCACTTTTCTTCGAAGCAGTCGGGGAGGGAATTGGCTCTGTGCGGTGTCGGATCGCTACAAGCTGGTGGTCTCCAGTGGTGAGCGTCCTTGGTTGATGGATTTGCAGGCTGATCCAACCGAGGCATTGAATCATGCCTCCGATCCTCAGAAGGCAGAGGTGCTTCAATCCATGGCTCGAGCCCTCAAAGCCTATGCGATCGAAGAAAAAGATCCTCTCCTGAATGCTGAGGGAATCGGTTCGAGTCTGATGAAACTTTTGTCCCCTCCCCAATAAAAAAGCCCCTTCCATCAAGAAGGGGCTTTTTCAGATTCTGGGATACTCAAGGCCGGAATCCAATGTTGGCCCATTTTTCCTCGTATTGCGCCGATCGTTTGTGGGCGTAACCATACTTCATATACCAAATGTCTTGCTTGTCTGCATCTGTCTTGGCGGTCTGGCCAAATTTGGAGCCCCTTGGCGCTGATTTTGAGGCTTCCAGCATGGCTGGACCTCTCCATTTGTGGCTATCCGCATGACCGTCTGCGAAGCTCAAGGTGCTCATGTTAATGTGCCAAAGCGCAACCGCGTCCACCCAGGTAAAGGTGTTGGGATCTGGATTGATGAGCCAGGAGCCTAAGTTCCAACCACGATTGTCTGCTTCTTCCACGAAGACATAGCTTCGAGAAGGGAAGATAATGGAATCCATTTTGGTGATGGAATTGGCTTGATCCTCCCCATCCAGGCCGCCGGCTCCACCATAGCTGTCGTAAGCAAAACCCTGACCGGGTTGTAGCTTGGTGCGACCATCGCCGGGGCAGTGCCAGGAGCCGACCGCAGAAGCATAGGGAAAGAGCTTGCCCTGGCGAATGCCTTCCTGAGCCTCGGCAAGTGCCTTTTCCTTGCCCTTGAGAGTTCTGTCTGCCACGGGTTTGGGGCCCGTCCAGAAATCCCGGCCCTGCCGGTAAGTGCTCATGCCAACCACTCTCTCGGAATTGTCGCCTGCATACATGAAAAATGACAATCCAAGTTGTTTTTGATTGCCGAGACAGGCTGCTCCAGTTGCTTTGTTTTTGGCCTTACTCAATGCGGGCAGCAGCATGCCTGCCAGGATCGCAATAATGGCGATGACGACCAGAAGTTCAATCAGGGTAAACGCATCCCTTCTGTGGGTCCGTGCTAGGGGTTTCATGGCAGTTATTTTTTGATAATTGCTCTTTCTTGTCAATCATCAGGTCGTTTCTCGTTTTTCGCTTATCTGGCAATGGCTTAACACTGGTTTTTTTGACTTAGATGTCACAGAATATCAACAGATGACGAGGAAGCGTCCTAAAATAGGAATCCTGGGCTCGGGAAAAGGCTCTAACATGGTTGCCTTGCATCAAGCCGTGCAGTCTGGCCAGCTCGATGCGGAATTGGCCATGGTGATCAGCGATGTCGAGAATGCCGGCATTTTGAGTCGTGCTCGCTCGTCGAAGATTCCTGCTATTTTTCTCGATCCGGGTCCATTTAGAACCAAGTTGGACGAAGCAGCAGAGGCGCGTTATGCCGACGCTCTGATGTCCGCTGGTGTCGAATGGGTGGTGCTTGCCGGTTTCATGCGTATTCTCAAGGGGCGCTTCCTGAAAACCTTTCATCATCGCGTCATCAATATCCATCCTTCTCTCCTTCCTTCCTTTCCTGGCCTGGAAGCCTGGAAACAGGCTTTGGAGTATGGCGTGAAATACACGGGCTGCACGGTCCATCTCGTGGATCAGGGGATCGATACCGGACCCATCCTATGGCAGGAGACGGTGCCGGTGCTCAATGAAGATACACCCGATTCGCTCCACGCTCGTATTCAGGAGGCCGAGCATCGCATCTACCCACAAGCCGTTCAATGTGCCATCGATGGGCGACTAACGGTCAGGGGGAGACTATGTTTGACGCCACCTCGTTAAGGAGAATTATCGGGTTTGGGCAGACATTTGGGTATCGATGCAATCCATCAGGAGTAATACATTTTTGAAATTGAATGTAAAAAGGGTTGGAAATCATCCTCTCTTCGGCGTTATCACATACGTGGTTTTTATGACGCCTGCCTTTTTTCCTTCCGAGGCACAAGCAATGTCAGACCAATGGACGCCCTCGGCATGAGTTAAAATGAAATCTAAAACCAAAAAGAAAAACGTTTTGAAATTGGGACTTCCCAAGGGAAGCCTCCAGGAAGCGACCTTCGAGAAACTCGCCAAGGCCGGCTACAATGTCAAAGTCAGCAGTCGATCCTATTTGCCCTATATTGATGACGAGGAGATGGAGATTCGACTCATCCGCGCCCAGGAAGTGAGTCGATACGTAGAGCATGGCTATTTGGATTGCGGGATCACGGGCCACGATTGGGTCATTGAAAATGGTTCCAAAGTGCATGAAGTAGGGGAGTTCCTGTTCAGCAAAGCGACACGTCAGGCAGCCAGATGGGTTCTAGCCGTTCCTGAGAATTCTCGTATACGCAAACCTGCAGACCTTCAAGGCAAGCGTATTGCCACGGAGGTCGTTCAAATCACCAAAAAATACCTTCGCAAGCACAAGGTCAAAGCGGATATCGAATTTTCTTGGGGAGCGACTGAGGTCAAAGCCCACGAATTGGTGGATGCGATTGTTGAGATCACTGAGACAGGTAACTCACTTAGGGCCAATAAATTAAGGATAGTGGATACCCTGCTGACCTCCACGCCTCGATTGATTGTGAATCAGGCTTCCTGGAGGCAAAAGTGGAAACGCGAGAAAATAGAAACCTTCGCCTTATTGTTGAGAGGTGCATTGGATGCGGAGTCCAAAGTGGGGCTCAAACTCAACATTTTGGAAAAGAAACTGTCAAAATTGTTGCAAAGCTTGCCAGCTTTGCGTAATCCAACAGTTTCCAGTTTGGCATTGCCAGGCTGGGTGGCAGTGGAAACTGTCATTGATGAGCAGATTGTTCGTGAGATCATTCCTCAACTCAAAGCTGCAGGAGCAGAGGGAATCATTGAGTATCCCCTCAACAAAATCGTTTATTAAAAGCTAACATATGGGTTCACTGAAGAAACGTCGTAAATCGAAAATCAATAAGCACAAGCGCCGTAAGAAGTTGCGCGCCAATCGCCACAAGAAGCGTACTTGGCAGAAATAAGCTGCTGCCCTCTTGCAGGAGCTTCGCTTTCGGTGTTTATTATTTCAGGTACATACTCCTCAGTAGGAGTTTGTGCTGTTCAGCCCAATGAATAGCGAAAAGCCCCCTTTATGGTTCCTCACGGCCTGCCTCCTCCTAGGCACGGTCTTGGGGAATTATGTTGTCTGTTCCCAAGACGCTTCCTCTCTTGATCAGGGCTTGCGGGACCTCGCCGCAGACGAGCTGGATCCTTCTGCGCTTCAGTTCAAGGCACAGGCTCACTTTGCTGCAGGTGTGAGTTTTCTAACTCAAGGCGAGAAGAATAAAGCCATCGAGCAGTTCGAGAAGGCACTTCAGGTTGATCCGGAAAGTGCTTCACTGGCAACACGCATTGCAGAAAATTTCATTTTGCTTCAGCAGTTTGAGAAGGCTCAATCTCTCTTACAGCGTGCTAGTGAGTCGGACGATGCCCCTGGAATGACTTTTGAACTTCTCGGTGTGATCACCTTATCGCAGGGAGAGGATTCCCAAGCTCAACGTTTGTTTGAGGAAGCTTTGCGTCGCGATCCATCGAGGGTGTTTTCCCGCCAGAAAATCCTCGATCAGGCTCTTGAAGACCAGCGAGAAGACCGCGCTTTCGAACTAGTTCAGGAGGCGGTCAAGGTGACTTCTTATGAGGTAGAGGACATGACGGCTCTCATCGGCCTCTACCTCAGATACGCTGTCCTGAGGCCTCAACAGCTCAATTTGTTGGATCAGGCATTGGAGTCTTTAGTGGTGAAGGCTTCTGAAGTTGCCGAAGAAGAGCCGGTTTTGGAAGTCGCCATAGCAGATGTCCTGATGCTGACTCAGCGTTTTGAGGAGGCTGAAAAGCGGCTGTCCCGACTCAAGGATTTTGATCCCCCGCTTTTATTGGCTCGAGAGAAGTTGATTGATTTATACGTGCGCTCCGGTGAAACCTCCAAAGCCCTAATGGAGCTTGGTGAGCTTGCTGACATCAACCCTCAAAACCCCCGTCCCTATCTCCTCATGGGATCCCTTGAAGCGGATGAGGGTAACTCTGAAAAAGCTGAAGGGCACTTCCGGAAGGCCATGAAAATTGGCCCTGCTTTTGAAGCCCCTTACTACGAACTCGCTGCTTTGAAACTCAATCAAGGCGATGCTCGCCAGGCGTTGGAAGTTTTGCAGGAAGCAAGAAAAAACCTTCCCCAAACCTTCATGCTAGAATTCTACTCTGGTTTGGCCATGACCTCCTTGAGGCAATACGCCTCCGCTTTGAAATTTCTTCGCTCAGCTGAACAACTGGCAGAAGAAAAGGAACCGTCTCGCTTGACAGGCTTCTTCTATTTCCGCAAGGGATCGGTTCAGGAACGACTGGGTCAACTTCAAGAGGCCGAAGACTCTTTTCTGAAATGCCTGCAGAAAGATCCCGAAGATGCGACCACACTGAATTACTTGGGTTACATGTGGGCAGAGCATGGTAAGAAACTGGATGACGCCTTTGAATGGATTCAAAAAGCACTCGATCTGGAGCCGGAGAGCGAAGCTATCCTTGACAGCATGGGTTGGGTGCTTTTCCAACGGGGAAAGCCTGAGGAAGCCCTCCCTTATCTGGAAAAGGCGGAGTCGAAGCTCACCGAACCGGATCCGACCATATTGGACCATCTCGGGGATGTTTACCTGGCTTTGGATCGTCTGCCCAGCGCCAAGGAGTCCTTCCAAAAATCCCTGGAAATCGAATTCAGTGAGCAGGTTTTTGAAAAATGGAACCGTCTGTTGGACGGATCGGATCAGTGAACTCCATCCTCTTCGGTTCCTTCATTACCTTCCCTTTCTATCAATGAAACACCGCCGCCACTACACCCTCAAAGAGGCTAGGGAACTGATTCCCCAACTCGAGGTATGGCTCAGCGAGCTGTTGCTATTGTCGCAATCTCAGGCTCGTTATGGTTCCTGGCAGAAAGCCATGTTCGCTCAGGGCTATGATCTGGGAGGAATGGCGGCTAATACATCGATCAAGGAACTTTACCGATTGAAGTCCACCATGAATCGCCTTAAAGCAAACGACCTGGTTCTGGTGGACCTTCAAAAGGGGCGCGTTGACTTTCCTTCCCTTCTGGGTGGCAAGGAAGTTTACCTTTCATGGGAAAAGGGAGAAACCGACATCACCCATTGGCACGAGGTCAGTTCGCATTACTGCTGAGAAACGGGGCTCCTCATGTCTCTTTTTGCTCCCTCACTTTGCATACCTTCAGGCGCGCAGCCGTGTGCATGCAGATAGTCCTGGCTGGAAGGTGGACCCCAGTGCCTCTTCAGTCGATTCAAAGCAAATGCTCCGTTTTTTATTCTCCACAGCTGAACTCATCATGGCCAATCAGCTCACAGCGATACATTGGTTGTAGGAATTTTCATCATGATTCAAAGGCCACTGTCTGTTTTTTTGTGCAGCTCATTCTAAAAAAGCGAACAGAAGCCCACATTTGCCTTGGGTGTTGGCTCGATGTTTGTGTTTGAAGAATCCGATAGCCCATCCTATCAAAACCTTTTTGATGACACCGCATTTCATCTCAAACACAAGCACATTGATTTAGGAGGCTGGAAGCTAGATGATCCTGCCCT